>OBMK010001995.1_pt1 | contig 16231 bp, 9 predicted proteins | sample 1539081 | NCBI WGS metagenome assembly OBMK01 (sample SAMEA3355528, study PRJEB22509) | marine metagenome | biome: marine; feature: river plume; material: water | place: USA | collected 2010-08-07 | depth 0.5 m | reverse complement strand
ATGCAGTTTTTTTAACGTTGACACTACTATGATCCAGAGAATTTCCATTAGAAATTCGCGAGGCTGAAAGTCAGACAGCGTTTTATAAAAACGCTGTCTGACTTTACCAAGATAAGGCTAAACTTAATGGGGTATAGCAAATTCGTTGTGGATGCAACAACGCATTGACCTTGAGACAAAAATAAAAATTATAGGCCATCAAAGAAGTACATTCAAAAAATAAAAGCAATCATAAGGACTCTTCTGAATCATGTTAGAAGGGTCTTTCTTTGTGATAAAAAATTTATGAATATACCTGAAGTAACAAATAAAGTGTTAGAAATAGATGCCGAATATGGACCAAAAGTTATTTTGGCGATTATTACTCTTTAATTGGATTGTGGATAATCAAAAAATGATAAATCTATTAGAGAAATCACTTACTAAAAACGGAATGGATTTTTTATTTAAATTTTTATCGTCTACTAGTTAGTGCTATTCTTAAATTCATATTGTCGTCTGTAATTTCCAAAGTAAAAATATGGACTCAGATTAGTACGCTGAAACGGTTAAGAGCAGATTTATTCTCTGATTAGCTTATTAATACGCTCATTGCCCATGATTTTATATTTTTGCACTCTTATTAGAGAACAGATACAATATGGCACAGTACAAAGATCACAAGTCACTTAACCTTCCTGAGATAGATAAAGAGATCAGAGCATTTTGGGATATAGAAAATATCTTTCAGCGGAGTATAGATGAGAAGCCTGAGGATAACACTTACGTTTTCTATGAAGGACCACCATCTGCTAATGGTATGCCTGGTATCCACCACGTGATGGCACGTACGGTTAAAGACATCTTCTGTAGATTCAACACTATGAAAGGTAAACGTGTGCTGCGTAAAGGTGGCTGGGATACGCACGGACTACCTGTAGAGTTATCAGTAGAGAAAGAACTTGGTATCACTAAAGAAGATATCGGTACTAAGATCACGGTAGATGAATACAATCAGAAGTGTAAGGAAACTGTGATGCGTTACAAAGACGTATGGGATGACCTTACAGTCAAGATGGGCTATTGGGTAGACCTCGATGATCCATATATTACTTTCGAAAATAACTATATCGAGTCTGTTTGGTGGCTACTAGATCAGCTACACAAGAAAGGCTACATGTATAAAGGATATACAGTACAGCCTTATTCGCCAGCTGCAGGTACAGGACTAAGTACGCATGAGCTCAATCAACCAGGCTGTTACAAAGACATAAAGGATACTTCTGCGGTAGTACAGTTTAAGCTGAAGAAAAACGCAGCATCAGAATTTCTGTTCGAAGGAAATGAAGCTGGAGATGTTTATTTCATAGCTTGGACAACGACACCATGGACGCTTCCATCGAATACGGCCTTGGCTGTAGGAAAGAAGATCGACTATGTACGTATCGCTACCTACAATCCATATACTAAACTTCCTGTCAATCTGATATTAGCGAAAGCGCTAGTAGGCAAATGGTTCAACGAAGCTGCTGCGGAAGAATACTATGAGGCCTTCAAACCAGAAGATAAAGTAATACCATATAAGATCACAGGTGAGTACAAAGGTGCAAGCTTTGAGATGCTCGAATACGAGCAACTGTTGCCATACGTGCAGCCAGAAGATGGCGATGCATTCAAAGTAATCTGTGGTGACTTTGTATCTACATCTGACGGTACAGGTATCGTTCACTTAGCACCATCATTCGGTGCGGATGATATGTTTGCCGCTAAAAAATATGGTATCGGATCATTGACGCTTGTTGACTTACAAGGTAAGTTCGTGGATGAGGTGACTGACTTCGCCGGAAGATATGTCAAGGATTACAAGGATGAAGGAAATGCGTATAAAAACGTAGATGTCGATATCTCAATCATGCTCAAGGAGCAAAACAAAGCATTCAACGTACAGAAATATAGTCACAATTATCCACATTGTTGGAGGACTGATAAACCAGTATTATATTATCCATTGGATAGTTGGTTCATTCGTACTACGGCAGTAAAAGATCGTATGATAGAACTCAATAAGACGATCCAGTGGAAACCTGCTCACACAGGAGAGAAGCGATTCGGTAATTGGCTAGAGAATCTCCAAGATTGGAATCTATCAAGATCAAGATATTGGGGCATACCCCTACCGATCTGGCGTACCGCTGATAATAGTGACGAGATATCTATAGGATCTATTGCAGAGCTACAATCTGAAATAGACAAAGCGAATAAAGTATTAGGTCTTAGTCAAGAGATGCCAAAAGATCTTCACCGTCCGTATATCGATGATGTGATATTAGTATCTGATGATGGTAAGGAAATGAAGCGTGAGCTGGATCTTATCGATGTATGGTTTGATAGTGGATCGATGCCATATGCACAGATGCATTATCCATTTGAAAACAAAGAATTGCTCAACTCTAGATTCCCTGCAGACTTTATCGCCGAAGGTGTAGATCAGACGAGAGGATGGTTCTTTACATTACATGCGATTGCCTCTATGGTATTTGACAGTGTGGCATACAAGACGGTAGTATCTAACGGTCTTGTACTCGATAAGAACGGTGTGAAAATGAGTAAGCGACTTGGTAACGCAGTTGATCCATTTGAAACGCTGGACAAGTATGGAGTAGATGCCACAAGATGGTATATGATCAGTAACGCATCACCTTGGGATAATCTCAAGTTTGATGAAGCCGGAATAGAAGAAGTGAGACGTAAGTTCTTTGCTACGATGTTCCAGACATTTAAGTTCTTTAGCCTATATGCCAACATCGATCAATTTAATCATAGCGAAGCATATATAACGTTAGAAAACCGTCAAGAGATCGACAAATGGATTATTTCTCTACTCAATACTCTCAAAAAAGAAGTAGATGCAGACTTTGCAGCATATGAGCCAACGCAAGCAGCTCGTAGGATTCAGTCATTCGCGGATAGTCATCTGAGTAACTGGTATGTGAGATTATGTAGACGTAGATTCTGGAAAGGAGAATACAGTGAGGATAAGATCGCAGCCTACCAGACATTATACGAATGTCTTTCCACTATATCTAAACTGATCGCACCGATATCGCCATACTTTAGTGATTGGTTATTTAAGAACCTAAATGATGTATCTCAGCTAGAGTCGCACCCATCAGTACACTTGGTAGATTTCCCTCAGCCAGTAGATGGAGCTATCGATAAAGCCTTAGAAGAGCGAATGGATTATGCGCAGCGCATCTCATCATTAGTGTTATCACTTCGTAAGAAAGATAACCTAAGAGTACGTCAACCATTGAGGCGTATCTTACTTCCTGTGCTCAATCCAGAGTTCCAAGAGCAAGTAGAAGCTCTTAAGGATCTGATCATGGCAGAGGTAAATGTAAAGGACATCGAATACATCACAGATACTTCTGGTATTATCAAAAAGAAAGCTAAGGCAAACTTCAAGACGCTAGGTCGTAAGCTCGGTAAGGATATGAAAGCTGCAGCAGCGATCATTCAAAAGTTTGATAATGACACCATCACTCAGATTGAAAAAAGCAATAGCTACATAGTCGATCTCGGTGAAGTGAAATATGAAATCGATCTAGAAGATCTTGAAATCATAGCGGAGGATGTCCCTGGATGGCAAGTTGCTTCTGACAAGGAACTGACTGTAGCATTAGATATCCAATTAGATGATGCACTCATAGCAGAGGGAGCGGCAAGAGAATTGGTCAATCGCATCCAAAACCTACGAAAGTCAAATGAATTTGAAGTAACTGACCGTATCAATGTAAAGATTAGTGATCACGTTTTAGTGAAAGCTGCTTTAGCTGGACACACAGATTACATTGCTGCTGAAGTATTAGCAGATAGTGTTTCTATGGAATCAAATTGTGGTGAAGAAATAGAATTGCTAGATGGCGATATTATCGTTATAGAAGTGAAGAGAGGCTAGTTAGAAGATTATAATTACAGATATTAATAGCCATTCATACTAATAAGGATGGCTGTTTTTTAATTCTATATTAACAACCAATTTACTTTTCTACACTCAAATTGAATCAATTTCGCACCAAAAGACGTTTTAATTTTAGTTCTTGTCGCAATTAGCTTATACACCTATATTGCATTCTTATAATATGTTAATTTCAATGAAGTTGTCCAGATTCCTATTTGTAGCGTTTATTATACTCTCTGCTATCGTGGTTCAAGCCCAAGATAGCAAATTAGCTAATGCTTACTTCCGTAATGGTGAGTACGAAAAAGCAGCAGAAGTATATAAACGTATGTTCGATAAGACAGGTAAGAATGATTACTATTTTGAGCGCTATATCGCTTCGCTCTTGCAAGTTGAAAACTTTGAGCAGGCAGAAGACGCCATCAAAGGACAAATAAAAAAGAGACCGAAAGAGATGCAGCTGTATGTACAATACGGAGTCCTCTACGATAAGCAATTTATGCCTGGGAAGTCAAAACAAATGTATCAGAAAGCCATTAGCAATATCAATGGCAATGTACATATGATCAACAAATTAGGTAGTTCGTTCGCGAGATCTGGCAATTATGATTTAGCAATACAAGTGTATGAGTTGAGCAAAGAAGTGACAGAATTACAATACAATTATAGCTACCAATTGGCTGATATGTATCGCCGAACAGGTAAAGTAAGCAAGATGCAAGACGAATTTCTCAACAGCTTGATTAAAAGCGAAAAGAGAATGAAGAGTGTTAAAACCATTTTCCAAAGAGAATTAGATAAAGAGGGGTATACCATGCTGCAGACTAAGTTGTACGAGCGTATGACTGAACAGCCAGAGATGGAAATTTTTCCTGAGATGCTGATGTGGACTTTCATCACACAGAAACAATACGACAAAGCTCTTAGACAGGCAAGAGCTCTAGATAGACAATTTGAAGAAAATGGAGGTCGCGTATTTGATATTGCAGAGATCGCTTTGGATGATAATTATTACGATACAGCGATTAAAGGCTTTGAGTACATCACTACTAACAAAGGAATCAATACTAGCTACTACCTCGAAGCCAAAAGAGGTTTACTCAAAGCAAAAAGGTTTAAAATCACAAAAGACTACAGCTACACTCAAGAGGATCTTGTAGCTCTGGAAGCAGAGTATATATCATTTATGGCGGAGTATGGTCGCAATAGTCAGACAACATTACTTATGCAAGAGTATGCCGAGTTACAGGCTATATATATGAATGATATTGACGAAGCAATAGAAGTTCTAGAGGAGTTGATTGGATTCGCTGGAGTCGAGAAATACGCTCTGAACCAATCAAAGATCAACTTAGCTGACTACAAACTTATACAAGGCGATATATGGGAATCAACACTCTTATATTCACAAGTAGATAAAGAATTCAAAGAAGCATCGATAGGAGAGGAGGCAAGATATCGCAATGCTAAACTATCATACTATATTGGAGATTTTGAGTGGGCTCAAGAGCAATTTGATATCCTCAAAAGAGCAACAAGTAAATTGATCTCCAATGATGCTATAGATATGGCAGTATTTATTTTGGACAATATGGCTTTGGATACCACAGATGCGCCACTCAAGATGTATTCGGGATCAGAGCTACTCATTTTTCAAAATAGATTTGAAGAAGCACAAATAAAATTAGATTCTATTACTACTATATATCCTGAACACTCATTAGAAGACGATGTATTCTACAGTAAAGCTCAGATTCATAAGAAAAAGCGTGAATATCAAGATGCAATTGGATTCTACGAAAAGATAATTGAAAAATTTCCAGAAGAAATTAGAGCAGATAATGCACTTTTCGAAATGGCACAACTCTTTGAATTCATCCTCGAAGATAAAGTTAAAGCGCTAGAGCTGTACGAAAAACTATTCCTAGAGTATTCTGGTAGTACCTTCGCAGTAGAAGCAAGAAAGCGTTTCAGAATACTTCGTGGCGACGATATTTAGAATGTTTGCGCGACTGTAGTCGCTTATTTACCAATCAAGCTGAGCGTTCCATTAGTAGAACATTTCAATTCCATAATCCTAGAAGGGCTAAACATAATCAGTCGTGGATAAAATTTATGGATTATGAGTTTAAATTTGTATTAACCTGAAGTGGATGAATGTGAAAAGGATCAGTATGCAATTGTCTCATAATTGTATAATAGAATCTGTAGGAGCATTACCTTGCTACTTAATCTAATCAAAATTCTCTCATAATACTTCGGCAATATTTCTATCTTGTATTATGCGAAAGCTTTTAGTGCTCTTTTTACTATTATCGACCACCATACTCTTCTCTCAAAGTATCAATACTGAGTTTGGCAAAAATCGTGTGCAATTTACTGACGATTTTAATAGTTGGGATAAATATGAGACAGAGAATTTTGTCACTTACTGGTATGGCAAAGGTAAAATGCTCGGAAAGACAGTCCTACAATATGCTGAACTAGATCATACTGATATCCAAGATATCTTGGAGCATCGTATGAATGATAAAATTCAAATCATTGTGTACCTAGATGTCACAGATTTCAAGCAATCTAATATCGGCACAGAAGATATATTTGGTTCTACTACAGGAAAAACTAAGATAGTAGGTAACAAGATGTTTGTCTACTTTGATGGGAATCACTCACACCTCAGAAAGCAGATAAGAGAAGGTATAGCTAGAGTTTACCTCAATGCTATTCTATTTGGGTCCAGTATACAAGAAATAGTACAAAATGCCGTGTTACTTAAGTTGCCAGAGTGGTACAAAGAAGGTGTTGTAAAGTATGCTGCTCAGCCGTGGGATAATGAGTTCGATGATGAATTGAGAGATTTATTAGAAAGCAATAGCAAGTACAGTAACTTTGAGAAGTTGGCAGATTCACATCCTGAGATTGCAGGACACTCGATGTGGTATTATATAGATCAAAACTATGGTCGACTCTCGATATCCAATCTACTTTATTTTGCAAGACTGTCATCTAATCTAGAAAATAGTTTAGGTTACGTGCTCAATAGCAATTATAAGCAATTACAAAGGGATTGGTCGGAATATTGGTTTAGTCATTATGTTAGTGAAAATGACTTATTTGACGCCACAAATTTGAATAATGAAGTAGATCTCAAAAATAAGTCTTACGTACCCGTATCTCATCTGAGCTATAGCCCTGACGGAAGTCAACTATTGTATGTGTATAATCAGCAAGGCAAGTATCGGATTATGCATAGAGAAATGGAGAGCGGGGATGAGAAAACGATAATGAAATATGGTCATCGCAATGCTTTGCAAAAAACGGACTACTCTTATCCTAGTATAGTATGGCATTCATCAGGAAACGAATTTTCGATGGTACACGAACATAGAGATCTGAGGTATCTGCGCAAATACAAGCTAGGTGATAAAGTGACCTACGAAGAACAATTATTGCCAGAGGCCATTCGTAGAGTATATAGTATTGATTATATATCAGATACAGAGTATATCATGTCGGCTAATATGGTTGGTTATTCAGATTTGATTCACTATGATTTCATATTGAGAGAGCCTACGCAGCTTACCAACGATATGCATGATGATTTATCAGTGCAGCTTATAGATCGTGGTCAAGATAGAGGCGTATTATTTACATCTAATAGACCATTGGATTGGAAAGACCTAGAGGATATCGATACCATAGTACCTCAGGGGAATCTGGACCTATATTTCTATAATTTAGATAGTAAATCGATTGAGCTTATCTATGATACGAAGTTTGATATCACAGATCCTATATATATGAAACATGGAAAAGTATCATACTTATCTAACCAAAGTGGAATGCAAAATCATTACATATACGATATGTCAACGGGTATTTCTTCTGTAAAAAGTAATGTAGATAGAAATATCATTTTGCATGCGATGAGACCTAATTCCAAGATAGCTACATATACTTATTACTATGATGGGGGTTATAGAATATTTGACAAAGATATAAGCGGATCTTTTGAGACAGCTACTACATTTTATTACAAGGGTCTCGAAGAACTTACTCAAGAGACAGAAGAGGTGCCTCTCATTTTTCTAGATAGTAATGATAATACTATGCAGCCAGAGTATATGTTTCAGAGTAAATTTCCTGATCCAGCTGTGTTGCCAGAATTAGAATTATCTACAGAGAGTAGGCTTTCATTACATAATGATATTATAGACGGAGATAGCCTTAATGAAGAAGATCTTGCAGATTGGAATCCAGCTAGAATCGTTGCAGGAAGGAAGAAATTCAGGGTAGATAATTTTACTACTAAATTTGATAATTCTGTTCTTTTTGAAGGATTAGAAAACTATAATAATCTAGGAGAAGGTATCGATTTTGGGGCATTAGGAATTAATGAACCAGCTAATGAATTGCAATACGCACCTAATGGTATATTGTTTCAAGCGACTGTAAAAGATCTGTTCGAAGACGATGTATTGGTAGGTGGATTTCGCCTTCCAATTAGGTTTAATGGTTCAGAGTTTTTCTTGATTTACGAAGACAGAAAAAAATTGATAGACAAAAAATATAGTCTATATCGAAGGACATATGGTGAGACATACGAAAGTAGTTCAAATCAATTGTACCGAACGAGTACAAATTTGATGCTTGGAGAATTTCAAATGAAGTATCCATTTGATATATTTAGAAGTATACGACTCAGGACTAGCTTGAGATTAGATAGATACTTGCTGAAATCTAGTGATGAAGAATCTCTAGATGATCCTATATCGTTTGATAAAAGACTAAGTATCAAGGCAGAGTATGTTTATGATAACACGATAGACATATCTACTAATATAAAGAATGGAACTAGATACAAGTTCTATATAGAAGCTATCAATAGATTCGATTTACAAGTGGTGGATGGATTCGAATTAAGTCCATCAGAAGGGTTCACTTCTGTCTTAGGTTTTGACTTTAGGCATTATATACCATTACTTCGACACTCAGTATTAGCGCTCAGAGGAGCGGGAAATGGATCTGTGGGTTCAGAAAAAATTCTCTATTATCTTGGTGGTATGGAAGGTTGGATATTTCAGTCATTTGATCAAGAAACTACTACTCCGGCTAATACTAGATTTGCTTATCAGACTGCTGCAAATCAGCTAAGAGGATTTAAAACCAATGCGAGAAATGGAGGTTCTTTTGCTCTGATAAATGTAGAGCTAAGACTACCAATTTTTAAGTATTTATTGGGACCAAATAAAGGTACTTCATTCTTTAAGAATTTTCAGTTTACGACATTTTTTGATATTGGTACTGCCTGGCATGGATTATCTCCTTGGGGTGATGACAATCCACTAAATACGGTTCAAGTAAATAGTGGAGATGTCATTTCACTCAATATCAATTACTTTCGTAATCCATTACTTATGGGCTACGGAACCGGCGTTCGTGCTACTATATTGGGTTATTTAGTGAAATTTGACTACGCATGGGGAGTAGAGAATGGTAAAGTGCAAGACTCTAGATTTTACTTTAGTATAGGAGCTGATTTTTAAGCTTTATACTAGATAATTATAGAACTGGATAAAAAATAACTAAAGCTAATGATAGGCTGAAAATTTCGATTTCTAATTATAGTGATAGACTTTTGCTTTGAATCGTCGATGTTGCCACATAGTCTCAATCAAAAAGGATACTATCCATCGCGCCTTTTTGTTCAATGATAAGTCTTCATTTAATACGAAGTACAAATTTCCTTTTTGGCAGATAAGCAGTAATTTATTAATATGGATCTTTGAGTAACATGAAAGACACAATATGAGCCGTCTAGGCTTCGAATTTTTAGAGCTTTGTATTAAAATCGAGGAAAGCTACCTACTTTTCAATTTGTAAAATGATTATATTGATCTCTGATTAAGAAAAATTGATAAAACTCTGAATGAATAAAATAATTATATAGTCCATCGAGCAGGGTGATATCAATACTTTAGAAGTATTGTACTACACTATTGAGACTGAAAATTTTAGTGAAACAAAAAATGATCATCATCGAGTAAAATTAGATCATTTATCTAAATTATATTTGGCTTGCTATCCATTGTATGGCAGGCTTCTTTTTTAGTTAATCTTAGCGCTATGAAAAACCTAAAAGCTATTATTTTCGATTTCGGTGGAGTTCTGCTAGATCTTGATATCTCTGAGACGAAAGCGGCTATGAGTAAACTACTCAATACGGAGATGGCCGCTCCTTACAAGAACAAGTACAGAGAGATAACATTGGCCTTGGAGAAAGGAGAAATGCTTCCAGAGGCTTTTATATTCGCCATACAGTCCATGTGTGAACCTGTGCCTCAAGGTAGAGAAGTAGTGGATGCTTGGAATGCTATGCTTTGTGGATGGCAGCAAGATAGATTTACACTACTAGATGAACTTAAGAAGGATTATAATATCTATTTATTGAGTAATACCAATCAGATACATTTGGATTATGTTATGCGCGAATTGAAAGAAGTTTATCAAATTGATAATTTTGAAGATAGATTTTTTGATCAATGCTTTTACTCTCACAAAATGAATGCTTGGAAGCCTGAAAAAGAAATATATAAACAAGTTGAGGCTACAATTGGATTAGAGCGTTCTGAATTTATCTTTATTGATGACAATAGTAATAATGTAATAGGTGCCAAAGAACTGGGGTGGCAAGCTTATCTTCACCCAACAAATACAGATCTTAGACTCACTCTCAATAACGCTGGAATAGGTATCTAAATCAGAAACTAAAGAGATAATAACATGAACAGAATATTATATAACGTCACAGTCAATATAGATCACAGTAGCCACAAAGAGTGGGTGGATTGGATGAAATCAACACATATTCCTGATGTTATGGCAACAGGAAAATTTCTTACTTATCAGCTACAAAGAATCTTAGAGACTGAAAATGAAACGGGAGTAACATATGCTATACAGTATTTAGCTCCCAATATGCAAGCCTATCGAGAGTACCAAGAGAATTATTCAGAAGCCTTGCAATCCGAACATGCAAAGAGGTACAATGGTCGATATGGAGCTTTCCGTACATTGATGGAGGTTCTAGATATGTCAAATTAATTTTAGGAATTATAAGTCGAGCAAAAACATCTTTACGTCTAATAGTTGTTAAATTCGTTTCTTATTTAAACATATTACACCTCGAGTCAATCAATCAACTGCAATGAAACAACTATTTACCTTTGTATTATTATTAAGTTCATTCATATCGTATAGCCAATTCGGCAACTGGGGAGGAAAAAAGAAAAAGTCTATCAAAGGTAAAATCGAAGGAGTCCTTATCGATTCTATGACAAATGCTACGATTTCTTATGCTACTATCACAATGAAAAGAGGTGATACTAACCTAGACGGTGTACTCTCTGAAGAAAATGGATCTTGGAAAATAGGTGAAGTTACTACGGGTAAATATGATCTTTACATTAGTTTTCTTGGATATAAGGAAAAAGTGATTCGAGATGTAGAGACTACTCTCAAAGATCCGGATGTTAATCTTAATACGATATATCTAGTCCCTTCATCAGTAATATTGGATGGAGTGAAGATCACAGAAAAACGTGCACTCATTGAGAACAAACCAGATAAGTTAGTCTTCAATGCGGAAGATGACTCAAGTATAGCTGGTGGTGATGCCACAGATGTATTGCGAAAAGTTCCTCTTTTATCCGTTGATCTTGAAGGTAATGTATCGCTCAGAGGATCGCAGAATGTAAGAATTCTTATTAATGGTAAGCCTAGTGGAATGTTCTCTTCCAATGTAGCAGACGCTCTCAAAATGTTTCCTGCAGATCAAATTAAAAAAGTAGAAGTAATTACATCTCCGGGGGCTAAATACGATGGAGAAGGAAGTGGAGGTATCATAAATATAATTACTAAACGCACAGAACTTGAAGGGCTTGCTGGTTCTATCAATGCGTCTGCGGGTAATCGTCAAAACAATGCTTTTGTTAATATTAATGCAGGAAAAGGGAGATTTGGACTTACGGCAAATTCATCTGTTTTTTATTCAGTACCAGCGGATGGGATTAATGAATTTTTGAGAACGGCAGATGTTCAAGGTGGTCAAAGTGAATATATTCAAGAGGGTAATACGAAAACTTCTCGACTTGGATTCAATGGATCTCTATCTGCATTTTATGATCTCAATGCTTATAATGCTTTTAACAGTTCATTCTCTTTAAGAGGCTTTGGATTTGATACTGATGCTAGTAGTACAGCTACACTCAATGATCCCACAAATATTATTATGGGTGAAGTATTTGACGATAAATGGACAAGGCTAAATAAAACAGAAACACTCAATAGTGGATTCGATTGGAGTACGGATTATACTAGAAAATTTGAGGATGATGAAGTTAAGGAATTAACAATGGCATTTCAGCTCTCTGGCAATGTACAGAATCAAGATTATGACTTAGTAGAAGATTATAACTTATTTAACATTCTAGATAGGTCAGAGCAAGTCAACAATGACGGAGATAATCTAGAGACGACAATACAAATTGACTATGTGCAACCATTGCCTAAGTCTATCAAATTAGAGGTGGGTGCAAAAGGAATACTAAGAGATATTACGAGTGATTATAAATTCAATGTACTGGATGAATCTTCTGGGCAATACCAATTGGATTCGACTAGATCTAATGTATTTGATTATGATCAAGATGTGGTATCTGGATATGCTTCGCTTAATTATACCCTAGGAAAATTTGGATTTATTACAGGTCTTAGAGTCGAGAATACTCAGATTAAAGGTGACGATCTAGAAGGAGGTGTTTTCGAAAATGACTATCAAAGCTATCTGCCAAGTTTTACCGTAAGTAGATCTCTATCTAATTTTAGACAACTTAAACTAAGTTATTCAAAGCGTATCCAAAGACCCAATCTTAGATTTATAAATCCATTTAATAATTCCGCTGATCTATTTAATCGAACAGAGGGAAATCCATTCCTCAATCCTGAGATTACACACCAAGTAGAGCTTTCATACAACTTTAATGTGTTTGGAGCTATGATATATGCGAGTCCATACTATAAACGTACGGACGATGTAATAGAGCAAGTGTTATTAGTAGAAAATGGAGTTTCGACTAATACGTACAAGAATATAGCAAAGAGTGAGTCTTATGGCATCAATCTATTCACGAGTAAGAGTATCAAGAAGCTTACCGCTAGAGTAGGAGGTAATGTATATAGTTACAGCGCTAATGGATTTGTTAATGGAGTAGAAAGAGAACGCGATGCAATACTCTATCAAATATTCTGGGGAGGAGACTATAGCTTTACAGGTAATTTCAAATCTGATTTCTTTGGATTCTTCAGGTCACCAAATGCTACCCTTCAAGGTGAAACTCCTAGCTTTTGGATTTACGGATTTGGATTTAGATATGATTTCAAGAAAAGTAGCTTGGGACTCAAATTTATTGATCCATTTAATGCTACTAAGTCATTCAATTCAGAGCAAGATGGGCCAGGGTTTTATCAGAAGAATGATTTTGCTATTCCATTTAGATCTATTGGTATCAACTTTAGATATAAGTTTGGTAAAGTAGATTTCAAGAAGAGAAAATCGAAAATAAAAAATACAGACCTTAAGAAAGGTGATGATGCTGGTCAAGGTGGTGGAGGCCAAGGAGGAATGGGTCAAGGTAACTAACACGAATACATATTGTAAATAAATGCAAAAGTATTAGTCAAATATTTTTGATGAATAAGTAATAGCCTCCTAGTCAGAATTGACTTGGAGGCTATTACTTATTCTTTTTCTACATTAAAAAGTATTTACTAAAAACAAGAACCATAAAATGTCCGGTAAATTTAAATTCGGTATTAAGGAATTCAATAATTCACAGAAGTTTATTTTTATTAAATAAAAAAAGCCACCAAGCGAAAACTTGATTGCTTTTAATGCATGGCGTAATAATAATTACTTTCTAGCAATTGCTCTTTTCGCAGCCGCAATTACATCATCTACAGATAGTCCATATTTGTCAAGAAGATCAGTAGGCTTTCCACTTTCTCCAAATGAGTCATTGACAGCCACTAACTCTTGTGGAGTCGGTAACTTAGATCCTAATAGATTAGCTACACATGATCCGAGACCACCATTACGTTGGTGCTCTTCTGCAGTAACTAAACATCCAGTCTTACCTACAGACTTGAGGATGGCTTCATCGTCTAATGGCTTTATAGTATGTATGTTGAGTAGATCTACAGCGATTCCTTCTTTGGCTAATGATCTTGCAGCCTCTAGTGATTGCCATACCATATGTCCAGTAGCTACTATAGTTACATCAGACCCTTCATTCATATGTATCGCTTTACCGATTACGAATGGCTTATCTTCCATAAACATAGGCCAAGCCGGACGACCAAATCTTAAGTAGACTGGACCTTCATATTCAGCTATAGCTAATGTAGCCGCTTTAGTCTGATGATAATCACAAGTATTGATTACCGTCATTCCTGGCAGCATATTCATCATGCCTATATCTTCGAGGATCTGGTGAGTAGCACCATCTTCTCCTAAGGTGAGACCAGCATGTGATGCACAAATCTTTACGTTTTTATCTGAGTATGCGATGGATTGTCTGATCTGATCATATACACGACCTGTAGAGAAATTGGCGAATGTACCTGTGAAAGGTACTTTGCCACCGATAGCCATTCCTGCAGCGAGGCTCATCATATTGGCTTCAGCGATACCTACTTGAAAAAATCGTTCTGGGTATGCATCTTTAAATTTATTCATTTTGAGAGATCCAGTAAGGTCAGCACAAAGGCCTACCACCTCATAATTTTTCACAGCTGCTTCGTGTAGGCCGTCGCCAAATCCATCTCTTGTTCCTTTCATTCCGCTAGACTGATAGTCTGATAGCATAGTATATATTTTAGTAAAGTTATTGTCGTTGGTTGTAATAATAAATGTCTAGTAGTCTCCTTGTGACTCTTCTAGTTGAGATAGTGCGTCAGCGAGTTGCTCATCATTAGGAGCTACTCCGTGCCATTTGTGAGTGCCTTCCATGAAGTCTACTCCTTTACCCATCTCAGTACGCATGAGGATTACTGTAGGTTGTCCGCTACCAGATCTTGCTTTAGCATCTTGTAGACCAGATAAAACAGATGACATATCATTGCCGTCCATTTCCATTACATACCATCCGAATGCTTTCCACTTTGCAGGTAGATCACCTAGAGACATTACATTTTTAGTATCTCCATCGATTTGGCGACCATTCCAATCTACTATGGCTACTAAATTGTCACATTTGTAATGTGCCGCATACATTGCTGCTTCCCATACTTGACCTTCTTGAAGTTCGCCATCTCCCATGAGGATGTATACCATTTTATCATCGCTATTGAGTTTTTTCGTTTGTGCTACTCCTATAGCAGCTGATAGACCTTGACCAAGAGATCCTGAGGCAATACGAATACCTGGTAGGTGTTCATGTGTCGCTGGATGACCTTGTAGTCTAGAGTTGATATGTCTAAATGTAGATAACTCTGCTATTGGAAAGTATCCTGATCTAGCCAACACACTATACCATACTGGCGAGATGTGACCATTAGATAAAAAGAATAAATCTTCTCCTTTACCATCCATATTGAATGAGGAGTTATGGTTTAAATGATTAAAATATAATGCAGTTAGTAGGTCTGCGCAGCCTAGTGAGCCTCCTGGATGGCCTGAGCTTACAGCATGTACCATACGTACTATATCTCTCCGTACCTGTGATGCGATTTTTTTGAGTTCTGCGATTTCCGCCATTATAAGGTTGGTTATTATTGGTGTGTATATCTTATGAGAATATGTAAACGATTCATCAGTTCAATATCTATCACGATTAATGAACGTTTATGATCGAGCATACAAGAAAATGATTCAGGCCAAGAAAAAAAATAGGCAATCTTGAAATACAAGACTGCCTATAAAATATCTTAGTTCAGTAATACTAGTTTACTGATTCTGAAAGAGCTTTTCCTGGCTTAAATTTAACTTGGTTTTTAGCTTTGATCTGGATAGTTGCACCTGTGAGTGGGTTTCTTCCTTCTCTAGCTTTTCTCATGTTAGTTGAGAATGTACCAAATCCAACGAAAGCAGCTTTGTCTCCTGCTTTAAGAGTAGACTGGATTGCATCGAATACACCATTTACAGCGTCAGATGCTTGGCTTTTAGTTAATCCTGCTGTTTCTGCTACTTGCGCGATTAGATCTCCTTTGTTCATCTTATTTATTATTTTAGTT
>OBMK010001994.1_pt1 | contig 16235 bp, 31 predicted proteins | sample 1539081 | NCBI WGS metagenome assembly OBMK01 (sample SAMEA3355528, study PRJEB22509) | marine metagenome | biome: marine; feature: river plume; material: water | place: USA | collected 2010-08-07 | depth 0.5 m | reverse complement strand
TACAACTTGACCATAAGAGTTGTGAGATGATAGCAGACGAATTAGCAGAAACGATACAGGATGAATATCCAGGTCGTTACATAAAGATTTCAGTAGCCGAAGATAACGAGAACGGTTGCGAAATGGAGTATCCATTAAACTATATGGATGGTCCAAGTTTTGAAGATACAGATGCAATAGCAGATGTATTTGACTCGTTAAAATAAAGGAGAAATTGATGACAGAGACACATCTAAAAATAAAAGCGGCAATGGAAACATACTTAGACGAAAGCGATAAGTTTGAAACTAAAGGCGTTAAAGCGGCGGCGACAAGAGCTCGTACAGCCTTAATGGATTTAACTAAACTTGCTAAGGCAAGACGTCAAGAAATCCAAGACAAAAAGAATGCAATGTAAGGAGTCGTTATGACAGACAATAGTGAGGCAAAAACAAAGTTAGTAATGCGGAATGGTAAACTGGTAACAGTGAATATCATTACACGTGATGAGGCTGACAAGTTAAATGACTTCGCACAGGGTCTCGATGATGAAATCACACACGTTGTTGATTATGGTGGTGTTGAGGAAGACACTAAAAAGAAAAAACCTAAGAGGAAAAAGTAAATGAGAAAACTGTTTTATATGGGACTGGAGAGCTATGAGGCTCGCTACACTTTGCAATTGCAAGACTGGAATGAACGTGTATTTAAACGCAGAGGAATTGACTACCAAGTAATTGATGGACAAGAACTCGATAACAGTAAGGCTATTGTAACAGGTAGTGTACTCGATGCCCACGGTCGTTCATACTACAGTTTATCACAGACTATGAATCTTGTTCAAATGATGAAGAACGGTGAACTTACAAACGAGGATGTTATCTTCTATGAAGATATGTTTACGCCTGGTATTGAATGTTTACCTTACATCATGGACCAATCACCACCAGAATACCGTCCTAAAGTCTATTTGAGATTCCTTGCTCAAACTACAGATCCAGATGACTTCTTAATTAGAGAAGGCATGTTCCACTGGATGCGTAAGTATGAGGAAATGGTTGATCATGTAGTGGATGGTATATGTGTTGCAAGTGAAGAATTTGCGGCACACCTACGTATAGCGGGACTACTTGCTCCGATATACGTTACAGGATTACCGTTTGGTAAAGAAGAAGTAAGAGGTCGAATCTCTTCAACTACTCCTTTACATGAACGAAAGAAGCGTGTAGCCTTTGCGGCACGTTGGGACGATGAGAAGCAACCTAACTTTTATATGGACCTTGCAGAAGCATACTACAAGATTGATCCTACAGTAGAGTTTAGTATCTTTTGTGGACACCCAGAACTAAAAAGCAATAGGCAAGAGTATGTTGACAGGGCGTTAGCCTATGAAGGTGGTCGCAACAGACTCGGTGATGCAAACTTTAAAGTCTACACAGGCTTAAAGAAAGACGACTACTATAACATGCTGGCAGACAGTCAGGTACTATTCAATTGTGCTTTGCAGGATTGGGTTAGTAACACTGTCAGCGAAGCCGATACTTTTGGGACACTGACTCTGTTTCCGGCTTACAGAAGTTTCCCAGAAGTGTTTGCAAACAATGGCAACCACATGTATGTACCGTGGAGCATCGACGATGCAATACACAAACTGCAAAACATGTTTAGTGCGATTGACAATAATGACTTATCAGCATATAATGTAGGTAAGATATCAGAATACCAGAACGGCACAATAGATAGAACTATCGATGTTATGACTGGCAATGGAGAGCAATATGCAAGGAATGATTGGGATTTCCGTAGACATGTTGCAAAGGCAAAATATGAGTGAAGCAAAAACAATTTTAGTAACGGGCGGTAGTGGATACATAGGTGGCATGGTATGTCGCTTACTTGTAGACGCAGGCCACAATGTAATCAACATTGATAGACGCAAAAAAGATATACCAGGTGTTACACTGTATCCTTTTGATATTGATAATCATCAAATCAAAGGTGTTATACAATTAACAAAGCCTGATACTATCATGCACTTTGCGGCAGACCATGAAGTAGGTCGTAGCATGAGTGAGCCAGGCGTGTTCTTTCAAAACAATGTTGCAAACACAATCACATTACTTAATCACGCAGTAGCAAATGGTGTAAAGAACTTTATCTTTAGCAGTTCAAGTTCAGTGTATGGAGACATAACAGAGTTTCCTACTACAGAAAACTCACCTAAAGCACCAATGAGTTCATATGGACTTAGTAAGAGCATCATAGAAGATGTGTTGCCAGACTACAAACGTGCATACGATCTTAACTATGCCGCACTGAGATATTTCAATGCCGCTGGTGCCCACCCTGATAACATACACGGTTACACACAAGAGCCAGCAAGTCATATCGTGCCTATCATAAGCAGAAAGATACTTGCAGGGGAACCTGTAGAAGTGTTTGGCACAGACTACGATACCAAAGACGGTACTTGTGAGCGAGACTATACTCATGTATTTGATATTGCAACAGCACATTTGGCCGCAGACAATTACTTGTCAGACGGTGGCGACAGTGATATCTTTAATATAGGAGCACAGGACAGCAAAAGTGTACTTGAAGTCATTGAAGCATTTAAGGCAGTTGGTGAGGTTGATGTAGTTGATGCACCGAGACGAGATGGTGACGCACCTAAAACATTCGCAGACAATACAAAGGCACGTGAAGCCTTTGGATGGGAACCAATATACGGTTTAAAAGAAATAGTAGAACATTCTTTTGCTTGGGAAAAGAAAAACTTTAAGAAGTAAATTATGCGTAAAGAATATATTACACCTGTACAGATGGACGGTTACTACAAAGACCTTATACAGCAAATGGCTAAAGCAGATTATAAACCAGAAGTTGTTATAGGATTAGCACGTGGTGGTGCTGACATGGCAGTTAAGTTTAGTCATTATTTTGATATACCATGTGAGATTCTCAAGTGGCAAACCAGAGATGGCAATCACGGTAACCCAGTACCTACAGCAGAAGTTGGCAAAATGCAAACTTTAATGAGTGCATACAGGAATGTTAATGTTCTCATAGTAGACGATATCTATGACACAGGTAAAACATTAGCAGACATAGACATGACATTAGATGCATGTAACAAAATGAACACTATTACCTACGCAGTATGCATAGAAAACCTCGAGGTAGATGAGGTAGAGATAGACTTTAGTTCGAGACAAATTAGCAGAAGTGATGATGAGCAATGGTTTGTTTTCCCTTGTGAGAATTGGTGGCTTTACTAAATCTAAAAAAAGCACATCACGATTGACAAATCATCTAAATAGTATTATAATAACATATACTTGTAGGAGCAAATATGGAAAAAGTATCAAACAGATCAGCAAACGTTAAAGACGTAAATGGTTATGTTGTTGACCTCATGGAAGACAATGTTGTAGTTGGACAAATAAAAGTCCAAGAGAAGAGCCGTTACTATGCAGATGACGTTGCAGAAAATTGGGAATGGGGTACGCTCACAGCAGACAACATTCATATTATTAGAAACGAAGACGAGTGGTTATAAGGAGTAACGATGAGCACCAGCGATAAAATTAAACAAAGATTAAAAGAAGCAGGCGATAGGTTTTGGGCAGGCGATAATATATCAGCACACATCGAAGAAGGTGAGAAGCAACAACTCATTGACGAACTTGCTGTTAAGTTTGAAGACGTATTACAAGGACTTGTAATTGATACTGAGAACGATCCTAACAGTCACGGCACAGGCAAACGTCTTGCTAAGATGTATATCAACGAACTAATGGCAGGTAGGTATGAACCTATGCCAGCCGCAACTGCTTTCCCTAATGACAGCGACGACCGTTACGAAGGTATGCTTGTTGTGAGAAGTGAACTCACAAGTATGTGTTCACACCATCACCAGATAGTAAAAGGTGTAGCATACATTGGTATCATTGCATCAGACAAACTAATTGGACTAAGTAAGTACACAAGAATTGCACAGTGGTGTGCAATGCGTGGAACACTACAAGAAGAACTTGCTAATGACATTGTTAGAGAGATTCAGAAAGCCACAGGAGCAGAACACTTAGGTGTTTATGTACAAGCCACACACGGTTGCGTAGAGAATAGAGGTGTTAAGGCACACAGTAGTCTCACACAAACAACTGTATTGAAAGGCGCATTCAAAGATGACGCAGGAACAAAGAAAGAGTTTATGGATAACATCAAACTCCAACAAGAATTTGCATGTGGGAAGTAATCGATGTCAGCAATAACAACACGTGGTCCTAACAACATATTAGTATTAGAGCCTTCGGGCGTAATGGTAGACGAAGTATGCGATGAAGTATGTGCCAGAGAAGACTTAAAAATAATATGTAAGCGATATGGTATACAACCAGATGATATATTCGAATGTGTAAATGCCTACGTAGAATTTAAGCAGAGCACAATAGACACTGATTATATTAAAATGAAGATTGGTAAGTTTAGTGAAAATGAGCTCATGGTAGACACTGTGGCTATCACAGACTGGGCATTTCTCAGTGTAGTAGACTTTGCACATGATGTAGACAGTAGAAATGCTGGTTACGACACAGCAAAAACATTTGCAGATCTATATGCAAGTGGTATTGAAATGATATTGTTAGACTGTTTACTTGATATCAAGAGCAACGACTTGCATTGGGTAGCAGTTAGTGAAATACACAGAATTGTGCTTGATGGATTCGAAGACGCACACGAAATCATTGACGAAACTAATGTAGATGAAACATTAGAGCAGTTAGGTTATCGAACCAAGCCAACCAACGATGACGAGGAGACTATACATTGAAAGACTTAAAGTATTCAGAAACTTTTTATTCAGCACAAGGCGAAGGTTCTTATGTGGGTATTCCAAGTTTGTGGATGCGATTCTTTCTGTGTAATTTACAGTGCAACGGCTTTGGACAAGAAGATCCAACTAACCCAGACACATACGAACTGCCTTATGAAACCATAGACATATCAGATATTACTAATGTAATTGATTTGCCAGTGTTTGATAAAGGTTGTGATAGTAGTTATACGTGGGCAAAGAAGTATAAGCATCTCATCACAGATCGTTCAGTAGAGGAGGCTGTAGACGAACTTACAGCCCTTCTGCCGCACGGTAAGTTTGTACACCCAGTTACACAACAAAACGCACACATGGTGTTTACAGGCGGCGAGCCAATGCTTAAGAACACACAGCCTGGCATGATGCATGTCATAAATGAGTTTAAACGTAGAGGTAACCAACCTAAGAATGTTACTGTGGAGACCAACGGCACCAAACCTATCTCAGATGAGTTTGCTGAATACATACAACGTGAGTATTCTAATTGGGCAGACGGCAGAGAATGGTACTGGAGTCTAAGTCCTAAACTGTGGAGTACTGCTGGTGAGAAGGTAGAAAAAGCAATCAAGCCAGAAGTAATTGGTAGGTATGCTGAAGTAAGTCCTAAAGGCCAGTTGAAGTTTGTAGTAAATGGTACCAAAGAAAGTTGGCAAGAAGTAGAAGAACATACAAAACTATTCAGAGATGCAGGATGTAATTTCCCTGTGTGGATAATGGGAGTTGGTGGTACGTTTGAAGGACTTGTACAAACAGAAGCCACTATAGCCGATGAGGCAATACAACGTGGATATAATTATACAAGCAGAGTACATGTACACATATATGGAAATGCAATAGGAAAGTAATATGGAAGAATTTTTTCACAAACATTTAATCAAGTTTACAGTGATAGTAACACTGCCTCTGTGGCTGGCTTGGATATTAAATTAATGGTTGACTATAAATACATTCCACAGTATAATATACACGATGGAGAAACAATATGAAACTATTACCATTTAATTGGCACCCAAGTAGTTGGGGTAAGAAAGGCAAAGATCGTGAACTTGCAGAAGCAAAGTACACAATCAATGATGCTGGCAAACTGTTAGAAGAAGAAACAGTTATAGAATCTAAGTATGACAAAGAAGCGGCAACGGCGGCTGGTGAACCTTGGGTAAACGTATTGCGTATGGGCATTGACCCTGACAACGTAGTGCAAGGTTATTTTGAACTTGACTGGAATGAAGAGTTCGTTGTAATGCTACAGGAAGCAGGTATAAGAGGTGCTTCAGATGAAGACGTAGTAAACAAATGGTTTAATGCAGTATGCAGAACAGTTCTCATACAAGAAAAAGCAGATCAAGATTACGGCTTCGAAGAAGATAACACGAACGAGAGACCAGATGTCATTAGAAAAACTGTCAACAAGAGCAAGAAGTAAACTATTTGATTTAATGGGTCAAGTTCAACCTATTATTGATAAACACCTCGAAGAACTTAAGAGTGACGAGGTAAACTTTATCCTGCAAGAGTATAGACAATACTTGCGGATAGATTTAGAAAAGGACTTAGAAAAGATTAGAGAAGAACAATTGAAAGAATCACCATTCGACGACTTACTGGATAATTAATATGGCAAAATATGTACTTGTAGACTCCCTTAACATGTTCATGAGAGCAAAGCATGTAGGTGGCGGTAAAGATATTGACATGCGTGTTGGTATGGCTATGCACATTATGTTTAACAGCATTAAGAAGTGTGTAAAAGACTTTAATGCTGATCATGTTGTATTTTGTTTAGAAGGTCGTTCATGGCGTAAAGACTTTTATACTCCATACAAAGCAAATCGTAAAGTAACATCAGACAGTCGTACACCACGACAGATTGAAGATGATGAGTTATACTTTGAAGCATACGATGGCATGATTGAATACTTCAGAGACAAGACTAATTGCAGTGTTATTAGATGTGCTACAGCAGAAGCAGATGACTTGATTGCATTTTGGACACAAGAACATCCACAAGATGAGCATGTTATTGTAAGCACAGACAGTGACTTCTATCAGCTCTTAGCACCTAATGTAACGCAGTACAACGGCACTACGGATCAGATAGTTAGTTTAGAAGGCTTTAAGAATGCTAAGACAGGCGAATGGGTAATAGATAGTAAGACTAAGAAAGTTAAAGAGCCTATTGATCCTAAGTGGATATTGTTTGAGAAGTGTGTGCGTGGTGATACAAGTGACAATGTATTCAGTGCATATCCAGGTGCAAGAAAGAAAGGCACTAAGAACAAAACAGGCATGTTAGAAGCATTTGAAGACCAACACAGAGGTGGATTCAATTACAATAACTTTATGTTACAACGTTGGGTAGATCACAACGAAGAAGAGCATAGAGTAAAGGATGACTTTGAACGTAATAGAATACTGATCGACTTAACAGAACAGCCGGACGAGATTAAAGAAGAGTGCAGACAGATTATTGCTGATGCAGTTAACAAGCCTAAGGTTGCTAACGTAGGCATACACTTTATGAAGTTTTGTTCTAAGTGGAACTTACAGCGATTAACTAACCAAGCAACAGAGTTTGGAGATATATTAAATAGAGGAATAAACAAAGATGTGGGAGTGGACTCACCTAACTCAGTTTTGGAAAAAGCCTAAACCTGAGGTACAAAAAGAAACAGTCATTATAGACATGATGAAGGATGATGTAGATCCTGCTGAACTAACAATTGAAAACGCATACAAGACAAGATGGATATGGTATCACACAATATTAGCAATAGGCATTTTTATGACAAACATTGTTTTAATTGCAATCTTTTTATTGTTGGCAATTAAATTATGATGACTGATGCAGACAAGGCTGAGTGGATATTGAAGAACGGTAATGTAAAGCCGGCTTGGATATTTGAACGTGTTGATGATAAGGTTTATAAGCGACCAATACCACAGGATGGGAAAACACTACCGCCATGGATGAGTAAAGAAAGAGTATTAATAAAAGATAAGGATGGAAATTATGACAAAAACTAACACACCACAAACTAAGTTGCAACAGATTTCAGATGTAGCATGGCTTGTACGTCAAGGCGAACTGAAACTTGGTATACTGAATAAAGATATACAAGAGAACTATACGTATATCACAGGCAAGGAACTTGTTAAGTTTAATACTAAGACACAGGCAAAGCAGTACTTTGGTAACGTTAAGTTGTTTGAGGATAAGATTGACGAGCCGGCACAAACAGACGAGCAGTTCTATATCAGAGGTCATCTTGTAGACTATCCTAATCCTTGTGCTATTGATCCTACTCATGAAGACTACGATAACATGTTACCACTATACACAAAGATAGAAGGCAGTGATGTTTATTATGCCGCTGGATACTATTGTATTAACTTTGAAAAAGGTTGGAAACATGCACACGGTCCTAAGTTAGCAACACTTGAAAAGTATGGCTATGAAGGTCCATTTAGAACAGAATGTGAGATGAGACAACGTCTTAAAGTTCTAAATAGAATGCGTAAGCATGACTGATCGCGAAACATTAATCAAACATTTAAATCATCTTGCACAGACTGGGCACACAAAAGCCACCGTGGATTTGCAATATCTATTAGGCATACTGCTATCACAACCGCAAGAAAGTGTAACTAAAACCGAATTAAACCCGCAGGAAAATGCATACACAGACGGCGGACAGTTCTCAGATGAGTGATTTGGATGTACCGGAAGGCTGTGGTTACAATCAAAAATTCTTTTGGCAATGGCCGTTAAACACACATGGTGTAAGCGGATCAATTGTTGCATGGTGTACAAAGAATTGTGTAGGTAAGTTTGGTTGGCACTTCATTCCCAACGCATACATGAATCATGACGAGGATGATTGGTTTAAAAACCAAGAGGCTTTCCTCTCATTTGATCTAAAAGAAGATTTATTACAAGCAAAATTAAGCATATCCGACCGCGTTTAACAGCCTTTCTATCTCCATTAACATACGTTTTTTAGATAAATATAAGTGTAAGGAGATACACATATGAGTAGACCAAAACCCACTATATTACTTGAAGCCATTAATCAACAGGCTTATAAATCAGAACAAGTACTAAGTGCTGATGCAATATATTCTGTGTTCTTTCAAGGCAGTCCAATTAACCTTAGAACACTAAACACACTGATCGATTACCCCGGTCCAAAGTATAAAAAAGTTTCCTTTTCTAACTCTGGTCATGCGTTTAATTTAGCAGATAGACTAAACAAATTGTTCTCAACTGATGAGTTTTGCGTAGTAAAATTAACACAAGGCGAAATAGTCACCGAAGATCAATCGTCTGAGAAGTAACTGGTATGCACACAGAGTTGCATACATTATTATTAGATCAGTGTAAGCCATATCTAATTGGCCATCTAAGCAAAGTGTACGGCGAAATGTCTGACTACTCTGACAGTAAGATGTTACAAATAATGTTTACTAATTTCAGAGCAACCAAAACAGATACCATAGGTTTACGTCTTAGTTATATTGGCAATAGAGTAATGTGTAAAGTGTACGATCAATGGACGTATGAACACACAGGAAATATTAACCACAAAGCCTATTTAACACTTGACAGAAACATGATTTGGCCGTATTATATAGGTAAGAAGTTAGTAACGTTTTACAGTGAAAATGATGCCGCATGGTTTAGATTAAACGGCGGTGATATAGCAAAATACTCAGAGTATATATAGGAGTTTCAATGGACACATTGATTCTTAACAAAGACGGTGCACCGATCAGCGTGTTGCCTTTAAGTGCTGTTAGTTGGCGTGACGCAGTCAAATATATGTGTTTAGAACGAGTAACAGTTCTGGACTGGTATGATGATTGGGTAGTACGTTCTCCTTCATGGGAGACTAAAGTTCCAGCAGTTATGATAGTAAAGGACTATGTGCGAAAGCATAAGTACCCACGTTTCAGTAAGTATAACGTGCTACTTCGTGATCGTATGACATGTCAATACTGTCCTAAGGAAGTAACAACCTCAACAGTGACTATGGATCATGTACATCCTATTAGCATGGGCGGTACTACATGCTGGGAGAACATTGTAGCAAGTTGTATGCCTTGTAACACAGCAAAAGGATCTAAACTAATTAAACCCAAACGTGAGCCTTATAGACCTACGTACTTTGAATTAGTAGCAATAAGAAAACAACTACCGTTTGACATCAAACACGATAGTTGGAATAATTACATATAGCCGATAAACTATAAAAGGCACGGAGAGCACTTGGTAAGTAAATACATGAGTGAACAAATGGATCGAGTCGAAGCAAAGTTGTCTCCGGAAATAACGGAGGCGTTCGAAGGCAGTACTATGAGTAAGGCTGGACGTCTTGCTATGGAACTTAATAAGGAACGCAAACGTCTCAAACAAGAGATGGAAGAACTACAGCTCGAAGTAGAAGATCTAAAACCTGCAACACCCACAGGCACAATTGACAGTTATGTTAAATGGGTAGCAACAGTGTTTGGTGTAGTTGGTGTATTTTTAATCAGTGCAGGCCTTGGTACACTTGGACAAATTGCATATCTATTTGCCGCAATATGTTGGGTCTACGTAGGACATTGCTGGAATGACAAAGCAATCATGATTGGCAGTGCAATATCAGGTACAGCAGTACTAATGAATCTAACAGATCTGTTAGTAGCCTTATAAAAACGGTTGACAATACCCTATCTTCGTGTATAATGTACTCATGTTTAGGAATAATCCTGAGCACAATGATAAATGAAAAGGTGAAAAACTATGTCAAATACGACTACAGTAACAAAAGAGCAAAAAGTATTAAACGCTCTACAAGAAGGCAGAACTTTAAGTTCAGCTCAAATGAAATCGTTCTTCGGAACTGGTAACCCACAAGCAGTGATCCAATCACTAAGATTCAAAGGATTTCCAATCTATTTGAACACTGTGACTGACACTAAAGGAAGATCAAGAAACGTATATCGTCTTGGAACTCCTTCAAGAGCAGTTATTGCCGCTGGATACAAAGCAATGGCTAACGGCACTGTCTAATACCAATTCTGGTAATCAAAAGGGGGCTTTCGGCCCTCTTTTTTTGAATTAATTTTCATACTCTAATAGAATCAATGACTTACACAACCTCAAAACGGTTGACAATATAGTAAAATTTGCTATAATATATGCATAGTTTAACAAAAAGGGTAGGAACTTATGTCAATAAACGATATCAAATTAGCAGTCCAAAAGGGTGCTTTCTCACACGATGAACTTAGTTCATTGATTTCTTTCACACGTAGTTGCATGACGCAACAGGCTAAGGCTTCAATCAACGTTGGTGACAATGTGTTTGTAGTCCAAAAGACCAAACGTACTCCTGGTGTAGTCCAAAAGGTTAACATCAAGAAAGCGATTGTTCTCATGAACGGTAGCCGTTACAACGTACCACTTTCAATGTTGGAGGTGGCATAATGCCAGGCATAGATACTTCAGATAACTATCTCTTCGAATATGATAACGAAGTGAGCGTGGCAACTAATTTTAATCACTGGTATGCTATCAACTGCGAAGAGCGTTCAGCATTCGGTGAGACTCTTCATACACTTGAAGAAGCAAAGAAAGTTTTTCAAAATATTTACGTAGTAGAGCTATAAACCGGTTGACAATATGTCGATCAGTGCTATACTATGTTCATAGTTAGAAATTAAACATTATTTTGGTAGGAGAAATAATATGGATTTAACAGTCAAACCAACTCAAGTAACTTCGATTACTAAACGTGCCATTAAGGCAGAACGTCCAATCTTTTTGTGGGGTGCACCAGGTATTGGTAAGTCCGATATCATTGCACAAATCACAGAGTCTTTGGGCAACTCATTAATGATAGACATGCGTCTTGCTCTTATGGAGCCAACTGACTTGCGTGGATATCCTTTCCGTAACCCAGAAACAAACCAAATGGAGTGGGCACCTCCGGCAGATCTTCCAACAGAAGAACAGGCTGAGATGTATGACTTTATTATTTTGTTTATGGATGAGCTGAACTCTGCACCTCCAAGTGTACAGGCGGCGGCATACCAATTGATCCTAAACGGTCGAATTGGTCAGTATGTACTTCCTAAGAATGTTAGGATTGTAGCGGCTGGTAACCGCGACACTGATCGAGGTGTTACATACAGAATGCCAGCACCACTGGCAAACAGGTTCCGTCATATTAATATGGCAGTGGACTTTAGCGATTGGTCTACTTGGGCATTGCGTAATCAAATCCACCCTGATGTGGTTGGTTACTTGTCATATGCCAAGCAAGACTTATTCGACTTTGATCCTAAAACGAGCTCTCAGGCATTTGCTTCACCTCGTTCATGGAGTTTCGTAAGTGAGATCCTTAACGTTCCAGAGTTTGATACTGCTGATGTATACGAACAGAAGGCTGAGATTGCCGGAGCAGTTGGAGAAGGAATGGCAGGTAAGTTTATTGAGCACAGACGTATTGCTGGTAAGTTACCTAATCCTGAGGACATCATGGATGGCCTTGTTAAGAAACTCAACGACAGCATCGCCAAAGAGATGAGTGCTAAGTACTCGTTGGTTGTGAGTCTCACTTACGAAATCAATCAAATGTATTTAGAGAACGGTACAAAGGGAGACTTCAAGAAGAAGTTCAACAATGTAGTTAAGTTCTCATACGATAACTTTGAGCCTGAAATGGTAGTGTTGTTCTTTAAGACGATACTAACAGACTATCAGATCAAGTTTAATGTACGTCAAGATTTAGAGAAGGATGTATACAAGGTCTTCTCAGAAAGGTACACAAAGTATATCGTATAACCAAACAGATATCTGGGCACCTACTACTCCTCCTACCTACCGCTCAGATAACTTAGATACCACCCTCCGGGGTGGTATCGACCTAATTAAGGTAGAATTAACGGTTGACAAACACACACAATTTGCTATAATATGTATATAGTTTGTAGGAGAACTTGAATATGAGTAAAGACATTAAAGACAGAGCATCAGAAGTAGCGGAAGTAAACATTCCAGATACTGACAGGACTGATGCACAGGTTCAAGATATGTTGATCAAAGCACGAGTTAGTATGCTTATCAACTTACCCTTCTTTGGTACACTTGCTACCCGTTTGAACTTTGTTGATGCTACTAAGTGGTGTCCAACACTTGCTACAGACGGCAAGAACTTTTACTACAACAAACACTTTGTTGCCGCTATGAGCCCAGAAGAGCAAATCTTTGGGGTAGGGCACGAAGTTCTTCACAATGTGTACGACCATCTTAACAAAGATATTATTGGTAACAGGGATCGTAGGTTGTGCAACATTGCTCAAGACTATGTGATTAACAATGACCTCATCGACGCAAACTGTGGTGAAGAAATTAAGTTAGTTAAGATATGCCAGGACTGGAAGTATCGTGGTATGCATTGGATGGAAGTGTACGATCAGTTGTTCAAAGAAGCAGAAGAAGACGGTCGTGTAATTTACGAATCCACACTTGACATGCACATGGATGCAGAAGGTAATGGACAAGGTGGCGGTGATGAAGCAGGCGAAGGGGACGATCCTGCTGGTACTGGTAACAACGATGGCACCAATGGTCCTATCAAGTACACCAAAGAAGAGAAAGAAACTATAGCAAACGAAATGAAGAATGCTGTGGTAAACAGTGCCAAGGTTGCAGGTGCAAGTAACTTACCAGCCGGCGTAAAGCGATTGGTTAAGGACTTATTGAATCCTCAGTTAGACTGGAGAGAACTACTTGCTATGCAAATACAAAGTGTTATCAAGAGTGACTACACTTTTAAAACACCAAGTAGAAAAGGACAAGACAACGGCTTTTGGTTGCCAGGTATGGATCGTGAGCAAACAATTGATATTGCACTTGCACTTGATATGTCTGGTTCTATTATGGACGAGATGGCACGTGACTTCCTAAGCGAAGTTAAAGGTATCATGGATCAGTACACAGACTTTAAACTACACTTGTTCTGCTTTGACACTGAAGTACACAATCCAAAAGTGTTTACAATGCACAACATGGAAGAGTTTATGGAGTACGAACTTGGTGGCGGTGGCGGTACTGAGTTTGATTGCTGTTGGAACTACATGAAAGACGAAGGCATTGTTCCTCAAAAGTTTGTGATGTTCACAGACGGTTATCCTTGGGATAGTTGGGGAGATGAGAACTACTGTGATACATTGTTTATTGTACATGGTGGTGGATATGGTGGTGTATCACCAACTGCACCGTTTGGAACTACTGTACCATATGAAAGAGAGTCAGCATAATGTTTAAAAGATTCTTTGAAATGACACAGGATGAGTTTGCTATGTTACAGGATAGCGACATCAAAGACAGGATGCTGTCAAACAAGTATGTAACAGATGAAGCAGACTTTATCGCATACTTTGAACAGCATGTTATGTGTACGTGGCTACAAGTGCCAAATGGAGACGGTAGTGTACTGTTATATGTAAATGCACCAGAAGGTTACATGGAACAAATGCACATAGATTTTTTAGACGATTTTGAGTCAATGGGAGTATAACAATGGCAGTATCAAAAACAAAAGGCAGTTATAAGACCAAGTATGCTATGCTTAAAGGGTATGGCAACTTGGCGATCCCTATGGACTTAGTAGAAGAGATTGCAAGTCGTGGATATATTATTAATACCAGTTACAAAGAAGAAGGTGGCGAGTACATCAACGAAGTTAAGCCTGTAGAAGAGATTAAGATTATCGATTCCTCAGAGATTGAAGCGGCAATTGTACAAGCAACATTAGAAGGTAAAAAGTAATATGGAAGCATGGAAAATCATACAAGAACTTGAAAGCGATAACAGTTCTTTATTCAAGCAGAGTGTGTTAGAACAGCACATTGGTGCTTTTGGTAACAAAGAGTTTGTAGAAGGCTTACAGCTCTGTTTAGACCCGCTTGTAACGTTTGGCGTGAAGCAAGTACCAATCACAAGCACAATGGGTGCTGGTGTTAGTTGGCACGACTTTAAGTTGTTAGCAAACGAACTAATTAACAGAGGCTTAACAGGTTATGCGGCTCGTGATGCTATTCAAACAATGGCAGAGAACTGCACGATTGATCAATGGAACGATTGGTACAGACGTATACTAATCAAAGACCTTCGTTGTGGTACTGGTGCTAAACTAATTAACAAAGTACAGAAGGATACTATTCCGCTGTTTGGTTGTATGTTAGCACACGACGGTGCTAAACATCCTAAGAAGATTACAGGAGACTGCTTCATTGAATACAAGTACGACGGTGTGCGTGTTATTGCTATTGTGCAAAATGGCGATGCTACTTTATATAGTAGGAATGGAAAACTATTGGAAAACTTCCCACACATTAACGAAGCACTCAGCAAGCCAGAGTTCGAAGGTCTTGTATTTGATGGCGAGGTAATGAGCGAAGACTTCCAAACACTCATGAAGCAAGTACACCGAAAAGAAGGTGCTCAGACTGAGGACAGTTACCTTGCTATATTTGACATGCTCACACTCGAAGAGTTCAATGCAGGTGGTACTGACATGACTGCATTCGAAAGACGTGAGAGACTAATCAGTGTGTCGTCATACTTTGGTTACAGAACACAACTTGTCCAGGCTATTAACTTAAACTTAGACAGCGAAAATGGACAAGAAGCATTTAAAGAAATGAACAAACTGGCACTCGAAGAAGGATACGAAGGCTTAATGATCAAGCCAATTGATCAAGGTTACAAGTGTAAGCGAAGCCATGCTTGGTTAAAGATCAAACCTTTTATAGAAGTTACACTCAAGGTTGTAGCACTTGAAGAAGGCACAGGCAAGAACGAAGGTGGACTTGGTGCTCTTGTTGTTGAAGGTGATGATGACGGTAAGTTCTTCCACCTTAACGTAGGCAGTGGACTCACAGATGAGAACAGAGAACAAATTTGGGCAGACCAGGACAATGTGATTGGTCAGTTAGTTGAAATTAGAGCAGATGCGGCAACACAAAGCCAAGACGCAGAAGACACATGGAGCCTTAGGTTCCCAAGGTTTAAGACCTTTAGAGGTTTTGAATTAGGAGAGAAACTGTAATGTACGATAAGCCAGAAAACAAACAACTATCAAGAAGGGAAAGAGTGTTACTCGACCCGCTTGAAGCAAGTAACAAGAGCCTTAAGAAAAACAAAGATGAAGCCAAGGAAGGTTCATTCTATGGTTATAACGAAAAGAACGATAGTTACGTTCATGGACTTGACGACTAATGCCAAATTGGTGTAATAATCAAATAGTAATCCAAGGCCCTACTGATAAGGTAGAAGCCATATGGAGTATTGCTAATGATGAATCCGACAATGGCTTACTAACAG
>OBMK010001992.1_pt1 | contig 16241 bp, 40 predicted proteins | sample 1539081 | NCBI WGS metagenome assembly OBMK01 (sample SAMEA3355528, study PRJEB22509) | marine metagenome | biome: marine; feature: river plume; material: water | place: USA | collected 2010-08-07 | depth 0.5 m | reverse complement strand
CATTGTCCTCACTACTATTGTTACGCATAATTAACACTTTGCTTTCCTCATAGCCGTTGTTATCGCTTTCCTCATACTTCCAATTTACAGCTAAGTCCCCTATGCAGTCCGTATCCGCCCACATTGTAATACTTTCCACTACGTGTCCATTTACACTATAGTTGTAAAGTTTTGTACAATCAATTTCCAACTGTACGCCGCCCTCTTCCAATGTAGTTACAGTTTTAATTTTAGTATTGTTTTGTAAGTTTTGCATATTGCCCTCATGCGTTAGTTGTTGTTGTATTATATTATAGTTATAGCACACTTTTAAATGTAATGCAACCAAAAAATGCACTATAACTAAACTTTTTTTATGCGTTTATAGTGTGTGTTTCTATACGTGCATTTTCATTTAGTGTAAACACAAGCACGTCATATTCTGCATTTATGTATGCAAGTTTTTCAGTTGCTTTTTGTTGTGTAGTAAAAACGCCTGCATTTTCAAATGCGTATTCATCATCACCTGTGCCCTGTAGTTGTAAAACGTAAAATGTATTTTGCATATTGCCCTCATGCGTTAGTTGTGTTGTTATTGTTTTTATAATGTAGCATACTTTTAAACATAATGCAAGCGAAAAATGCAAAAAAAATAATTTTTTTTTATTAAAAAAGAGGTTGACAAGCCAATTTTTTTATGTTATAATAAAGTACGCTCCCGATGCCTGGACGGTCGCTTGCATACGTATGCAAGAATAATCCAAAATAAATGTAATTAGGGGTTGACAACTGATGCTAAAGATGGTATTGTGTATATATAAACTAATGCAAGAGGGCGACACTGAGAAAGGTGTAGAGGGCGAGAAAAGCATTATTCCGTACAGCGTGGCCGAAATCTGACCTCAGTCTCCCGACCGCCTCGCCAGTCTCTTTATTGTAACATATTTTTCTCCCTGTGTCAAGCCCCTAAATTGAAAAAGTTTACCAAAATAGCTAACCTCTTGAAAACGTTGGATTCTTTCTGTTCGCGTTCTTTTCCGCCTCCCTCGCCTCATCTCCTCGCTAACACATTGAAAACAAAGAGAAAAATTTCCTCAATAAAAACAATGACTTAGCCGGCCAACCCCTCTTAAACAAAAAAAGCCAATTAAATCAAGAGGTTAGGTTCTGAAGAGAAAAAACACAATGAAAACAATGACTTACACAGTTACATTAATTCAAAGGTTGAACTCACAATTCTAAGCCAATTTGAGGTTGGTTTGCTCGTAGTAAAAGGTTGAGTCTTATATAGTAAAGGCCTCTTGACCCCTCTTGACCTCTATAGTATAGTAGTGAGAGAGTTGGCAGAGTTCGTGTATAGTGTAGTAGAGTATAACCACAATAGAGGCCCCGGAGGGGCTCATGGTGGGGACCGTTACCATGCTTTAAGGAGCATTTAAGCACGGCTATAGACACCATACAACCATGGTCAGTGTAAGGATATCAATAATTTTATTACAATTTCAACCGTTTTTTCACAATAAAAAAAAATGATTGACCGTGGTGCCGAGAGGCATAGTTCAAATACTTTTTAACCTTTTAGCAAGACCTTCTCTATACTATAGTCTTAACCTTAGCTCGAACTCTTCTCTACTATACTAGACTCACTCTAGTCAATAGATCTCTTGTCTACTATAGTATAAGAGTCTATACAGTCAATCACATCATCTAACCTACAGACCAACAGCGGGGCCTTAATCGAGTGTATCTGTGATCACTACAGCGGGGCCTAGCTCTAATGTGATTGTAAGTAAGGGATCCAGTGAGTACAGTCATCACACGGGTCGTCCCATTGAAAAGGTATTGTTATATCCATCGTGAGTTATTTAAAGGTTTTCTAGTTCAGTTTAACTAGAGCTTTTATAACGATTGATCATGTCTAGGACTATACCTAATTCGTATATGGCTTTGTCGAGAACTAGATGAGCTGTCTTATCGTCGTTCTTCTTCTTTTCGTTATAGAGGAATTGAAGGCGAACTTGAATGTAACGCACAGGATCCATGGTTCCCCTACGCATCGTTATCTGGCGTAGGCCCTGCGGGCTTGTCTGTATTATCGCTCACCACAGTCAGCTTAGGTGCGGTGCTTTTATTATCTGATCTATATCTCAACACGGTTATTTCTTCTCCGTCAGTGGTCTTGCCTAGTTCTGCGTCTACCTTTATCAGTGGAACACCAAAGCGGGTAGCAAGTTCATCTCCTAGAGCATATACATCCTCACGACTGTCATCGTCAGCTTGTAGGTCTGCTACACCGCCTACCATGTTTAAGACAGCTTCTAGCATATCTCTAGTCTCTTGATCTATCTCGTAGTAGGGTGGATCAATTGGTTTGGTCATGCTAATACTTACTCCTATTTCATCAATGCCCAACTAGGAATTGGCACGTCACCTGTGAGTGAAATCACAACAAATAACACCAATCCAATAGCTATGCACATGAGATTAATCATCTTGCTTGACGCCATTGACAGCTTCATAACTGGGGTAACCCTTTTCAAATACAGGAGCCACTGTGGTGTCAACACCATCTTCAGGGGTTGTGATGTTTTCATCTTCGAACATCTGTTCACCTGTGTCGTACCATTCTTCACAACCAAAGTCTTCAATCAGCTCTTTAAGAACTTGATCTTCTTGGAATGTACCGTCGTGGATCATATCCGCTATACCGTCAAAGTAAGCATCTCCACCTTCTGAATCCCATACACCAATAAAGTCCATGCCTGGCTCAAAGTATTTGAGTTCGATGTAGCATGAATCCCAATCATCGGCTAGTGTTTGAAAAGCATCAATAGGAGGTGACCAAGCTGACTGGAACCAACCTGTGATGGTTGATGTACCGTCTCCGTTGTCGGTATATTCAAGTCCTTCACTTGAAACGTCCCACTTGCAACCCCATGCATCGACCGCAGTCTGATATACCCAATCACCAATAGGCTTAATTGCTTCTAGTAATCCAGTATCGTCGCTGTCAATGATTGATTTAAGTTCTACCAGTGTAGTAGTATCACCTGTGATAGTTAATGTATTATCGCACCAATTTGGCATAGTATTTCCCTCTCGTTGTTCCTTATTGTTCTTACAGTATAGCGCCTTGACGCTATACTGTCAACCCCTTTGATTACATACTCCAATAAGATTCACGTGCAGGGCTCATATAACCTGGGGTGTTGATTGGCTCTACAAACCATTCACCGCTCATTATATTCTTTGCCTTGCGACTTGCTTCGATGTTTTTGTGGAAGTATTCTACTTCTGCGATACCATAACGGAACTGTGGATCATTCACAGCCTCTAGTAGGTCTGCTCTGTATCGTTTGCTCATTTTAGTAAGAGCCGCTTTGGCCGCAGGCATTGTTTTATAATATTGTCTATGGTCTGGACGAACTTCACCTGTCCGTTTGTCCATCTTGCCCATAATATAAGTTGATTGCTTTTCGTAAATGTAAAACATATTTAACCCTCGTTTGTTTTGTTATTGTCTATACAGTATACGATCATTCATAGGGAATGTCAACCTGTTTTGGTTACTTAGATCTTTTTATTTTTGCACCTAGTCTATCCCAATCTATGAATCGATTAGGCACAAGTCTTAGATAGAACGGATACGGACGACTTTTCATGTCCGTCCATACTTCTGTTCTTTGCTGTCTCCAAGGCCAAATGCTATTACCAATTCGAGATAATCCAACGCACCCAGCCCAATCAGGCTTTGTCAATTCATCCTGTCTTTCCTAGAGAGTGTAATATTCAGGAACTTCGCCTTGAATAGCCTCTTTGACTCTATCGTTTACGATTTGTGAGTGTTTACATTTACCTCTAAAAGAAAAGCCCGGACAGTCACAAGTGAACCCTTTCGGCTCTAGTGTAACGTCATAGGTACCTGTGCCTTTTGAATTAGGCTCTTGCCATATGAGGCCTTCGAACAGATCTTTTGCATAATCAAAGTCAGGCTTCATGTATGATTGTTTGAATTTACCCATCCCAATTCACCAACGGTCCTCTCATCATATTTGAATAGATATTCTTCACTCTATAATTATATGTCGCTTCGTTATGAGCTAGATTCAAAAGATGTTTCTCCCATATTGCTCTATAAGAAGGCTCAATATCAGGATTGTTATCGAGCAGAAACTTAATAGCCTCTGCTCGTTGATATTGACGTTCCTCGGAATACGGTCCCACGTTAGGCTCCAATGCCTAACTTGGTTAACATGGAAGCCGTTACCTTCCATTGGATCTGTGTGGTTGAATCACGTACGACCACAGTCTTTTGATTGACCTTTGTAACCTTGCCAGTTACAGTTTGACCACGTCTGCCGTCGAACGATACAATATCGCCTATAATGATTGAACGTGCAACCGTTTTAGCTAGGTGCGTTCTTTTGAGTTTGATTGCCTCAACGATTTGATCAACTTGATCTGCATCCATTTTGTAGATCAATTCACTTGCTTGAGTAACTAAATTTGACATATTGTATTTCCCTCTATTGCCTTATTGTTCTTACAGTATACGGTCAATGAATGTTATTGTCAACCTGTTTTGGGTCAATTTTAGACGCTATATACATTTTTTTAATAATTGACTCAACATCACTCTCTGAAAGAAAGCCTTTAACCGTATCGCCTTGTTCAGTGATGCCGGGCAGTTCGACCTGTCCGTTATCTTTGAATACCGCAATCTCATACAGTCCACTCTTGCCGCCATATGAAAAGTCGCTCTTTACAATCGACAATTCATAATCACCAAAGTTTAGCATTGCTTGAATACCTTTTGGCATCTGAGTTTTATTAAATTTTATGTCTTGAAAGTTCATTATCGTCTCCTGTTGTTATTTAGAATGGCGTTTCGATCTCGGCATGCATCTGTTTTAATCGAATACCTTAGCCTACCCTTATGTGGTCCACGACCGCCTCTGTAGGTACCAAATTTGGTTTATATTTTAACTTCCTGTGACTAGAGATAAAGTACCGTCGTCTTGCATATCAAAGTCTTCGACAAAGTAATGCCAGTCGCCGTTATTCTCTTTGGCTTGTTGAAAGCAGTCTTCAGCGGCCGCCCAAAGGCCACCTAATGTGCCGTCCTTTGCAATAGAGCTGAACGTCACCCATTCAACATCATCAAAGGAGTCACCCATGCGATCGATGATCTTGTAGGTAACCTTTCTAGGTTTGTCTGTGAAAATTTTGAAGTCTAAGGGCTGACAGCCTCTTAGGTCCAAATCAAATACAGTTTCATAACCTAGTTCTGCTTTTAGGTTATCGTAATGATTACGTTCTTGGATAAAAGTATCTTCTGACATATAGCCCTCCATGTCGTTGTTTCTAATTATGTTTATACTATAGCACCTCAATGCTATAGTGTCAACCTCTTTTGGAATTATTTTTTAACCATACCTTCAATTAATTTCTGTTCTACCATGTCTGACCTAAGCTGATCAAGTTCTATTGAAAATTGTTCAGATTGGACATAGAGTGCATCAATATAATTGAGCATTTGGGCGTGTTCGTTTTGAACCTCCATTATCTTCCATGCAATGATACAGAGTGCCGCGGCCGATACCCAAATAGGTAGAGCGGAGATAAATCTAACGATCATCTTCATGCCACAATCTCTTTTAAGATTGCAACCTCTAAGAAGTCAAATTCGAAACAATCGGATGAATCTTTTTTGCCGTTTGATACAATCCAATCTTGTCCGTCAAACAAGTAAAAGAACTCACACCAGCTACCTGCCATGCCTTCTACCCACTCAGCGATAGTTTCAAATGTTTGAGCTGACACATCTGTTTCTCCACGGTCTCTACCGTATGCAAGGCACCAGTTGCCTGTCATATCAAGCTCTGGCTCTAAATGATCCTTATCGAAAGTATGTACCTCGCCTATCTCCGTACCTAGTGTTGACAGATCGCCTAGAGCAATCAATTCTGCTATCTTAGCAGGATCTTGATAATGTTCACGTAGGATGCGACCATTATGATCTACATAACCGTCCCAGTGACAATAGATTGCTTTAATTCCGTCTTCAGTTTTAATTGCGATTGTTGATCTAGTACCCATTTTTTACCTCGTTTGTTTAACTTATATTAAGACAATAGCACCTAATAGAACTATTGTCAACCTATTTTGGTTATATTGCTTGAACCTGGTAACCATATGCCCAGTGACCATTGTCTAGATCAAAAGTACATCTGTCTTTATCTTCTACAAAGATCTTTTCTTGATCTATACCGTACTTCTCACCGTTCTTGCATAGCTCGATTCCTGTGATTTTAGCTTCGCCCCACTTAGTATCAACCTTGGTTCCAATTTTGATATATGTTCTCATCTTGCCCTCCTAGTTTCTAATTGTTATATACATTATACGATCATTATTCAGAGATGTCAACCTTAAATGGATACTTAGGTCTCTTTATTTTCATTTTATTTTTAATAGATTTGGGACGGAAGGGACCTTGTGGATCCCTTACCGCCTTTGCCGCGAAGTTTCTTTGCTTAGGGGCCTGCGGCCTGCGATTGCTTTTAGACATCAATCTGCTCTTTTGCTATTGATAACAAGTTTGAATCAGCTTTGGTTAAGACATCTAATAACAATGCCTTCTCCGCCAAATAGACAGGAGCAAATTTAGGGTCAAACTCAACAATAGACTTGGTATTATCGATTAAGTCTGCGACTTTGATAGTTTGAGTTCCTGCATCGGCCTTAGACAATCTTTCTCTGTCAATTGCCTTCCTTGCCTTTCTGTTCGCTCCGTTTTCAATAAAAGGCTCGTCAGTTAATGCTTTCACAATCTTGCATACCTTTTCACCAAACATATCTTTAATTTGGACATGAGTCACAAAGGTATCTTCAACCACATCATGTAAAAACGCCGCCGCAATATATTCATCACCAATGGTGACAGGCAAAGTCATAGCAACCGCAGTTGGATGGACGATGTAGTCTTCTCCGGTATGCTTTCTTTTTTGTCCTACGGCCGCATGAGCCGCCGTTGCAAAAATTCTAGCTTGTGTGACTAAATCTGACATAGCCTCTTCCTTTTGATTAATATAAAGGCAAAGCCTCTTCTTCAGTGAGCATTACCCAACGTTCTTTTTGTTCTTTCCACTCGGACCACAATTCGCCGGGCGACCAATTTATATATCCTCGGTGGCCGTGTTCTAAAAGTTCTCCAATATAAGCATAGTCTCGATCTTTTGCATCATCAACAATAAGCCAAATATCTAATTGAGTAAGTCTATCAGCAAGAATACTCACTGTGAGATCTTTTCCGTTGTCGTCTTGTCCAACGATGATTTCACCGTCGTCTATAATTTGATCGTCAATTGCCGTTGCCATTAAATGTACTCCTTGTGTCTTTTAATGTCCCATTTTTCTAACACGGGCATACCAGTGTCATCCTCATCCACAGCCACATAGGCCACAGTCTTTTTGACTGTACCGTATCGATAGCCTTGGTCATTTACAAGTCCGCCTACCCATATCTTGTGTGGAAAGTCGCACCAGTTTTCACGTTCGTCATTAAGTGAGTATTCAAAGTAATTGCCTGCGTCTTTTTCAACAAATACTCCTACAGGATCTTTTGTGTGAGTCCAGTATGCCATGTGATGCTCTCCTAAAACCTAATTGTTATATACAGTATAGTCTCTGCGACTATAGAAGTCAACCCCTTTTGGAGTCTTTGTACATCTTTTTTAGGAGCCATTTATGTTTTTTTAGATAGTAAGTTTGGTCGTACTCTGGAGAGATAACGCCTGTCCATGCAAAGATTTCATCCTTATGCCGGTACCACATTTCGTTACAGAATATTCTAAAGTCGCTCGGCATAGGAGAAAATAAAGGGGTAAATTTTTCTAAGTCATCCATTTTTATCTCCTTTCAAATCTAAAATTTCTCGTTTAATCCTCCAAATATCTTCTTTAGTTCCTTGTTGGTGTTGGAACTTGATATTCTTAGATTGCATATCTTTAAGGGTCGCAAGTTTCTCATCAAGTGTCTTAGACAAAGATTGAATTTGGTTATCAATCGCTTTCATTGTACCGTAATATTTCTTCGCCTCGAGTTTTAAGATACCCTTGCTTGACTAATAAGTCAACGGAATGTTCAGTGCCTACAAAGACTCCCCTTCGGTAACCAACCCAGGCACCGAATAGAGTTCCAATAATATAAACTCCTAATAGGTATAGCTCAATCATCTGTAAACTCCGCAGTATCAATATCCCATATCTGTTTGAATGGAACAATAAACTCTTTCCCGCTCTTTTCATCTTTCAACTGAACGTGTTCGCTGGCAGTATCTCTAACTTGGATAACACCAATGCCTTCATACATTCCAGGACCTGCCAACGGAGTATCACTTAGTCCCGGAGGTCTACCAAAAGTATCTAACATTGTCTCTACCTTAAACTTACAGGCATAGGATTTACCTACTTCAATTTCTAAAATATCAATCATTTCGTTGCCTCCTGAATGACCGTTGCTCCTTTATTTACTCCATCCTTAACCATGTCAGTCATTCCGTCAACATCGCCGGGATTCATATATAAGTAAGCACCACAGGCACCAATTGCCATAAACATTATTGCCTTAATCATCAAAGTCTCCTTTTGTTATTTTTTTAATAATAGCTTCAGCGTCTGGATAAGTCAACATATTTTGAACTTCTTCTTCTAAGAAATCCAAACGTGAAAGTTCATTTGAAGTTTCAATGCGAGGGTCGATCTTTTGTTCTTTGTCAAAGAAGCCATGCATCTCTACATAAGGTTGGGTCCATTCAAATGAATATGACCAAGTTTCTTTCTTACTCATCGAAGCCATCCTTTTCTAACATTGCAAAACCAATACGGCTCATAAGTGTTTCAGCCAAACCAGGATAGCTATCAACCAGTCTATCAACTACCTTGTCCAGCTCTTTGTGATTCATACGAGCTAAATCCTCAGCAGTATCTTTGTCTGATATAGTAGAGTTGATAGGTAACTTAATAGACGCCTTTACGGGCTTCTTAGGCGCCTTCTTAGCAGTCTCTTGCAAGAAGTAGGGCTTGTTCCACTTGCCTACGTTGATGTCTGTATAGTGTGAACGATGGAAATAGTCTGTCATTGCGTCATCGTTGTTGAAATACTTTGGACCTTTCATAGCGTCCAACAATTCATTCAAGAACGCTTTGGCCTTGCCTGAGTAGTGTGAATCGATATGATAGGTGTTGACTTGAATGTAACCATCACCATGTGAATAGTCTTTGAAGTCAATTGCTCCGCTTTGGAGTGTTACTACTAATGTTGAATGATGACGGATTGAAATAGAACCTTTCATGCCGTACTTGGAAAGCACCTTTTTGATTGCTGGTGCTAATTTTGATTTGTCGTCCTGTGAAACGTATGCCATTTTGTATTCCCTCTGTTGCCTAGTTGTTTGCCTAATTATTATATACAGTATACGGTCACTTAGAAGCTTTGTCAACCTTTTTTGGAGTGGCTTTCTTCTTTTTTCTTCCCCAAGTGTATCCAATATCGTCTGGTTCTGATCTTGCCATTGGCTCGCAAACGGTTATCTTGTTTTCTTTTTTAGATAACCACTCATCCATTAATTTTCTATCTTGGTCTGATATTTCATCTCTCATTATATTTCCATTTCTAATTGGTTACCAAATGCATCGACGCCTCTATGCTCTGCTTGGATCTTGTCACCAATGTCGTCAAATGCTTCATAAAAGTCTGCATCGCTACGGAATAAGTTCTTGCAATCCATATAAGCGTCTGCATCTACGAAGTTCCAATTAATGGAACCGTCTTCTTTTTTATTTTCATCCTTATCAATTGCTGAACGCATTGTGGATTCTAGTACGGAATAAATCATGTGTGCCTCTCTGTTAATGCCTTATTGTCTTTACAGTATAACATCATAAGGGGTATATTGCAACCCCTTATGATACCATTTTAGTTTTCTATCAAACAAAGACTGACTTTGATATCATAGCCTTGCTTTTTGGCTCCTTCAACGAAGTCACGTCTACGGCCGCCTGACCATCGCGTCCAACCTTCTGATTCAACGTCTTTGATGAGTTGAGCCTTACGGTTGACCGTGTTTTGATCACTTTCGCTAAACGACACAAAGCCGTTTAGCTTTTGACCGGTTTTTGGATTGATTGAATATAAAATAGTTGATAGCATATTTTTCTCCTTCGATTAATGCTAATGAGTCATCATTGCCTCATTGTCTATACAGTATACGATCATTCGCAGGGAAAGTCAACCACTTTTGGTAACTTATTTTGGAAAAGATTTAATTTCCGTGTTTACCTAGTTTGGCTTGATCATTTGAACTTTGGGGAGCATTTGGAAGAAAGATCCAACTTTCTCCGCATCTAAAACAAGGATCATAAGAAGTATATCCGTGTCTATTAGGGTTAGTATCTCCTACCCATTCAGGTAGTGAAGTGCCCATTGAACAAGCACTAACACTAATTGAAGCTATAATAATTAAAGCTATATTTTTCATACTATGCACACCCTGAAATACAAACCATTAGTATATCGTTGCCAAATATCTGTGTTGTAATCCATAAAAATCCCATAATTTCTAAGCCAGTCATTTGTTTTGCCTTTTATTGTTACATTTCTAACTACCTCTACATTATAATATGTCCTTTGTAAGATGTCAAGAGGTTTTGGTAAGATAAATATTTGTGCAGGCAGTGAGACTGTCTAGTATCTTAGTCCAATATATGGGAGAACTCCAATGACATTAAGAAATCTAAACCTAAACCTAGAACTAGGTCAAACAATTCTGGTCGGACAAAATAACGAACCAGCAACGATTACTAAAATAGAATTTCATGAAAGATCTGGAGAAGTCTCAATCAATACGACCAAAGGTCCCCGTAAGGCTTTAACTTTCCGACTTTGTGAAGATAGAGCTGACCACAACAGCGGGGCCGATACCAACCCGGCAGACCGCTATCGGTGATAAATACTTTTATGAAAGTAGAAGATATATTAGAATCAGAAGCAGACATTGAAGAATGGAAAGCATCCAAAGAACTTTGTAAGTCAGCGAAGTCAAACTCAGCCATTGGCGCAAGTGCTCTAGCTTCTTGTAAGTCCCAAGGTTATCGTTCTCGTGAAGGCAAAAAATCTCATAAGCTCGGAAAAAGAAGAGTGAAAATGGGAGGAGCAAAGATCAAAGGGAAGAAATACGGCGGACCGATCCCAGATTGGAGCTAGGTAATGAACTATACAGGTAAGATCCTAGTTGCCCACCCTAAACTTAATTCTTCTTTCTTTAAACATAGTGTCATCTATGTCTGCGAAGACTCTCCGAACGGAAGTCAAGGCATAATATTAAACAAGTCAAGTTCGTTTCCAGTTTCTAAAGTATTTCAGTCTAACGGTTTTGAATGTGATACTTCTGAAGTAATATATAGAGGCGGTCCTGTTCATGAACGTGCAGTATCAATGCTTCATACAGCCGAATGGTATAGTTCAAACACTACACCAGCAGGCAATTATAATGTAACAAGTGATGACTTTATGATTGAGAAAATGTCTACAGGCAATGTACCAGCGGCTTGGAGAATGGTAAGTGGTATATGTGGTTGGGCACCAGGTCAGCTACAGGCAGAAGTTAAAGGTCATTCTCCTTATAAAGAGAATAAAGGATGGTTGACATTAACTCCTTCCGATGCTATAATATTTGAATATGATGGTGAAGAACAATGGCAACGAGCTTTACAGCTTAGTTCCAATCAAATGGTTGATCAGTTCTTTAACTAAACTAGGAACAGTAAAATGAAAAAATTTATATCTGTAGTAGCCGGTAGTATCTTTTTTGGAACGGTCTCAGCCGGTATGCTATCAACTGTATCAGCACAAGAGACACCAACTGTAAATGAGCCAAGACAGATTATATCAACCATCTCATGTAATGCTAATAAACAAAAAGTATTTGATATAGTTCGAGGAAAGCATGGAGAGCAGATACTTGCTCATGGCAATTTATTGATTCGAGAAGCTACCAAAGGATTGTTCCATAAAGCTCAGATGATAATGACACTTAATCCTGAAACTGGTAGTTGGAGTATTATTGGAATATTTCCAGATGGTACAGGATGTTTAGTATCAAGCGGCGACACATTTATACCTTACGCACCGCCCAAAGAACAACTTTAATAAATAGATTTAAACAGTAATAGAAGAGGACTGAACGTTGAGTCAGGTACTACTCCTTAATGCAGATGCTCAACCTGTATCATATTTGCCATTGAGTGCTATTCAATGGAAAGAAGCAATTACTTACCTATGGCTTGATAAAGTTACAGTACTAGACTGGTACGACGATTGGATAGTACGCAGTTCTAGTTGGGAAACAAGAGTTCCTGCGGTAATGATGCTCAAGCAAATGCAAAGGCGTCGACGGCAACCTAGGTTTTCTAAAACTAATCTGTATATACGAGATTTATACACCTGCCAATACTGCAACACTCCTTACACAAAAAATAACTTAACACTTGATCACGTAATACCTTTATCACTTGGAGGTAAAACCAACTGGAAGAACATTGTTGCGGCGTGTGGACCATGTAATACTGCAAAAGGTAATAAGACTCATATGAAACCTATTAAGACTCCGTATGCACCAGAATATTACGAACTTGTAAACAAGCGTAAGCAATTAGAGATGCAGATAGCTCATCCTAGTTGGGAAGCCTATCTGTAACAGCGGGGCCTATGCAGGATTGAATACTTCGACTTGATTCCAATGCTCAGACTTTTTCATCTTAACACTTGGAACAACTCTTAGTAAGTCTGGAATGTATCCACTGCTTTCGATCAGATTATATTGCCCTTGAGAATATACACTAATTATACTAGGTGTAACTCTCGTTATTTCTTTTACATTGTCAAGAAGAGTTTCAGTTGAATACGTTTTAATTGCAACTACATTCTCTTTATACTTGACACCCTCTTTACGAAAGTTAACTTTAAACTTATCACCGTGCAACCAAAAATAGTTATAACGGTCATCAAGTAATATTTGCTGTGCAGACTTATGGTACACTATATGCTCAAAGCCTTGTGCTGTTAGGTAATCTCGTGTACGCTCTCCTACGCACAGAACAGTAACGTTTCTATTACATACAAACTTGTAGTGTTCGAATGCCCGCCTGTGGGTTACTATTAACATTGATGGCGGATTAATTGACACCCCAGGTTGTTGTGTGACCTGGAGTGTTCTTTCTAATGGGATCCAAAAGTGATTATCATCTGCTATTGGGGGTCGAACTATTTGAGTACTAACTTGGTACATTTGAAGTCTTTCTTTGCTGATATGTTATTTAAGCCAAGCGACCCTTTTTCCTGCATCTTTACGGGATTGATGTATTTCTTCGCTACCAGGATATCGCCAAGCCCATATAGCAACTAGTACCATAAAGCCTCCACTCCATAATACAGCCTTAATGTTTCCTGTACTAAACCATATAAATGCTACACTTGTAGTCATTGTAGCAATCATAAAATACTTAAATTTTGTAGGGAATATTCTTTTTTCGCTCCATCCACGTAGGAACGGACCAAATAACTTGTGGTTCATAATCCAGTTATGCATACGATCGCTTGACTTAGCAAAACAGTATGCGGCGCCAACAGCTGGTGTACTCCACGGTAGTCCGGGAAGATATACTCCAACAAAGGCAACGCCTAACAAAATACAGCCTAAGCTGAACCATAACATTTTTTTTAATTTCATAATTTATCCTTGATTGTGTCGTTTAAAAGTTTTACGTAACGCATCGACAAGCTCATACATCATTGCATCTGTGTGTAATGGTGTTGGAGCAATACGTAAACGTTCTTCACCTACAGCGACAGTAGGATAATTAATTGGTTGAATATAAATGTTGTAGTCTTCTATCAACATGTCGCTCATTTGTTTACATAGTACAGCATCTCGAACCATTACTGGAACGATATGTGTACAACTATCCTTGTGTACTTCTATGCCTACCTCGGATAACATAGATTTAAGTTTAGTCGCACGTTCTTGATGCTGTACTCGTAATTCGTTATGATCTTTTAGATATTTAATAGAGGCCAAAGCACCAGCACAAATAACCGGGCTCGAACTAGTTGTGAATATAAATCCACTGGCTATACTTCGGATCGCGTCTATGACCTCACCGTCGCCGGAAATATAACCGCCTTGCACTCCATAAGCCTTGCCCAACGTTCCGTTGATAATATCAATTCGTGTCTCCCCTATCTTCTCGCAGTAACCTGCGCCAGTTTCCCCGTACATGCCTACAGCATGTACTTCGTCGATATAGGTCATCGCATTGTATTTTTCTGCAAGGTCGCAGACTTGAGAAATAGGAGATACATCACCTTCCATGCTATACACAGATTCAAAAATGATACAAGGTACCATTTCTCGTTCGGTGGCTTCTACTAGTTTCTCCTCAAGGTCCATCATATCATTGTGCTTCCAGATAATTTTTTCAGCACCACTATGTCTTACACCTTCAATTATCGAAGCATGATTACTTGAATCACTTAAGAATATAATGTTGGGAATGATCTTGCTTAATGCTATGAGTGTCCACTCATTGGCCACATATGCACTTGAATAGAGTAAAGCCGCTCCGTTGCTATGCAAACGGGCAAGTTCGTTCTCCAATGCTACATGGTAATGGCTAGTGCCACCAATGTTTCGCGTACCACCCGAGCCGCTACCTGTTTGGTCAAGGGCAGTATGCATTGCGTCAATGACAACCTTGTGTTGTCCCATTCCTAAGTAATCATTTGAACACCAATTTACAATGTTTTTAATATTGTATGGTCCGTACCAAATTGCCTCAGGGAAGTCACCACGTTCTCGTACAATGTCATTAAAGACACGGTACTTTCCGCTACTTTTTAATGTTTCTAGTATTTTCTTGAAGGGAGCTAGGTTTATCATCAGCTGTATTTATGTGCGTATTTAACGTCATGTCTATGTAATGAGTTGATGCACCATATGTATGATATACCGTAAATACTCCCATGTCGTTTAATTCTTTTTGCAAGTGATTCCAATCCTTGCCCCATTCTTTAATACTTTTCCATAATTTCCACATTCATAAACTCCTTCCATTGTTTACCTTTTTTCCATTTCCAGTATTGTCTCCAGGATTGTTCATGAACACAATACCTTTTTAAATCATTATGTAACATTTTTATTGTGTCATGATATGATATAGGAGATAAACTATGATGATATTCACTGAATGTATCAAAGTCTATCATTTCAAATGTTTTATAATCTTTTGTTAGTATATTTTTAGTATTCCAGTCGCCATGTGAATAAGGTGCAGTTCTTTGTATTTCGGATACACACCAAGTATACAATCTATCTAATGTGTTACAATCATCTAACCTGTCCGCAGTAATAGGATTTCCTTCTATTTCTTTGTAGGTCATTGTCATACTTTTTTCGTCGTGTTCTTTATTAACAAGATAGCCAGGATAGTACTTGTCTAATAACATAGGGTGTGTCTCCCAGAAATATAAATCAAAGTATTTTATAACCTTTATATAACATTTGTTTTGAGAATCGTAGTACACAACATGTTTTTTCATATACACTACTTATCCGATAAATATGTGTGGGAGAATAAAATAATGTCAGCAAACGGAATATCAACACTAACACTTAAAGCAACTAGACAAGACACTAAACTTGCAAAAGCAACAGCAAAGCGTGAAGGCAAAACTGTAGCCGCAGACGGAACTATTAGTGGAAGTACTGACACAAGTGCAGTAGCATACAGAGCAAGAAACACTCTTACAATTAGCCAGCTACCAACTAGGTACCATGCAAGTGATAATACTGGCGCATTAGTTGATAATGCAAATAGTGGCGGACTTGTAACCGGACGACCTTGGACCGCATGATAGTAGAACATTGGACCCCCATTTCACTTTTAATTTTTATGTCAGTTGTTACAATCCTTGTCTATACTATAGGAGTATGGATTGGTACTCATCTTGAAAAGGCCTTACAAGCAGATAAACTGAAAGCTGATCTAGAAGCAAAGAAAAACGCCAAGCCTGCAGGAAGAAGATAAATAACTTGATGAAATAAACAGGCTCAATTTTTTTTTGAGCAAATTTTTTTTAGGTCGAAACTCGAAAAAGGAAAAAAGATGACGCAACTAATAAACCCACAAAAATTTACAGACACAGT
>OBMK010001989.1_pt1 | contig 16260 bp, 19 predicted proteins | sample 1539081 | NCBI WGS metagenome assembly OBMK01 (sample SAMEA3355528, study PRJEB22509) | marine metagenome | biome: marine; feature: river plume; material: water | place: USA | collected 2010-08-07 | depth 0.5 m | reverse complement strand
GTGCGAACTCAATCACCAATGCTGATGGCACAGGAGCGCCCGACTTTCCTAATGGGTTGCGTGCGAACTCAATCACCGACGTTGCTGGCACTGGCGCACCTAACTTCCCGAATGGGTTGACTGGGCTTAATGTTGCCTCCGCAGGTGACATCTCCCAAATTCTGTTGAACCGCCCCTCGACGAGTAACTTCTCTCTGGATAACGGCGTCTACAACGCAAACTTTAATGGCGGGTCCGTCACTGGTGACCTTGCTAAAAGCTCTAACAGCATAGATGCGGTGCTTGCCAGTTTAATCCCAGTAATGTCTGGGGGGACGACATCTGCTTGCTCAAGTGGCTCTGTGTCTTGCAGCGTTACACCCGCTGGCTATAGTAATTTATCCAGACTGTTTGACGATGGCGTAACTTACTTTTCACAATACACATCAAGCACGATGACTGTAACTGTTGATTTTGGAGCGACGACACCAATTGGTGGTTACTTCATTGAGCGTTTTTCCAACATCAACAACCAGCCCCGCACTTGGACCTTCCAAGGGTCTGCCAACAACTCGACTTGGGTGACACTTGATAGCTACGACAGCAGCTCGGATTGGGGGGCTGACGTTCTTATACGCACCGCACTGGGGTCATACCGCTACTATCGCTGGGCATTTACCGCAAACAACGGCTCTCCGACCAACGGCTACACTATTGACGAGATGGACCTCATAGCCCCCGGCGGCACTACTGGGTCGTTTACCTCTGAAACATACACAGCGGCAACCGCACCAACGAGCGCCACAGTAAAAGCCCGGATTGCCACAGGAACTGCGCCAGTATCTGGGTCTACCTACACGCTTTCAGCAAGCCGTGACAACGGAACAACATGGACGGCCCTTCCATTTACTGTCTCCCCGTCAAACTCTGTTGCGGATGGTGCGTTCTACATCTCTGGAACTGCTAGCATTGCGTCTCAGCCCAGCGGTACGCAGATGAAGTACAAGATCGAAGCCTCATCCGCTGTATTTACCTCTATTACCGCCGTAACTCTTGAGTGGAGCTAAGCCATGAACTTTAACCATAACGGCGCAACAGAAGGTCAAAACATCCTGCTCGGCGGGATTGGAGACGGAGTAGACCAAGAAGGGCTTTCGCAGGAAACTTGCGTTGCTGTTTCGTCTATCCTTGGCATTAGCAAAGCTGATGCGGCTCGCTTCATCCGTCAAGCTGCCCTTGCTGACAGCGACTGGACGCAACTGCCAGACGTGAACGTAGACAAGGCCGCGTGGGCTACCTACCGTCAGGCTCTCCGTGACATTACGGCTCAGGCTGGCTTCCCGCAGAATGTGACTTGGCCGACCAAGCCAAGTTGAGGTGTGTGAGCATACCTGTCGCGGCGTAGTAAAGCCTCAATATTTCTGCTAAGGTGCCACCAAGCAAACCCGGCACAAAGGTTGGTCACATGACTGTCACGACGAATTATAGCTGGAACCTCCCGACCGTCGGCGGCGATCAGGACACTTGGGGAACCAAGCTAAACAGCAACTGGACCGCACTGGACACGCTTCTCGGCGGGGTGTCTGCTGCCGAGCTTGGGTATTTATCCGGCGTGACGTCTGGTGTTCAGGCCCAGATCGACGCCAAGGCTCCAGTTGCCAGCCCGACATTCACGGGGACGGTGACGATCCCCACAGCGGCTGTGACGACTGCAAACGTGACCACTGTTGATCTTGGCAACTGGACCATCACCGAAAGCGCTGGCGTGCTTTACTTCGCCACCGGGGGTGTCAACAAAATGAAGATCGACGCCTCTGGCGACCTGACTGTCACTGGCAACGTCACAGCTTACGGGACAGTCTAATGACCATCAAATCGTCTGGATCGCTGGCTTTAACAGAAATTCAGGCTGAGTTTGGTGGGTCTGCCCCGATCAGCCTGAGTGAGTATTACCGCAACGGCGCATACGTTACGTCGAATAATACTGGCGTGCCGACATCTGGCGCGATCAGCTTTAATCAGTTTTATAACACGGTTAAGCATTTTATCTTTACTATCAGTAGCAACACGCAGGAGGCAAACTTGCAGACGCTGGCTACTGCGGCTGGGTGGGATGGGGTTGCCCCTATCGTGGCTAACGTGGCAAGCGGTGTTTACTTGTGGTCTGACAATACGTCTGTTGGTGGTTTGCTTATCCCAAATACAATTAGTGTCCCACTAATCATCAACAACTACGGATACATTATAGGCCGTGGTGGCAACGGTAGTTCAACTGGAACTGGCGGCTCTGGCGGTCCAGCCTTAGTGAATAACGCATCGTCTGTAGCCCTATTTAACATGTCTGGCGCATACATCGCGGGCGGCGGTGGTGGCGGCGGCTGCGGCTCATATCAGGCTGGCGGCGGCGGTGCTGGCGGTGGGCGTGGGGCTAACGGTTCAGCAGACTATAACGGCGTTGGGGGCGCTGGCGGTGCGATTGGGCAAGCTGGCGCTGACGGGACTAGAACTGCTCAAACCTCGACAAAAAAGGTCGAAGGCTCTGGCGGCGGTGCTGGCGGTGGCGGCGCAACTGGCGAGGATAACGGGTCAGGCAACATTAACGCCGCTGGTGGTGGTGGTGGTGGTCGTATTTTGCCGGGGGTCGGCGGTGATGGCGGCGGCTGGCGCGAGGAAGACACTGGCGGCGATGGCGGTTCGGCTGGCGCAGGGGGGGCTAATGGTAAGACACAATATGGCTCTGAAGATGGCGGCGGCGGCGGCGGCGGTTGGGGTGCGGCTGGCGGCTCTGGCGGCGGTCGGTCCAACGGCGGCGCGGCAGGCGCAGCTATCTCTGGCACGCCAGTCAGCCTGACCAACAGCGGCACAATTTACGGGGCAGTGGCATGACATTAATCCCACTTCAAATCCCCGCAGGCGTCTACCGCAACGGCACTGAATTTCAGGCCAGCAACCGCTGGCGTGAGGCGAGCTTGGTTCGCTGGGTTGAAAACACAATGCGCCCGGTCGGCGGGTGGACGTCGCGCGACGCAATGGACAGCGTCGCCCCGCGCGCCATGCTGGCGTGGACTGACCTCAGTGGCAGCGAGTGGGTGGCTACCGGAAGCTACAACAAGCTCACTGTCGCCACGGCTGGCGGCGTCATCTACGACGTCACGCCTGCCGACTTGGTCGGCGGGACGCTCGATGCGGTGATCAATACGGGCTTTGGTGGCGGTTTTTTTGGCACGGGTTTCTTCGGAGCGCCACGCGAGGCGCAGGGGCAGTATGGCGAAGCCACGACGTGGTCGCTGGATAACTGGGGGGAGAGGCTGGTCGCCTGCTCTACGGCTGACGGGCGGCTTCTGGAGTGGGGCCTAAACACGGCCAACGACGCCGCCGTGATTGCAAACGCACCGACAAATAATCTGGGGTTAATGGTTACCGAGGAGCGCTTTCTGTTCGCGCTTGGGGCTGGCGGAAATAGCCGCAAAGTCCAATGGTCTGACCGGGAGGATAATACGTCGTGGACACCAGCCATCACAAATGAAGCGGGCGACATTGAGTTGCAAACCTCTGGCCAGATCATGCAGGGCATCCGCACGCGCGGGCAAGCGCTTATTATCACCGATCAGGACGCCCACAGCGTTACCTATACCGGCGGGCAGTTTGTTTACGGCTTTCAGCGCGTCGGCTCGTCATGTGGGGCGACAAGCCGCAAGTCAGCGGTCGGCGTGGACGAGGGCGTGTTCTGGATGGGCCAGAGAGGTTTTCACGTATATTCTGGCGGCGCTGTGGCAGACATCCCGTGCGAAGTGGCTGACTATGTGTTTAACGACATTAACCGAGACCAGATCAGCAAGGTGTGGTCGGTCAGCAATCAGCAATTTAATGAGGTGTGGTGGTTCTACCCGTCGGCGTCGAGTATCGAGATTGACCGCTATGTGACCTACAACTACGCGGAGCGGCACTGGTCTATTGGCGAGCTTTCGCGCACCGCTGGCGTAGATCGAGGCGTGTTCTCGCGCCCAATCTATGCATCCACAACTGGCACGACATACAATCACGAAGTCGGCCTCAACTACGACGGCGCGACTGTGTTTGCCGAGAGTGGCCCGATTAGCCTCGGCGCTGGCGATCAGGTGATGCGGGCGACAAAACTGATCCCCGACGAGCTGACGCAGGGCGACGTGACGGCGACATTCAGGACGCGCTTCCATCCAAACGACACCGAGCGCTCCTACGGCCCATACAGCATGTCAAACCCGACCGACGTGCGATTTACCGGGCGTCAGGTGCGAGTGCGCTTGGACGCCGCCCGCCTCGCTGACTGGCGCGTCGGCATCATGCGCCTTGACGCTACGGCGGGAGGCAAGCGGTGAGCTACGGCTACAACCCACCCCCGTGGACAGGCAACCTCAACGTCTGGGCGGCGAACCTAATCACATACCTGCAGCGCACGGCGTCTCGGCTTGGCTTCAAGACGAGTGACGCCCGCGCCACAGAAAACGGAGTGATCCTCTGGGATGACGTGTCTGGCTATCCCGTCGTATCCAAGAACGGCGTCTGGCGTCAGGTGATCTTGGAGGACGGCAATGCCAGCCTCTACATCCCGAGCAACGTCACAGCAGCGGCGGCGAACACTGCCTACGCACTCACGTTCACCGCAGCCGCTGCCAATGGCATATCTCTCGGCACGCCCGCCTCGCGCATCGTCTTCGATGAGGGTGGCGAGTATATGCTCTCGTTCACGGCGCAGATCACGTCCACCAACTCTAGCCAAGTGAATTTCTGGTTTTGGCCCCGCATCAACGGCGTAGACATCCCCACGTCGGCCATGAGGACGAGCCTGTCGTCCAACGGTGCCACTGACATCGTCGCCCGCAGCGCTATCTTCCCCCTCTCGGCTGGCGACTATCTGGAAGCCTACTGGGCGGTCGATGACATAAATGCCTCGCTGTCGGCCCATGCGGCCACGGCCTTTGCCCCATCAACGCCTGCGGCAACGCTGGCGATAACGAGGATACACGGTTGACGCCCAACATCCACGACTACAGGGAGCAAATTGAGGCAGCGCTAAAGCACAGCGGCGGCACTCACATCTTCCAAGATATTGTGGACGCCGTGTCCGAGGGGCGCATGCAGATGTGGCCAAACGGAGGCACTGTGGCAATTACTGAAATAATCGTGTATCCTCGGAAAAAGGTTCTGCACGTGTTTATCGGATCGGGAAAGCGCGCAGAGCTTTTTGAGATGATAGACGTCGCGTGGCGGTGGGGGCAGGCCCTTGGCTGCAGCGCGATGACACTGGCGGGCCGCAAGGGCTGGATGAAATTGATGGGCAAGCATGGCTTTAAGCCTACGCTCTATGTGATGGAGAAGAGCTAATGTCAGGTGGTAAGGGTGGGTCGCAAACCACCAAAGTCGAGATCCCGCAGTGGCTGGAAGACGCGGCACAGTCAAATATTGCTCGCGGCGAATACGCATCCACTCTAGGCCCAATTGCATACTATGGCCCAGATGTCGCGGCGCTGACCCCAATGCAGGAAGCGGCCATGGCCAACACCGGGCAAGCCGCGTCCGCATTTGGCACGGCGGGCGGCGGACTTTCGCCATCCGCTGGCATGCCAGCGGCCAACACCTATGCTGGCGGCGTGAGGGGGTATAGCTCCGGCGACATCTATGATCAGGCTCTCAGTGAGCTGCAAGCGCGCGCGCCGGGACAGTATGACGCTATTCGCGCCATGTTTATCAACCCGCAGACAGGCGCGGCCCCGTCGCGCAACTTCCCCACATACACACCATCGCCCGTGTCTGCCCCGGCAGTGGCTCAGGCTTACACAAATGAACCCGGAGGCAACTATGGCGGCGCTGGCCCGTCAGGGGCTGTCGGAATGGGTGGATATGGATTTGGCGACGCAATGAATGATATTTCTGTGGCAATGGGCGGCAAAGGCTTTGGCGCTGGCGCTAAAGGTTTCTGGGGCTAAGGAGGCACAAAATGGCAGGCGCAGCAAACCCGCAAGCGACATCGCCCGTAGGCGCTAACGTCTATCAGACGTCAGCAAACCTTTACAATCAGGCAGCGGCTGGCCCCAATATCGGGCAGTTTATGAACCCATACACGCGCATGGTGACTGGGCAGACGATGGCCGACCTTGAGCGTCAGCGCCAAATGGCCGTCAACACCACTGGCCAACAGGCGACGCAGGCTGGTGCGTTTGGTGGATCTCGCCACGGTGTGGCCGAGGCATTGACCAACGCAGAGTTCGCGCGGCAGGGCGCGCAGACTTTCGGCAATCTGCAGCAGCAGGGCTTCAACACCGCGCTGGGGGCTGCTCAGGGTCAGCAGGGCATTCAGAGCAATCTGGCAAACCTTGGCTTTGGCTTCGGGCAGCAGATCGCGGGGCAGCAGGCGCAGCAGGGCGCGCTGCAGCAGGGCATCCAGCAAATGCTGATGGACGCAGCCAAGGGTCAATACGCTGGCTTTGCTGGCGCGCCACAAAACGCGCTGCAGACGATGCTGGCGTCCGTTGGCGCGGCCAATATGGGGCAGCAGACGCAGACGGCCAGCAAGCAGCCGGGGCTGTTTGATTACTTGGCGATTGCAGCCACAGCGATCCCAAAGGTCTCTGACATCCGCCTCAAGGAAAATATTCAGCCCGCAGGGAATGTCGGCGGCGTGCAATTTTACACTTGGGACTGGAACGACGAAGGCAAGCGCATTGCAAGCCCAAGCCAGCCGACGTTTGGAGTAATCGCCGACGAGGTCGCGATCTCGCACCCGCAGCATGTTATGCGCGGCGATGACGGCTACCTCCGCGTCCGCTACGCTGGCTTGATCCGCGAGCTGGAGGCTGCTTGATGGCAATCGCCGACTGGAATACGATCCGCAGCAACATCTTCGCGGGGGAGAGCGGCGGCGATTATGACGCGCTTTATGGGTATTCCAATCGGCCCGGTCGTCAATTTGAGAACACGCGCCTTACCGACATGACAGTTGACCAAGCCCTGAGCTTTTCCAACACGTCTGGGCCTTACGCCCAGTGGGTTAAGGGGCAAGTTGGGCGCGTGGCAACCCCCATGGGGGCCTATCAAGTGGTCGGCACTACGCTGCGAGATGCCAAGCGTGGCCTCGGCCTGCGCGGCGATGAGAAGATGACGCCGGACATGCAGGATAAGATCGGCCAGTGGATATATCAGACGCAAGGCACGGGCGCGTGGGCGGCACTTGGAAAGGGCAAGACGATGAATGGAATGGGACCGACGACACCGCAGCCGCAAGAGCGGAAGGGCTTCCTCGGGGGGCTGCTTTCTGATCCTGATCTTCTTGATCGGCTGGCCATCGGCTTCGCTGGCATGACGCTGAACCCGAATGTCGGTTTGCAGCAGATGGCGGCGCAGCGCATCGCTGGTCGCGCGGAGGAGCGGAAGGCTCAGACGGACACAAACAAGACTGTCCAGATGCTACAAAACATGGGCGCTGATCCCAAGCTGATTGAGCTGGCGCAGGCTGGCTACGCCAAGGAGGCCATCAGCATGGCGTATGCACAGCCGAAAGAAAAATATGCGACCATGACGGGCGAGCAGCTTAACGCGCAGTATGGCACCAAACTTGATCCTGAAAAGCTCTACAACATCAGCCCGACTGGACAAGTCACGCAGGTCGGTGGCGGCGGCGTCACGATCAGCAATCAGCAGGAAACAGAGTTTCAGAAGGCCGTGGGGAAAGGCATCGGCGAGCAGGCGCTTGATCTGCAGGCGGCAGGCTCAATTGCCCAGCGCAATAAGGGAAGCTATGCCGTCCTCGCTGATCTTCTGCAAAATGCCCCGCAGGGCGGGCAGGGCGCGTTTGTGGCCGCTGCGTCTAATCTCGGCCTAAAGCTGGAAAAGGCAAGTGACGTTGAGGCGGCTCAGGCTATTATCAGTCAACTTGTTCCGCAACAGCGCCAGCCCGGTTCTGGCCCAATGTCTGACGCCGATCTTGAATTGTTCAAGCGCAGTCTCCCGCGCATCATCAACTCACCGAGCGGCAATCGCCTGATCTTGCAGACGCTAAATGCAATATCTGATTACGACATACAGCGCGCCTTGATCGCCCAAGACCTAATGACCGGAGCCATCGACCAAAAAGAATACTATTCAATGCTCAATAGCCTTGAGAACCCACTAGCTCTGTTCAAGCAGCAGTCGTCTGGTGCGCCTCCCGGAATGAGCCGCGAAGAGGCAACAAAGCTACTCATGGGGCAATGACATGGCAGATCAGATGACGCCAGCGCAGGCGGACCAAATCCTTAATGCCGTGAAGGTTTTAGAGCAGCTTGAGCGTGACGGGAAAATCACGTCATCAGAACAAGAAGCTCTTGACCGATACCGCAAAAAGCAGCGTCCCGCCGAAGATGTGGCGCTCGAAACGGCTGCTAGGTATCAGGGCTTCAAGTCTGGCGCAATGATGGCCTTGGACGATGAGATTGCTGGCGCTCGCGCGGCTGTTTCGGATTTTGTGAAGTCGCGCGACACCAAGTCGGCCAGCGAGGCATACTATAAATACCGGGATTTACTTCGCCAGAAGGACGAGGCAGCGCAGCTCATCTCTCCCGAGGCTTACGCAAAAGGCGAGATGGCTGGCGCATTCAGTGGGGCGATGGCCCCCGCTGGAGGCGCGGCAAAGGTTACGCAGGGAATGGGTGCGCTCGGGAAAATAGTGTCTGGAGCATTGACGGGTGCAGCCATGGCTTCGCTGCCGTCCTATGGTCGCGGCACTGAAGGTCCAATCGCCGACATTGGAAATATTGATCCGAGAACAGCAATTACAGGAGCAGCAATAGGCGGTTCCTCCCCAATGCTTGGAGCCGCAGCCGGATACGGCGCGCGAGCGCTGCAGGATGTGGCTCGCTTTGGTCGCGCACTACCAGACATGACTGGTCGCGCCTCAAGGCGCGTGGCACGCAGCATCGGCGCGGCAGAGCGTTCCGGTCAAGACATTGAAAAATACTTAGCAGAGATCGGTCCAGAGGGAATGATTGCAGACATCCCCGGCTCTCCGCGTCAGACCGCGCAAGGGATGGCAGCTATCGGCGGCACGGGGGCAGACATCGTGCGCCGTGAGATTGAAACGCGTGCCGCTGGTGCTGGCCAGCGTATATCGGGTGAGATGGATGCCCGTATTGCTGGACCAACTGCCGCATTTGAGGCGCGCGCCGAGCAGGCACGCCGAAAGGCATCTGTGTTCGGCCCAATGTATGACGCGGCAAAACAATTTCCTGATCCAATCAATGTTGACGCCCTCCGCAGCGGCATAACTATTGCGGCGCGAGACCAGTCAGGCCCTGTTAGGGCGGCTCTTGGCCGCGTTCTAAAAGACATCGGGCAGGAGGGGGAAATCTCTGCACTTCGCCTGCACAACGCTCGCGCAGCCCTAAGCGACGCCAAAGAAGAAGCCTTTGCGGCAAAAAGCGGCGAAAAGGGCAAAATCCTCAAAAATGTTCTTGAGGAGGTAGACCAGAGGCTGGATCAAATCCCCGGCTACGCGCAGGCCCGTAGCGGGTGGGCTGACGCTTCGAGCATTGAAAGGTCAATTGATCAAGGCCGTGAAGTGTTTTCCGGCGGTCCAATGTCTGCCATGTCCCCGCAGGAGCTTGAAGTGAAGCTGTCTGGTATGTCTGACGCCCAGAAAGAGGCATTCAAAAAGGGAAGCCGAGAATACATCGCCGCCCTTATGGGGACGAGCCGCAACGATGCTCCTGCCGCATGGGGCGCATTCGATAAGTCTTGGAACGCTGAGAAACTGCGCCTGATATTGGGTGACCAAGATGCAAGCGCCATCATGCGCCGACTAAAAGCGGAGGCCGAGTTTTCCAAAACCCGCAGCGAGGTTCTCGCTGGCTCCCAGACAGAGTTCCGCAAGCAGGCGGCGTCAGACTTGGCGTCGGCCAGAGAGATGGGCGCTGAAAGCGCTCCAACAATAACGGAGCGCCTCAACAAGACACTCTCTGCCCCCGTCAACCGTGTCGTTGACGAGCTTCTTTTCGGCACGGCCAGAAGCACGCTGAACCGCGACATTGGGCGCATACTGTCCCTGCAAGGGGCGGAGCGCGATGCGGCGGTCAATGTCCTGCTTCGCGGTGCGCGCAACATGCAAGACAAGACGCGCGCACAGCAAATCATTGAGCAACTGTTTAGTGCGGGTGCGCTCTCTACAGTTCCAGTTGTAACGGAATGAGGACAAACGATGGAACCTGAAGACCGCATCGCCGACGAAGACATCCGCGACATCCTCGACGAGCTGGAAGACGCCGCAGAGGGCGAGACCGAAGAGATGGAAGGCCCAAAGCCTCTGGAAGATGACGAAATTGAGAGCATCTTCTCGGTCGCCGTTCAGGATGCCATTGACTTCATTGAGAGCGATGTCAGCGAGGACCGCATCAAGGCGCAGCGCTACTTCGACGGCGAGTGCGACCTCGGATACGAGGATGGGCGCAGCCGGGTTGTCTCGACCAAAGTGCGCGACACGGTTCGTGCCGTGAAGCCGTCGCTCATGCGTGTGTTCCTGTCTTCCTCGAAGTTCGTGGAATACATCCCGCGCGGCCCGGAGGACGTGTTGCTGGCCGATCAGGCAACCACCTACATGCACTGGAAATTCCAAGAGATGGGCGGCTACCGCATCCTCTCGGACGCCTTCCACGATGCGCTCATCAAGAAGATGGGCGTCGTCAAAGCCTATTATGAGGAAAAGAAGTCCACCAAGGTCTACACCTTCACTGGCCTCAACGACATGCAGTTCAATGCCATCATGGCAGACCCTGACATTCAAATCCTCGAACACAGCGAGACGACGGAAGCGTCGATGGCGCAGACGCCGGACATGGTCATGGCGCAGCCGCCAATGGTCAGCCATGACGTGAAGGTCGCCCGCACCACCTACGCTGGCGACCTCTGCGTGGACAGCATTCCGCCGGAAGAGTTCTTCTTCGACCGCAACGCCCGCTCCATCAGCGACTGCTACGTCTGCGGCCAGCGCACCGACATGCGCGTCGGCGATCTGGTGGCGATGGGCTTTGAGTTTGATGACGTTGTCGATCTGGACAGCTCAACAGACACTGACACCATCGTCGCTCAGGAGGAGGAAGCCCGTCGCGGCTACTCGATGAACCCGAATGACGACGAGAATGCAACCGATCCGTCCATGAAGAAGGTCATGGTTACGGAAGCCTATATGCGTATAGACGCCGACGGCCAAGGCGTGGGGACGCTGCATCGCGCGATACTCGGCGGCTCTAAATACAAGCTGCTCATGGTCGAGCCGTGTGACGAGATCCCCTACGCGATCTTCGAGGTGGACCCAGAGCCGCACACGATGCTTGGGCGCTCGCTGGCCGACATCACGATGGATGATCAAGACGCCACAACGGCCATGCTGCGTGGCATCCTCGACAATGTGGCTATGACCAACAACCCCCGCGTCGGCGTGGTCGAGGGTCAGGTCAATATTGACGACGTCCTCAACAACGAAATTGGCGCGGTCATCCGCCAGCGCGCTCCCGGCATGGTCCAGCCATACGAGATACCGTTCACGGCGGGCCAGACGATGGGCGCGCTGCAATACATGGACAGCTTGGTCGAGCAGAAGACGGGCGTCACACGCGCCTCGGCGGGCCTCGATCCAGACGCATTGCAGTCCACCACCAAGGCGGCTGTAGTGGCGACGATGCAGGCTGCGGCGGGTCAGGTCGAGGTGATGGCGCGTAATCTGGCCGAGGGCGGCATGCGCCAGCTCTTCGGCCTCCTCTTGCGCCTCACGGTCAAGCACGCCGACGGCGAGAAGATGATGCGGCTTAACGGCATGTTCCAGCCAGTTGACCCGCGCGTCTGGGACACCTCGATGGACTTGATCGTGAACGTCGGCCTCGGCACTGGCCGCGAGGAAGAGAAGGCGATGGCCTACCGCGAGGTTCTCGGCCTGCAGATGCAAATCTTCCAAGCATACGGCCCGACCAACGGCGTCGTCTCCCTGACTGGCATTCGTAATACCCTGTCCGACATGATGGCCACGGCGGGCATCCGCAACTCCGAGCGCTACTTTAACCCTATGAACCAGCAGATTGAGCAGCAACTCATGGCGGCGGCTCAACAGGCGGCTCAGGCGCAGCAGGGTCAGCAGGCAGACCCGAATGCAGCCTACCTGCAAGCCGAGCAGATGAAGGCTCAGGTGAAGATGCAGTCGGACGCCCAGCGCGCCCAGCTCGACATGCAGAAGGCTCAGGCTGACCATGGCCGCAAGCTGGAGCAGATGCGCGTCGATCAGGACTTGCAGCGGGATAAAATGGCTCAGGACTTGGCGCTCTCGAACGCCGAGCTTCTGGCAAAATATGGCATCAAGGCCAACGAGATGATGATCAAGGCCGAGCAGAGTGCAGTTCGTGACCAGAATGGGGTGATCCGTTGACGCCAGAGCAGCGCAAAATGAACGCCGAGCGCCTTCTCAACGACGAGACTTTGCGTTTGGCCCTCGACATGATACAACATGACGCAGTTGGGGTATTCACTTACCCCAATTCCTCGCAAGAGGACATCATGGAAGCGCACCGGATGGTCCGGTCGCTGGACGCACTCCGCTCAAAGCTCGAAGCCTTCGTGGCTGACGGCAAAATGGCGGAACGTCGCAAACGATAGGAGCAGCACCGTGGCTAACACGACTGCAACTCAGGCGGTGGATGACTTTGAAGCCGCAACTTCGCTGATCTTGGATCAGCAACCCGTGGACCCTGAAGAGGAAACCTTGCAAGCCGACGCTGAAGAGCAGGCGACCGAGGAAGATGCTGCAGACGAAGCGGAGGCGGAAGACGCGGAAGCCGACGAGGACGACGCCGAAGACGCCGAGGATGACGAAGACGACGAAGAGACCGAAGTCGATCAAGAACCAGCTACTCAGCTCCACACCGTAAAGGTGGACGGACAATCTAAGCAGGTCACGCTTGAGGAACTCAAACGGGGCTATTCGGGTCAGGAGTATGTCCAATCGCAGATGCGCCAAGTCGCCGAAGGCCGCAAGGAGGTCGAGGCAATTTACGGGGCGCTGCAACAAGAGGTGCAACAGGTTTCCGCACTTCGCCAACAGCTAGAGGCTGGGGGTATCCCGCGTCAGCCAACGCCGCCGAGCCGTGAACTCTTCAATTCTGATCCGATTGGCTACATGGAAGCCAAGATGCAGCACGACGAGGAAGTGGTTAAGTGGCAGGAGGACGTGCAGCAGTGGCAAGCGCTCTCTCAGCGCCAGCACCAGATGCAGCAACAGGCGTTGCAGTATCAACTGGCTCAAGAGATGCAGAAGCTGCAGCAGGCTATCCCAGAGTTTGCGGACAAGGAGATTGCTCCGAAGATCCGCGACGCAGTCATCGCCACTGGGCAGGAATACGGCTTCGAGCCGGATGAACTTGCCTCGCTGGTGGATAGCAGAGCAGTCCGCGTCCTGCACGACGCCATGAAGTATCGCCAGATGGTGGCGGCTCGCGGCGAAGCGCAGAGGAAGGTCGAAGCAGCCCGTCCGGTCGTCAAGCCCGGTGCGAAGCAGTCGGCCAAGAGCGGTAAGGTGAAGCAGGCGAAGCAGGTTGTGTCTCGGATGAAAGCCACTGGCAGCGTCGATGACGTCGCCAAATTCCTTCTGAGTTGAACCCCATAAAGGAGATATACCAATGGGCGTTACTGCAAATACCAACGAAACCTACTCGGTTTCGACCATCCGCGAAGACCTTCAGGACGCACTGATCTCGATCTCGCCGACTGAAACACCCTTCATGTCGTCCGTGGGCCGCAAGTCGGTCACGAACACCTACTTCGAGTGGCCAGTCGTCTCGCTCGCAGCGGCCTCTACCTCGAACCGTGTGGTCGAGGGTGAAGCAGCCCCCGGCAACGACGCACCGACCAACGCTGTCAGATTGGGCAACTTCTGCCAGATTTCGGACAAGGTGGTTGACGTTTCTGACACCGCTGAAAGCGTGAACGGCGCAGGCGATGCACAGCGCAAAGCCAAGCAGATCGCCTACAAGCTCCGTGAGCTTAAGCGTGACATGGAGCAGATGTTGGTTGGCGACAACAACGCAGCCGTCGCAGGGTCTTCCGGCACCGCGCGCGAGACTGCATCGCTGTCGGCATTCCTCACATCCAACGTGTCGCGCGGCACTGGTGGCGCATCCGGCACCCTGTCAGGCACCACCTCTGGCTTCCCTAACGCAGCGGCAACTGACGGAAGTCTGCGGGCGCTAAGTGAGACAATGCTGAAGGACGTGATTGCTTCGTGCTGGAATGCAGGCGCAGAGCCAACGATGGTCCTCTGTGGCTCGGGCGTGAAGCAGAAGATCAGCTCGACCTTCACTGGTTCGGCTACTCGCTACCGCGACATCAGCGATAAGAAAATTGTAGCCTCCGTTGACCTTTTTGTCAGTGATTTCGGGGAGTTACAGATCATCCCCTCGCGTTTCATCCGCTCGCGTGATGTGTTCGTTCTGGACCCCAACTACGCTCGCGTTGCTTACCTGCAAACCACAAAGCAGAAGCCGCTCGCGCGCACTGGTCACTCCGACCGCACCCTGATTTCGGTAGAATTTGGCCTCCAGGTCGATACCGAGGCTGGCCACGGTGTTATCGGCGACATCAACCCGGCGCTCTAAGATGACCAAGCGGGGGCTGCTTCGGTGGCCCCCGTCACCTTACTGAGAGGGCAAGAAATGAAGATCAAACTTACCACCGACCGGGGCGTCTGGATCGACGGACACTCGCGCGGCATGGGCTACGAAGCCAATCTGGATGAGGCAATTGCCGAGGCCATGATTGCCAATGGCTTTGCCGAAGAGGTAAAGCTCGCAAAGGCAACCAAGAAGGTGTTCGATGCTAAAGACTGACTGGACGATCAAGGAAAATTTTGACCTCGTTGACGGCAAGATCCACATCAACCGACAGCAGGACGTGCAGAGCCTGATCGACCTCAACAAGCACGAGGCCGAGGTCAGCCCGAGCATGTTTGGTGCTGCGCGCGTCCGCAAGATCGGCTCGATCCCGCTGGTAGTGGCCGAGACTTGGTCGCGCGAGTGCGGCGCGGCTATAGGCTCGAAAGAGTTCGCCGAATATGCTAAAAAGAAATTGATGAGCGGCGACTTCGCGGCGTTCAAAATCAAGGATGCGTAGACATGGATCAGAAAGTCATCGTTGGCATGTTCGCCGCTGCCGTGATGGCTATTCTTTCTTGGATGGCAAGCACGACCTTGGAATTAAAATTGTCTGTTCAGCGACTTGAGATTATCATGCAGCAAGACGCCCTAACAAAGTGAGACCGTCGATGGAAACTCTTGATCTCTTTCTCAAATACATCGTCGTCCCTGTCGGCGCTTTTGTTTGGATGATCCATACAAAGACCAACAATCACTATACAGAGATTGAGGTCTTGAAGGCGCAGGTTGAAGCCACGAAAGAGGCCCACAATCGTGAGTTTAAGGAGGTCCGCGACAATTTTAAGCGTGTGTTCGAAAAACTGGATGGGATCGAAGAGGCGCTGAGAAAATGATTAACCAAGCCACCGTCGATCTGGTCAAAGAGTTTGAGGGCTGCAAGCTGAAAGCCTACAAGTGTCCCGCTGGTGTGTGGACCATTGGCTACGGGACGACGGCTCGCGCTGGCGTTGGCATCGAGCCTGCTGCTGGCATGGAGATCACCGAAGCAGAAGCAGAATACTACCTGCAAAAGTCTCTGGAGAAATTCTCTACTGAGATTGCGGGTGCTATCACCAAGCCAATCAATGAAAACGAGTTCGGGGCCTTCGTCTCGCTCGCATACAACGTCGGCAACGCATTTAAGAGATCGTCTGCACTCCGCCACTTCAACGCTGGCGACAAGGTGAAAGCCGCCAACGCCATGCTGCTCTGGAATAAGGCGGGTGGCAAGGTGCTTGCTGGGCTTGTCCGCCGCCGGGAGGCAGAGCGTAAGTTGTTCCTGACGCCAGTCTCCGTTGACGCACCAGCCGCAGACATGAAGCCAGATCGTAAGAGCGTGGCGCAGTCCACCACCGTGCAGGCGTCAGCCGTGCAGATCGCGTCAGGTGCTGGCGCGGGGATCTCGGCTGTCGGTATGCTCGACGGGATCGCGCAAATTGTGGCAATGATTGTTGCGGGCGTCATCATCGTGTCGGCTCTCTGGATCATGCGCGAGCGGATCAAGCACTGGGGGCAGGGTGTAAGATGACCATGTGGACCGCCATACTACTCGTCTGCTCGCAGTATGCCTGCATCGCGGTAGGCGGTCCTGCGGTCCCCTCAG
>OBMK010001985.1_pt1 | contig 16279 bp, 11 predicted proteins | sample 1539081 | NCBI WGS metagenome assembly OBMK01 (sample SAMEA3355528, study PRJEB22509) | marine metagenome | biome: marine; feature: river plume; material: water | place: USA | collected 2010-08-07 | depth 0.5 m | reverse complement strand
CATCTGTAGTAAAATTATCTATTAAGTCAACATCTTTTTTAATTTTTGTACCAAAGTTATGTAATTTAATATCTGCTTCAAATTCAATAATAGGTCTTTTTGCACGTTGCAATTGATCTAATTCTGACAGTTCGTTATTTTGAATTGCACTTGTTTCAATTACACTTTTATGAAACCATCTATTATATCTTGCCCAAAGATTTCCATCCTTTGACGAACGGTTAATTACCAAATAGTCTTTTTTAGTTGGATAACCAATTGCTTTACCAAACGGCAATCTATCAAATCCGTTAGCATCAAAAGCAACATCAATATCATCTGTAAAATCAGTCGGAACATTAAGGTTGGTTTCTGGTACAAGTTTTATTCTATCACCAACACCTTCTACATAAAATGCACCTTCGGCATAAGAAGCTGGTTCTACTTCACCAGTAAAGAATATTTTCATACCGTTAGATAAATCTACACCGTTACTTGCTTTATATGTTTGTTTTCCTAGTATTTCTTTTTCAACATCAATAAATGTTGCTTCACTAATATCTTTTACAACTATAGTTCCGCTTGCTTGCAAATCGTTTGCCGCCATGTAATAAAGTATATCAGGTGTATCAGTTCCTAGTTGTAATGTGCTTACACCCTTTTCTAAACCTTGGACACTTACGCCTTCTAAAACGAGTATACTGGAACTATCTAAATCATATCCTTCGTCTAATGTTTTTTTAGTTTTTATTGTAAATGGTAAATTTGGTGTGTCAATATCAAACTTATATGTTATACCTCTATATAACGTTATTGTAGGATTATTTGTTAAGCCGTCTGGACTAAAAATATATGTATTATTATCAACGTTATCACCAATTCTTATTGTGTAGGTGCTTTCAACATCAATTGTATTTCCAGGAAGCCCAAAACTTTGAGGACCGTTTGGCAACCAGTAGTATTCTCTAAAATTAGTAAGTTTATCCCAATCTACATGAGGATCCCAAGCATAAAATTCTTGCTGATTTAGTACACTTTGATCCTTTGTACCTTTATTAAAACTATCAAGCTGGTTAACATAATCGTTATAGTCTTTATAAAACGTAACATTACCTAAATTATCTTTTATAATACTAGCCGGCTCTAATTGATAATTTTGTCTATCACTACTTACTTCAGATACATAATTATCATTTGCTTTATATGCTTTGGCAGTTTTTCTACCAACATATCCATTTAACTTTTCAACTACGCCTGGCTGTATAAGCTGGTCCATTGTGCTTGCTAAAAACTTTTTATTAGCAGGTGTCCTATAGTATCTTGGTAAATGGCTAGCACTTTCTCTTTTACGATTTTCATTGCCGCCTGGCAACGGCTGGTCTGATTGATCTTTATTATATGCCATTAGTAGCCTGAGCCTCCACTTGAGCTTGAACTAGAACTAGATGAACTAGAACTGGATGAACTAGAACTGTATGAACTAGATGAACTAGATGAACTAGATGATGAATTTATATTAGAACTTGTTATTCCAATGTTACCTGTAGTTGTTGAAGTTGTTGTAATTGCGCCGTCTGCTTTAAGACGTGTAGCTGTGATATTATCTATAATTGCTACATCAGTTACTGTTGCTCCGCTAATAAATATTTCGTCTGATTCAGATTTTATTTCAAATAAACTACCAAAAGTTTGATCTTTTTGTTTTGGTACAATTACAAAAGTAACAATAGTAGGTGCTAATTGTTGCATCACATATGCTGTTAATTCTGTAAAATAAAATGTTTCTCCAAAGTCCCAGTTATCTAATGCAAAAAATTCATTAATTGCACTTATAACTCTTGATTTAACTTCGTTATCGTTTACTACAATATCTGGATTTTTTACAATTTTAAAATCTGCTTGGAATTCAGCATTAGCTTTTGTTCCAAATAAAATTTTATATTTTACCGGATGATATATAATTTCATCACTTAGCGATTTAATGTTGTTAAGTGTTGCTCCATAATTTAAAAACAAACTATCGCTACTAGGTGCTAAAGGTTTAGTAGTTACAATGTTATCTAAATATTGTCTAAAACTATTATCATATGATCTAGTTAACAAATATGTATCTACAATGTTACTTACACTAGGATCTATACGTGTACTTTCATCAGCAGCATGCACATAATGGAATTTAATATTATCACGTCCAATTTGTGCTCTATACTTTTGTGAAATATTTAAATTACTTGTAGTTTTATCAAGTATTTCAAAAATATTTTCATCTACATAATAAAATATTTGTCCATCAGTATATAACGTAGTTGATCCTAAACTTGCTTTATTTTGTAGTGTAATAATATCTAAAACACTATTAGGTTTATAAAACCATTCTTCAACTCCGTCAATACTTGTTATTTTTTCTGAAAATATATACTTTCGTAAGGGGTTATTTGTTTCATTAACAATTACATCAAATAAATCTGGATCGTCAACCACTCCGTCATCATCTTCGTCAAAGAAACTTACTTGCACTTTTTTACTATTAACATATCCTTCAGTATCTCTATAATCCTCTACAATTTCCCAATCATAATCAACAGTATAAGGTACTGGATTTGAAGTAGGATCTTTTTGATTAATACTTAACACACTAATTTTATCTTTAATTATTTTTCCAGTCCTATTATTGTAAACTTTGTCACTGTTATCAAAATAAAATCTTACCTCTTCGTCACTTTCAAACAAGTATCTTGAACCTCTATATGTTATTGTATATGTTTCGCCATTTGTTTCAAATAATAACAGCCAGCTTGCATCTAGTTGTTGGTTAGTGTTGTCACCAGTTTTACCAATACTAAACGAACTTGCACTATCTAAATTAGTAGAAGATATTAGTCTCCATTCTCCTAAATTTATATCAAATCTTAATCCAAACGTTTTATATGCAAAAATTTGATCTACAAGTTGTGTTTGCACAGATGATTGTATACTATTTGCAATTCTAGGAATGATTTGTGTAAGTTTTGCTCCTTGCGGAATAATATCATTTATTAATACAGGCCCTGTTCCGTCATCAGCAACAATTGTTCCGTTTTCTGATACACTTACAATGTTTGCCCAAAGGTATTCTACTGAACCTGGATGATCAGCAACTCCGTCCATGATCTTGTTGCCTTCAGTAGACATAAAATGTTTACCACTAGGTGGGATAAATTTTAATAAGGTTCCTGTTCTTATAAGTTTTAGTGTACTTGCTGTAAACCTACCTAGTTGTTGTCTAGTTCCAGAAGTGTTTGTAAAATAACCAGTGTTTTGATTTGAATCTACAGTACTGCTATTCCATACAAGTCCTAAGTCACCTACTAATATTTTTGGAAAATTAGTAAGATAATAATTTTTTATTTTTCTGTTTGTTAAAACAGGTTGTACAACATTTGCTAGGGCTCCTTCAATGTCAGTTTTTGTAACAAAGTCAAATCCTACTTTTGTATCAATAAACTCTCTTGTTAGAATTCCGTCTATTGAAAATAAATTTGTTTTACTGTATCTACCCGTTGCATCTACTAGGTCTAAGTACCTGCTTATTCCGCTTGCTGTTCTATTAACACTTTTTACTTTAATAATTTCTTGGCTTGAAGTTAATGGAGCAATTTGATAATCTTCAGCTGTTACCATTCTATTCTGTGTATAATAACTAGATGGTGCATTACGCTTTATACTTGCACTTGTTTCACTAATACTTGCATTATCTACTGTATACTTTAGCTGGAATACTAACGTAAGATTTTCAGACTTTCCAGTTTTACTCAAATAAGGAATTTGTACACTTATGCCACGCATATCTTTAGGATCTATTATAAGTCTTTCATTTTTTCCTGTTCTATAATATATCTTAAAATTACCTTGAGGTAAATTTCCAAATGTGCCATCTGAGAATATTAAACTAATTCTATCATTTGCTCTAGTTAATACACTAAAGATATTTCTAATACTTTTACTTAAACTATTGTAAACTACATTGTTGCCTTCAACAGCTTGTACCTTGGTCCATAACTCTTGTTCTAATCCATACTCGTCTACTGAATATAACCAAACATCGCTGTTGTTTACATTAGTTGCATCTATACTTACTACTTGATTAGTGCTAGGCGAATCAACAATAAAAGAACCGTTATCTAATGTGCCTTGTCTAAAATGACAAAAATAACCGCTGTTTGTACTGCTTGGTCCCTTACCGTCATTTCTATATAAAAATGCAAAGTTGTTGCCTGGATAAGGAGCTTCTTCTTCAATTACTCCATTATTAACATCTGTACTTACGATTTCAAATCTACTAGTACTACCACTAATATTTTTGTTAAATCCAAAAACCGGAACACCAGTATTTGTGCTACTAAATCTATACTGTTCTGTAGGAACGCTGTTAACGGTATCTTTTTTTACAGGCCTTCCAATAGGATTATTTACAGGTAATGTTGCATTTAAAACTTTTGTAAACTGTTCTTGCCAATTTGCATTACTTGGATCGTTCCATATAATTGTTTGATTTTCTAGATTAATTCCATTACTATCTTTTACAGCTTCTGATGTGCTAACTGATTCAATTTTTAATAATCCGTTAGCTGACTGATTACGCTTTGGATTATAAGATAATGTACGTGCAAGACGGAGAACACTTTCTCTACGTTCTGCAAGTTCTAAGAAATTTTCACGTGCATTTAAGTCTGTACGGAATGCAATATTTTGACCAAGGAAAGCAATCATGTCAATTAATGCAAGGTACTCAGAACTTTCAATGTAATCGTTAAAATCTTCTGGATAATTTTCACGTAGATAATTTATCATTGTTCTACGCAAGTTGTCAAAGTCGTAAGATTTAAAATCTGCGTTTCTATAACTTTGATAGATACGCTTCCAATCTTCTGCTACTAGTAATCTATTTTGTCTATCAGTCGAGGACATATTTGGCTTTCCTTTATTATACAGTATTTATCACTATCAATTAACTACATATATTATTAGGTATTTAGAAATCCGTTATTTTGATCAAATGTTAAACGCATACTTTCGACAATATTATAAGTTAAAAATAGCACTTCTGCTTCAATTTGTAGGCCACTTTCGTATTCATCTACTGTTACTGAGTTAACACTTATCCTTGGATCATAATTAATAATTTCTGTTACATTATCAACAATAAGTTGTTTAAGTTGTTCAGTCATTGGTTCATGTAATATGTCCCAAATAATTGTTCCAAATGTCGGATTCGCTAACAACTCACCTTGTCTTATATGAAAATGATTAATTATATCTTGTTTTATTAATGCAAAATCATATAAATTAAATCCAATGTTATCTGGGTCAACTGTACTAAATCCTTTGTACGTTTTTGATCCTATACCGTAGTCAGGCTTCTTGTTGGATTTAACATTTATATCTTGGTAAAGTCTTTTTTCTTGCGTACTCATATCTTATTTTCCTAGGTTTGTGTGCCGTTAGCAGCATCATACTCTGCCTCAAATGCTGCTGTTTCTGCATCTAGTTGGGCTTGTTGGTCTGCGGTTATAGGCGCAGGTGTTGTGTTGGTTCTATCAGGTTTATATTCTGGTCCGCCTTTTATAACATCTTTACCAGTTACTGGATCTACAGCAATACGCTTCTTTTCGGTATAACTAAAGCCGTCAGCATCTACACCTTTTACTTCTTCAAATCTAGCTGTTACTTTTCCTTGATCATTCTTTGAATATCCTGTAATTTTAGGTGCAGACGCTTCAGGAATTATATTTCCATTGTTGCCTACTAATACAGCTTTACCACCAGAAGTAATTGTTTCTGTTGTAGACGTCGATGTTGTAGATGTTGTTGTGCCGTCATCTGATACAGTAGTTGTTGTTTCAGTCTGTGGTACGCCGTTTTGATTAACTAGAGTAGCCTCTTTAACCTTTTCCTGTTCAGCAGCTTCTTCGTTTGCTCTATCTTCGTTTGGATTTCCGCTTGCCGCTGGAACTTGACATTGTTTGAATGTATCTTCGGGATTTTTCTCTTTATTTTTATCATCGCTAGTAGCGTTTGCTTTACCTTCTTCCACCTTTTTAGGATCGTTGTCTGTTTTTTCAGGAGTATGTTCTAAAGGATTTTTATTTTCTTGACCTGACCAAGATCCTCGCTTAGGTACTCTACCTGGAATCGGTGCTGCACCAGCTTCTGCTGCGGCTGGTCCATTCATGTCAATTCTATCTGCTGTTTCTTTATGTGCAGCTGACTTAATATTACTTGAACCAGCACAAGTAAGCATACCATCTGCTCCTACTTTGACTGTCCAATTAGCCGCTGTTTCCATTGCCATTTGATTACCAGCTTTTATATTAATGTTTTGTCCTGCTTCTATGTTAATATTTCTATCTGCTTTAAAATTAAAATCATTTTCAGTGTGTAAACTGATACTATCTTTTGCATAAATGTCAATTTTTCCGTTAGCTGTCATTTCAATCCAACTATCACCACTGCCATGTGCTATGTAAATTAAATCCTCTGCATTGTGTAATAGTATTTGATGACCTGTTCTTGTGCGTATTCTAAATAGTTCATTAAAAGGTATACCAGGATTACCACCGTCTTTTAAACTTACATATTCACTAGGTACAGCATTTGGTCCTCTAACTGGGCCTTTTCTAAATAGTGTAGGATCGCCATCGTCCATTACTAAAGTTGTTCCTGTAAGTCTACTTGCTTTAATATCTATTGAATCTATTTTACCTCCAGATTTAACTGTAGGTTTACCATCTCGTCTATCAACCGGGCCCGGTGAACTCCAACCAAATACCATACTAGGCAAATCACGCCTTGCACTAGAAGTTGTTGTACCCCGTATAGGATCATCTGCTAACCCAGAACTATCTAAAATAAGACAAGCGTCGGGATTGCACGGTTTTAAATATTGTGTTGCATTTGTGCCGTTGGCTTCTTCAGTTTTTTTATTGTATTCGCCAACTGGTCTTGCTTTTGTAGGATCTTCTTTGTTAAACTTAGTACTTGCATTACCAGGAACCATAAAGTTCATATTTTGATCTTGAATACATCCTATCCAATATCCTTTACCTCTGTTACCTTCTGCAAAAATTACTAAAACTTTAGTTCCTATATCAGGAGGTACAGCCCAAAAGCCGTAACTTTTCTGTGTGTAATCATAACCTTCATTTTCACTTGATCCAGCATAAGGAGTTACACCATAGAAAGGACTTAGATAACTTACAGGTACAAATTCACCAGAAGATTCTGAATTACCTTCACTTGTAGTTTTTAATAGTTCTACCTTTAACGACCCCATATAGTCTACATCAAGGTGTTCTCTAACAACAGCTACATACGGACCTGGACCTTCAATTTCTTTTTGTTTATTCTTAGCTGGTATATGGGAGGATCTAGTTTCTTCGGCCATTTAAAATCCTCCTACTATTCTACCACTTGGAAGTTGTCTTGCTGTTCCTGGTAATTTTTTGCTTGGTTGTTTTTCTGGTGGCGGAGTACCGCCTTTATTATGCTCAGGATGTCCTGGTGGTGGACCACCACCTGCACCTGCACCTTCTGGATTTCCAGTTAGTGGATTAGTTTCAGTTTTTGTAAGTTGTTTTTTAGCATCAGTTGATGTAACAGCTCCGGAACTTTCGGTAGCTGTTTGATTAGTATCTGTAATTTGTTTAGGTCTTCGAATAGTTTGCAATGTTTGAGTAAATTGTCCTCTAGAAAATTTATTAGCTACAAATAATACTTTATACAATCCACTAAAAGAACCTACAGGAGCAGATCCGCCGCCCGGAAAAGTCATGTAATTTCCTACGTAATCTATTGGTGTTCTAAAATTTAGTTCGATGTCAACTTCTCCACTTTGATAGTCCATTGTTCCGTCTGAATTTAAATTCATGCCAGGCCCTTCAGCAGCACTATAATTACCCATACCGCTATCTGCAATGTAATAAGGATCACCCCAAATTTCTAAATCTACAGAAAGTAAATCTACCGGTGAATTTACTAGTGCTTCGTTAAAGTTTGCAGCAACAATTGATTCTGGATGTACCATAACTCCGCCAGTGTCTGTTTTATTTCCTGTATTTACATCAGCTTTTACAGAATTAGCATTTATAGATGTTCCGTCTGCTTCTGTGCTTCCTGTTGCGGCTGGCTTATTAGTACTATTTCCGCCACTGCTTGCAGCTGTTTTAGCATCTGCTGTTTTTTGCCCAAAGTCACCTGCAATACTAGTAAAGAATGCTGCATTAAAATTAATATCAAAATTTATAATATCGTCATTCTGTCCGGTATATATGTAGTCGTATTGTTTAACGGCTTGAATCATTAAATTAGATATACCTTTTGACGGTTCTGTTGGACTTCTAAAATTACTATGATGAACTTTGTAAGGCACAACTTTATAAACAAAAATTTGTGGTGGAGATCCAGTTTTATCTACATTATTATGATCTGTAACAACATAAACATTTGTTTCAAGCCTATACCAATTTAACATTCCGTTTTCGTCTGGCTTTTGATCAACTATACTTCTTCCAAACTCGCTTAATGTTATTACATCCTCTATAATTTGTTCAATCTTTTTTCCGCTACTAACTGTCATCATTCTTTGATCAGGATTACATTGAACTTTACAACGATCTATTTTTCCTTTTTCAGTTTCGCTTTCTGCTGCGGCTTGCTTAGTGAAACCCTTGCGACCAACATCGTCTTTTGATTTTACAATTTTTGATTGTCCGATATCGTTTATATTTTCTTCTTTGTCAGCATAATCTCTAATAGTTTCTCCAAGATCAGATCTTCTTACAGTAATGCCCAATTCTTTATCCAAAGAAGCTTTAAATTTTTCCATTGACATACTTTTTTCTTGAACAGCTATAGCTGATTCGTATAGTCTCTGTTGTTGTTCTTGTGTAAGCTCGCGCTTTTGTGATCCCGATTCGCTATCATTGCCTTGCGTTGTAGCTGAATTATCTTCTTGCTCACTACCACCTTTTGCAAATTCTGCACTTTCTTCTGCACTAGATTTTTTTGTAGGAAACATAATAATATATTGATTTGCTTTTGATTTATTTTCTTGTTCAACACCTTCAAGTTCTTTTTCATTCATATTAGTTGTTAAACTATCAAATCCCCATTGTAGCATCTCTGCTACTGTTCTACCTTCAAACGATGCATCGTTTCTTGTAGATTGTGTTTGATCTGTGAGTGCTGTTTCATGGAACGGAATAGCTTGTACAGAATATTGACTTCCACCTTCTGTAACATCAAATTCTACATTTACAAGTTTAAGCGGAAATATACGTCTAGAATTAGGTACGCTGATTGGGCTGTTTCCTGCATGTCCTTTAAATTCAACGCTTAAACAAAAAGGTGCCATTATATAATTTTTGTGTCCTGCACTTAATGCTGAAATTTGTAATGCTTGTAAAAATAGTCCCATACTGTAAGGTTCTTGCACTTTAAAATTAATAGAAACAGCATTTGTTCCTCTAGTTTTTGGATTAGGTGCTATTATAGTTTCTATTTCAACATCGTCTATAAAGTATTCGGTTTTTCCATTAATTTCATATATAGTTTTACTACCTCTTAAGGGGCCGCCACCACCTGATTTTATAATTGTAATTAAAGGATCGTTATATCTATATGTTTGATCAGGAAAGTTTAATTCAAAATCAGTTAAACACCCTAAAGTAAAAATATAATTGTAACTAGAGAAAGGATTAAGCATATTTTCTTGCTTGCCAATTCCTCCCATTAAGCCTCCAAAGGCTTGAGAAAGTCCTCCGAGTGACCCGCTTATTAATTTTCCGCCACCAGCAAGTCCTGGTAACTTACTATTTAATACTTGACTAATTCCGCCCTGTGCAAGATCTAAAGAACCCAAAGCAGGACCTGTTATTCCGTTTATAGAATTAGGCATATCTAATGTTGCCCCTGTAATATCAGATAATGATCCTTCAACAGCACTTGCAATGCCACCTACTGAAATTTTGCCTGAAGTTTGGAATTGACTAGATACTGATTCTGCAGCTTTTTCTGCTTTAGCTACTAGTTCTTCTCCCTTGGCTCTTAATCTAGCATCGATGTTTTGAATATGTGATGACATTTATAGTCCTAACAAACGTTTTAGTGCTGGTCCTTTAGGTACAAATATTTCTGTACCTGCTTCAAAATCAAAAATAGGATCTTTTAATGTTTCAAGGTTACGTTGTGCATATACCCACCATAGATCTTTGTCTCCATACATATCAAATGCAAGTAAATCAGGACGATGTGTGTATTGTACTTGTATATTATAAAGCACATCGTCTGGTTCTGCTGGAATTGGTCTAATTTTTAATATATCTAAATATTGACCTGAAACAAATGGTGTTTTGAAATAAGGACTACTTGCTGAATACATTAAATAAATCCTCCTTTGCCGTTAGCATATCCGCCTTTGATAAAAGTATCTAAACTAAACTTGTGTACTTCACTTCTTGAATATGTAGGTTGTGCTACAACTGTTATTGTACTTCTTGTAGGAGCATAAGTGTTTATTTCAGGAAGATATAGGTAATCAACATCTGGTGGCAAATCAACTGACATAGATTGTATTATAGAAGGAACGTTTTTAAAAACATAATCCCCGTAACCATTTAATAAAACAATTGGAGGTGGTGCTCCTTGATTGCTTGTATCACCGTATGCCATTTTTGTAACTGAACGTAGGTAATGTACGCATGCCGCCCAATATAATCCTTCAGCTGCACTTTCTACATAAAATTCTCCTGAAATTTGTAATGCGTCAGGTTGACTACTTTGGTATATTGGAAAAGGATAATTACTATGTGTAGGCTTCATCATACTATACTGTGCTGAATGTTGAAATATAATACTAGGAGTGTAAGGAAAAATCATACCTTGAGTTTCATTTAGTTGAGCTTGAAGTATGTCGTCTAAAACCATGCCAACTGGAATACTTAAACGCATACGCCAATCATTATTATCGTCTCTTGCCCAAGTAGCGTTATTAGTGCCGCCAAAGATATTCGATAGACCATCAATTGGAATACCAAAACCTCTAATAGCACTCATTATTCCGCCAACACCACCAGAAGCAATATCTTCTATAGTTTGTTTGACGCCATTTTTTAAAATACTTGCACCAACACCAATAGTTTCACTTCCTGAAGCACTAGTAAGTGATTTTGACGGTGCTTTAGAATTACGTTTTTGTGAAGCATCACTACCACTTCTAACTGGATTGCCGCTGCTGTCCCTTACTGGATTGCCGTTACTGTCTGTTACTGCCATAATGTCTCCTAATAGTATTATTTAGTTGACTTTATTAACATAGTATATTATAATGTAATAACAATTGGAGAAAATATGAAAAGAGTTAACTACCTAAACAATAAAGATATCTTGAAAGAGATTCACAAGTCAAAATCTACATTCTGTAGCTATGTTGACCCTTCCTACGCACAATTTGATATAATTTTGCCTAGTATTGATAAAATTAATATAAGAACCATAGCCGAAGCAAAGCGCAACAAAGCAAAACGACTACAAGTAACAGCGTTTGATGCTGCAAAGCTAGAAGGCAAAAAAGTCAAACAAGCAGAATTTGAAGTTGACTATAAAAAAATTACCAAAGACGAATTAATATTTAGAATTATGTCGTTTGATCACATTCCGGACGAACCCGGACGCAAAAAGACACCAAAGACTGTTGCAGATCACAAAACTAAACTAAATTTTCCACCTTTTCAACATTATAAGTTCAACGAAGACGAAGAATTAATATGTATAGGAAAAAGCCACTGGGAAGGTGGTATGGAAAACGGTTGTTTTAGCAAAGTTCACGGAAAAGCAACAAACAAACTTGCAATGATGTGGATGAAGTTGTGTGACAGGTATGCAACACGAGGTAATGTACGTGGATACACCTACAATGACGAAATGCGTGGACAAGCAATACTACAGTTGGCACAAATTGGCTTACAATTTGACGAATCTAAGTCTGCTAATCCGTTTGCTTACTATACCGCGGCTGTAACTAACAGCTTTGTACGTGTTATTAACATTGAGAAGCGCAATCAAAATATTAGAGACGATATTCTCGAAATGAACGATATGAATCCTAGTTTTACAAGGCAGAACCAAGGTATGTGGGAAGCCGAGCAAAAACGTGAAACATCTATCCAAAATAAGAAATAATCAACTTGACAAATATGTTAATATGTACTATAATGTTATAGAGTACGACTACGGAGATAATTAATTGTTTAAAAAAGCGGCTGTTTTCACAGATATACACTTTGGCCTCAAGGGCAATAGTAAAATACATAACCAGGACTGTGAAGATTTCATAGATTGGTACATAGAACAAGCAAAAGCTAACGGTTGTGAAACTGGTATCTTCTGCGGCGACTGGCATCACAATAGAAATTCATTAAACTTAACTACAATGGATGCAACAATCCGCTGTATGGAAAAGTTAGGTAAGTCTTTTGAAAAGTTTTACTTCTTTGACGGCAATCACGACTTGTATTACAAAGACAAACGTGATGTTAACTCAACAGCGTTTGCAAAACACATTCCAGGTATTACATTTATTGACGAAGTGTACGAGGAAGATGATGTGGCATTAGTTCCGTGGCTAGTAGGCGACGAATGGAAAAGAATTAAAAACATAAAAACAAAGTATTTGTTTGGACACTTTGAATTACCTAGCTTCTATATGAATGCTATGGTACAAATGCCTGATCACGGTGAACTTAAAGCCGAACACTTTGAACATCAAGAGTATGTATTCAGTGGACACTTCCATAAAAGACAAAAACAAGGTAAAGTACATTACTTAGGTAATGCATTTCCGCACAACTATGCAGATGCATGGGATGATGCACGTGGAATGATGGTGCTTGACAAAGAAAATGATGCAGAACCTGTATATATTGACTGGCCTGACTGTCCTAAGTACCGTACTGTAAAACTAAGTCAACTAATTGACGAACAGGCAACACTAATTAAACCTAACATGTATCTACGTGTTAACTTAGACTTGCCTATTAGTTATGAAGAAGCTAGTTTTATTAAAGAAACATTTATAAACAACTTTGGATGTAGAGAAATTAGTCTTATTCCACAAAAACAGCTAGAAGAAATTTCAACAGAGCTTGATATACAACAATTTGAAAGTGTTGATCAAATTGTAGCAGGCGAAATCAATGCAATTGACTCAGACAACTTTAATAAGAAGATGCTAATGGACATTTATAACGAACTATGATACAAATTAAAGATTTAACCGTTAAAAACTTTATGAGTGTGGGTAATCAGACCCAGGCTGTTGACTTTAATCGAGAACAACTAACACTTGTGCTAGGTGAGAACTTAGATCAAGGTGGTGATGATAGTGGATCACGTAATGGTACGGGCAAGACTACTATTATTAATGCTTTGTCCTATGCATTATACGGAAAAGCACTTACAAATATTAGAGCAAACAACTTAATTAACAAAACTAACAGCAAAGGCATGTTAGTTACACTACATTTTGAAAAGAATGGTGTAGATTATCGTATCGAGCGTGGTAGATCTCCGAACGTACTTAAATTCTTCGTTAATAATCAAGAACAAGATCTTATAGACGAGTCACAGGGCGACAGTCGACAAACGCAAAAAGATATTGACGGCTTACTTGATATGAGTCACGATATGTTTAAACATATTGTTGCACTAAACACCTATACTGAACCGTTTCTCAGTATGCGACAAAATGATCAACGTGCTATTATTGAACAGTTGTTAGGTATTACTATCCTAAGTGAAAAAGCCGATGCACTGAAAGAACAAACTAGGCTTACTAAAGAAGCTATTACTACCGAGACACTTAAAATTGAAGCAATGCAAACTGCAAATAGTAAAATTGAAAGTACTGTTACTAGTTTGCAAGGTACTCAACGTGCTTGGTTGTCAAAACAAAAAGTAGATATTGAAAAATTAACACTGGCTATTGACCAGTTAGAGCATTTAGATATTGATGCTGAACTTGAAAGTCACGAAAAATTAACAAACTGGACGCAACATAACAATTCTATTTTGGCTCTTAAAAAGGAATTAGGTACATTAGAACCTGCACTAGTACGTGCTAATAAGAGTGTTGAAAAACTTGTTAAAGACATCGCAGAATTAGAAGATGCTAAGTGTTATACATGTGGACAAGAGCTACAAGCAGACAAAAAAGCTGAAATTGCAGAACGTAAAAACAAAGAACTAGAAGATGCAAACACCTATGCACAAGAGATTAATACAAAATGCGCCGAAGTAATGTCCGGGTTAGATGAGATAGGTGAAATCAACGGAAAGCCTAGTGTATTTTATGAAACTGCTAAAGAAGCATACGAACATAGACAAAATGTTGACAGTTTAAAAACTGCGTTGGAGGCAAAACAAACTGAAGCAGATCCGTATCAAGCACAAATTGACGAGCTAAACAATAGTGCTATACAGGAAATAAACTGGGGCTCAGTAAATGAACTTACTACCTTCAAAGAACATCAAGAATTCTTAATGAAGCTACTAACAAACAAAGATAGTTTTATTCGTAAGAAGATTATTGATCAAAACTTAATGTACCTTAATAATCGACTTACATATTACTTAGATAAACTTGGATTGCCACACCAAGTATTGTTCCAAAACGATTTGAATGTTGAAATTTCACAGCTAGGTCAAGACCTAGACTTTGATAACTTGTCAAGAGGTGAACGTAATAGACTTATACTTGGTATGAGTTTTGCATTCCGTGATGTTTGGGAAAGTTTATATCAAAAAATTAACTTATTATTTATTGACGAGTTAATTGATAGTGGTATGGACACAGCAGGAGTTGAAGGATCACTTGCTGTACTTAAAAAGATGGGCAGAGCAGGAGATAAAAATGTATTTCTTATCTCACACAAAGATGAATTAATAGGAAGGGTCAACTACGTTATGCGTGTGGTCAAAGAGAATGGATTTACATCATACGAAAATGATATTGACATTGTAGAATGAAACTAAAGGTTGGAGTACGAGGAAGTAAATTAGCATTGGCTTATGCAGAGCGAGCCTGTAAGGAACTCTCTTGTGACACAGAAATTGTTGTAATTAAAACCGATGGAGACTTAAATCCAGATGTTCCTATATACGAAATTGGTGGCAAGGGAGTATTTTGTAGCACCATTGAAACTAGTTTACTAAATGGCGACATTGATGTCGCTGTGCATAGTTTAAAAGACATGCCTGGCGAAGAACATGAAGATCTAATTATTGCAGCAATGCTTAAACGTAATAGTCCACATGATGTGTTAATAGGTAGTGTTGGATATGGCTGTACCATAGGAACAAGTAGCCCAAGGCGTATTGCACAACTTAAAGAGTTGTATAAAAATTTAGATATAAAAATTAAACCAATTCGTGGAAATATAGATACTAGACTTGCAAAACTTGACAACAAAGAATATGATGCTATTATATTAGCAGAAGCTGGATTGCAGGCTATTGACATACAACGTACTTGGTTAAGAGTACCAATTATACCAGCTGTAGGTCAAGGAGTGATTGCATTACAAACTAAGAAAGACAATACTAGTGTTATAGATATAGTAAAAAAAGTAAATCACCCAAACACTTTTGCTCAAGCACAAGTTGAACGTGCATTCTTAAAAGGTATCGGCGGCGACTGTCACACAAAAATTGCAGGGCATGCTACTGGTACTAATCCTATTACACTTAAGGCAATGTACTATGATTGAAGACGATATACACGATCAACTAGTAAAAGCATACTTAGAATATTTTAAAGCAAATGAAAACTTTGAAAAAAGATTAAGTTATAGAACACATAGAGCAACTAGAAAATGGCTTAGAGAAATACGAAGATTAGGAAAAATTAGAGGCGACGAGATACACGAAAAGTTTAAAACCAAGATTGAGTCAAAAAAATAACAGGCCACGGTAAGTAAGTTCATGCAGTGGACTTATAATGATCAAACAATTACTGAAATACCAGACGAGTATGAAGGTTTTGTTTATTTAATTACTAATATCACTACAGGCCAAAAATACATAGGTAAAAAACTAGCAAAGTTTAAAACTACTAAGCCACCACTCAAAGGCAAGAAAAATAAAAGACGCGGAACAAAAGAAAGCGATTGGAGAGATTACTGGGGATCCAGTGATAGACTAAACGCAGACGTTGCAACACTAGGCGAAGACAAGTTTACAAGAGAAATATTATACCTATGTAAAGGTA
>OBMK010001984.1_pt1 | contig 16305 bp, 21 predicted proteins | sample 1539081 | NCBI WGS metagenome assembly OBMK01 (sample SAMEA3355528, study PRJEB22509) | marine metagenome | biome: marine; feature: river plume; material: water | place: USA | collected 2010-08-07 | depth 0.5 m | reverse complement strand
CAGAGATAATCTCGCGGCTAATCCCATGGGATTAACACATAGATAATATGTCGCGCAGAGATAATCTCGCGGCTAATCCCATGGGATTAACACATAGATAATATGTCGCGTATGTATTTTGTAGATTGGATTTCTCGTTTAAAATCAATGACTTAGCGATTTGTAGACAAGATTATTTTCGCCAATCTACAAATCATAGAAAAGATATAACCAGGACATGTTAAAACTCCTTTAAAATCAACGACTTAGGGCACTAGTGGCACCCGAAAAGTCGCCTATATATATATTTAGTTTATAGATTAGATATATATATAGGCGACCCTAGGAATGACGCGCCCTTAAGAGGTGCCAAGCCCAGTTTAGTATTTTTGGCTCTTGAGACTTTCCTTCGTTGTTTTTTTCCATCTAAAAATCTAAAACGTTATAAATCAATGACTTAGCGTTTTTAAAAAATCTACGAATTTGTCTATAACCAGCGTTTGCGGGCCTTCCAGCCGCCCCACCATTTTCGTAGATTAAACTATTTTAATCTATTGCTTATAAATCAATGACTTACAATTTGTAGATTGCATTAATCCCATGGGATTAGCGTGCCTATTCGTAGACTGGCAGGAATAAATGCCAATTTCGTAGATAATCTACAAAACATAGTTTGGTTTGTACTACCACGTGATTTACATCAGCCTGTAATTTGACACAGCAAAAACGCCTAAAATCTATAAACCGGTTCCCAGTGTGTGGCTATCATATACGCTGTTAGTTTGACTTAAGGCCTCCATGGTGAGACAATAACATCGTGGCTCGGGGTTCGGATTTTTTAGCCATTTGACGGCTCCGATGCCACCCTTTACTGACTGACTAATCCCATGGGATTAAGGAACTTATTATGAGTATGACTAATAGAGATTTAGCGCGTCTAAAAGGTCGCGCAAAGAAAGCGCCAGCATTGCAAGAGCGCGGATTCATTATGTACCAAGGGCCTAGCATGTTAGACGGTGCGCCGATTGTAGTTATTGCCACTATGTCTACCAGTAACGTAAAAACCGGCCAGATGGTGCAAACGTGGATTTTGCGGGCAGATATTAATCCCGTAGAAGCCAGCAAAACCGGCGACGATTCCAGCATTTGCGGCAATTGTGTTCACCGTCACTATAACAAGGGCGCGTGCTACGTAAATATTGGCCAAGCGCCCAATTCAGTTTACAAAGGATACCAGCGCGGACTTTATCCAGTTTTTAATTTTGACGATCACGCGCACTACTTTGGTCACCGCAAAATCAGACTTGGCGCATATGGCGACCCCGCTGCCGTTCCGTTCGATGGCATGCAATCAATTGCCGCGCTTGGAATAGGTCATACAGGATATACGCACCAAGCAGAACACAAAGGATTTGATGGGCGTTATTTTGAACTTTGCCAAGTGTCCGCCGATACCCCACGCCAAGCGGCAAAATACCAAAAATTGGGCGCGAAAACGTTCCGCGTTGCGCTTGCCGGTGATTCGCTGGCAAATGGTGAGCTGGAATGCCTTTCCGACAGTAAGGGGTTGCAATGCATAGATTGCATGCTCTGCGATGGATCAACAAGAAACATCGCGATAACCGTGCACGGGACACTGGCAAACCGTTTCAAATCTAATCTAATCGCCGTAGGGGGCTAAAAATGAGAGAAAAAACAGCGTATAGACTTACAGCGTTGATTGTTTTAGTAGTGACGATTACTTCCGCAGTATTGCTGACGTACTTATTGACGCACACACACAGAAATAATTGCTTAATTGCGGCCAGCATCGGTAATTTGACTGACAACTATATATAAGCCATACTGTGCACAGGTCGAAAGACTTTACTTATTAACTACATTTACTAACTGACTAATCCCATGGGATTAAGGAACTTACTATGAGCATTAAAAACAACGCAATGATTGTGTCATTAAGTGTGGGCAAGCCACAGATGACGAAAACTGACAACAAGGCTACCTTGGCTGCCGAAAAATCAGTCAACGCCAAAAACGCTGGGAGGTATCGCAAGGATTTGTACCCGAACCATCTTATCCAGCCTATTCGTGCAGTGGAAGCAGAGGCCCGCGAGTACCTAAATCGCATGTGCTACTGCTGGGGGCGCGGCGAGTACCTGTTACCTGCCGTACGGTTTATGCCGTTCGCTGAACATATGGCCAAGCTAGAATTACAGTTCGACCAATGTGTGACAGCGTTCCTACAAAACTGGGTTAACGTCATGGACTTAGCAAAAGATACGCAGGGCGACATGTTCAACTCTGCGGACTATCCAGACCTGAGCGATCTGAAGCGCAGATTTAGGTTTAGTATCGGCTATAGCCCAGTCACTGACACTGATGATTTCCGCATGAACATGCAGGAAGAAGAAGCAGAAGCGCTGCGCAAGCAGGTCGAGGCCAAGACTAAGCAGCAGATGGAAGATTTGATGCGCGAACCACTGGAGCGACTGCGCTCAGTTGTACAGCGACTAAACGAGGTTACTCAGAAAGACGAGCGTGCGGTACGTAACTCACGTAATGGCAAGACTGAGATCAAAGCGCCCATATTCCGTGACACCGTGTGCGACAATATTATCGCAGAGATTAACCTGCTGTATGATTTTGAGGATATTCTGCCTGAGAGTATTGTTAAATTAGCTAACAACGTAGTCATGGTAACTCCGACTGCTGAAACTTTACGGTCGAGCCAGACTGCACGTGACAAGACCAAGATCGACACTGACGCGCTACTTGGCGCAATTGATGACTTACTGAGAGACTAATGCCATGGGATTTTTTATACTTAAATGCGACGACCTAGTAATAGATAGCAATACCGCGATGAAATTATCAGAGCTACTGAGCAATGGTATATCGGTAAGCGAGAGCTATCGCACAAAAACTTTTGAAATAAGCAGCGCCCGTAGTAATATGACGCTGTCGCCATTCCCCGCGTCTGAAGTAGCGAGGATGCAATTAGAGTTAGCCGAAAGACGAGAAGATAACTAATCCCATGGGATTAACTTAATTACTTTATTTATTTATTTAGTTCACTTATTGGAGATATACCATGCGTATTCAACACGTTACACCTATTTTAGTTAAGCGTTACTTAAACGAAAAAACTCGCAAGCGCACCGTGTTCTTGCGTGGCAAGTCGGGCATTGGTAAGTCTGACGTGATCAAACAAACGTCAGAGCTGTTAGCAGATCACATCAAAGATTGGCGAGGTGTTGTAGACCTGCGCCTTTCCCAGATGGATCCAACTGACCTACGTGGTATACCCTACGTTACAGAAGGTCGCACCGGCTGGGCTAAGCCTGACTTCCTACCCAGCAGTGGCAGTGGCATAGTGTTTCTGGATGAGATTTCAGATGCGGCCCCAGCAGTGCAGGCCGCAGCGTATCAGCTTACTTTGACACCGGCGGATTTTGGTATACCTGATACGTGGATGATCATCGCTGCTGGCAATCGCAAGTCAGACCGAGGTGTTACATTCAACCTTGCTGCGCCGTTGCAGAATCGTATGTGCGAAATCGCTGTCGATACTACGCTGGAAGATTTTCTGAACTACGCGATCACCAAGAATATCGCGCCAGAGATACTATCATTCCTGCGCGACCGGCCTGACATGCTACACAAATTCGATGGTGGCAATAACATTCAAGCGTTCCCATCGCCTAGGTCGTGGTTCGCTGTGTCTGACATCTTAGAGCTAGACGTACCAGTGCAAGACCGCATCGAGATGATCAAAGGTGATGTTGGTGAGGAAGCTGCGATAATGTTCGAGACGCACCTACGCATCTGGGAAACGATGCCGCGTATTGACGACATACTCAAAGGTAAGCCGGTAGCAATGCCTAACGAGTTAAATGTTAAATACTGTGTGGCCATGGGGCTAGCCGCGCGCGTCACTAACGAGAATTTCGATAACGCGTGGAAGTTCCTAGAAAATATGTCTGGTGACATTCAGACACTCGTAATGAAGTTAGCGCACAAACGCGACCGCAAAATTGCCCAGTGTCCAGCGTTTAGTAAGTGGGCGATAGCCAATGCCGGAGCGTTTAGCAATGTCTAAAAACTTTATTGTACTTCCTGCGGCGGGGCGCGGCGCTTTTTACTTTGTAAAAAAAGCAAAAGAGAAGCCTACCCCCAGATTATTTGAGCCAGAGGCGCTTGGCGTAGGAGATATGGTCGCTACACTCGACTATGTAAATGGTAGCTACATAATGAAACTTGTAGGATTCGACACAGAGCGAGTACCCTATAAAACTAAGGAAGAAGCCGAGACAGTCATATCTGCTCACATCGCGCTGCTATCCTAATCCCATGGGATTAACTTAATTACTGGAGAACACTATGGACAAAATAGAAAAACGCATTGAAGACGCTTACAGCAAGCTAGGGCTTAAAGAGCCTTTTATCGCCGCAGTTATGACTAGAATACCCCGCAGGATAGACAAGACAATACCCACAGCGGGCACTGATGGCACGGTAGTATTGTTTAATCCAGACTTTGTCGAGAAGTTAGACAACGCAGAGCTGTTCGGGTTAGTGCTGCACGAGGCTCTACACGTAGTCCTGATGCACATGTGGCGTAGAGGTGATCGAGTGATGCGTCTATGGAACTACGCCAACGACGCCATCATCAACGCGTACATCCTAAGTCGCGGGTACTCACTGCCAGCCGGTGGTGTACACGTCAGATGGGTCACTGAGAGTATGGCCTCAGAGACAGTGTACGCGCGCCTCAAGAAAGACGAGGAGGAGGCAGGTGAGCCGAAGTATGACGCTGGAGGGTTTGACGGCGAAGGCGATATATCCGACGCACCAAACGAAGCCACCAAGTCAGACCTAGAGGCTACCATTGTAGCAGCAGCGCAGATGGCTAAAGATTGCGGGCATACGAGCGGGCTTATAGAGAGTATTCTAAAGTCGGCTGGTAAGCCTTCAATAGACTGGCGCGACGAGTTACGTGCGTTACTCACTTCAGCAGCAGCGAACGACTACACATATCGTAGGCCGTCCAGAAGGTTTATTTCGCAGGGCCTGTACCTGCCTAGCTTGCACAGCGATGCACTAGGCGGACTGCTAATAGCTATCGATTCGTCTGGGTCTATGTCGCAGAAAGAGTTATCACAAATAGCAGCTGAAGTAGAGCAGATTAAAGCGGACATGAATCCGGAATTTATAGAGGTTGTTTACTGCGACACACAGGTAAAAAACACCCAGCGGTTTGACCGCGAGGATACCGTGGAGCTTAAGTGCACAGGCGGTGGGGGCACTAGGTTCAGACCAGTGTTCGATTACCTAGCTAACATGACAGACAAAGTAGAGGGGCTAGTCTACTTTACTGATATGGAAGGTAACCTTGACGAGTGCGTAGAACCAGAATGCCCAGTAATATGGGCCAACACACAGTATAGAGTGCGCAGCGCGCCATTCGGAGTAGTAGCAAATGTCCAAGTCTAAAGATCAATTTTACAAACCGACAGAAGAAAATTTTGTAACTAGGCTTATCCGCTTAGAAAGTAAACTAGTGCGCGGGTTTGAAGAGATCGGGGTAAGCCTAGACGTTAAGAAGGATTGGCTTACGGTTGAGAATAACTCAAACACAGTATATGTTTCTACAATAGGACGGTCGCTGACTGTAATATTACAGGAGATGAAAGCCAGAGGCGCGAACAAACACGGCGAGTTCTATGAGGTAGTACACCGTGGAGATGTAGTCGCGCACGTATTGTTTACGCCGAGGTTCTGATATGAAAAATGACTATGTGACTATACCGAAGCTGACTGTTGACCAGATGGCCGAGGTGCACGAGCTTAGAGAGAAGGGCGTCAGTTGGGATAATCTGGGGGCCATATATAATTGTGGCCCGACGACTGTTAAGCGCTACTATAACATGTCAAAAGTAACTGGATTTTACATGTGGAACGAGCGCAGCCCAGCAGCAGAAAAAGCGATGTCGATGATTAAGGAGTTGTCAGAAGAAAACGAGTCGCTTAAGATACGGATGAAGCAACAGGCGGATACTTTCCGCGACATATACGACGAGCTAGTCTCACAGAACAACGACATAATGAAAAGAATTAACGAGACAGATAAATTAATTGATAACTTGCGAGGTAGAGATGAAGAAAACGACTAAGCAACAAACACTCGAAGAAGAGCTTTGCCGCGTTATTTACGCGCTAGCTGCGCAAGTGGAGCACGACTATGATGAAGAGTTGATGTCAAAGCCACTGCGCTCCGCACTAGACGACGCATGGATTTGCCTCGAAGATAAGGAAGAGTAACTATGACTGATAAAGTAATTACTTTAAGGCCAGTGCCTAAGACTGAGAAGACAAAAATTCCGCCGCTAGCTTTGTGTGAAGATTTTGACCTTATGTTAGCTAACTTTAAAGAAGTTATGGTGGAGCTTGACGCGCAAGGTTTCGCTGCCGTGGCTGTTAACGATGATGGACAAGTAATTACTACGTGGATTTCTAGTGTGCCGTATGTACAGATGCTAGGTGCTATAGAGATGCTTAAGATTGACTTTGGCAGCAGACAAAAAAGAGAGGAAGAATCGGATGAATGGTAAAGGCGATAAACCTAGGCCCATCAAAGTAGATAGGCCTACGTTTGAAGATAACTGGGACAGGATTTTCGGCAAGAAGCCAACACCGACGCAAAGCAGCGCGGAAATAAAAAAGCCCTCCGAAGAGGGCAAAAGAGGAGAACGGGACTAAGAATACTGGTTCTTATTTGAACACTACTTAATAACTTAATCAATAGGTGATTACATGATAACTAAAATACATGTAAATCAGCACAATATTCGTGCGAATGCGAAGGGCGCTGACTTGCCAGTTTTAACTGTTAAAGACTACAAAGAAAACCGTAAGGTAAACCATGTACAGATACTGCACGACGGCGTGTGTGTAGCCACTGTTGTGTACAGCCCAGAGCGCCCGCTATCATGCGGCGCTAAAGTGTGGGTTGAGACGGAGTGCGAAGTGATATGCAAATAGTTACTATAGATTTCGAGACGTATTACGACAAAGAGTTCTCGCTCAGCAAGATGCAGACTGACGAGTACATCATGGACTCACGGTATCAAACTATCATGGTGTGCGTTCGCAGTAATGGCGTGTCCAAGGTATTCGCAGGCAGCGAAGAAACTATTAAGGCTAAGTTACAAAGTTATTGTGATTGGTCTCAGGTAGGCATACGTTGCCACAACACGCTATTCGACGGCTTCATCCTGTCGTACCGGTACGGTATAAAACCGAAGCGATGGCTAGATACGTTGGCGCAGGCGCGCATGGTGTACCCATACCTGCCATCCCACAGCTTAGCTAACGTAGCTAAGTACATGGGGTTGGAAGACAAGGGTACTGCGGTGCATAACATGTTGGGCAAGCGACTAGAAGATATGACCACCCAAGAGCTTACTGACTACGCAGAGTATTGTAGGCAAGATACCCTGCTTTGCGAGCAGATAGGTGAGCGACTGGACGAGTTTACGCCTGAGCTAGAGGCGCGACTGATTGACATGACTATACGCATGTTCACTGAGCCTACGATTGTAGGAGACGAAGCGGCGATAAAGATTCTGTACGACGAGGAAGTTGCTAGGAAGGAAGGTTTGATGGCGCTGGCTAACTTAGACAAGGCCGACCTGATGTCTAACAACAAGTTTGCTGAGCGGCTTAAGCTGCATGGTGTAGTGCCTCCGACCAAGGTCAGCCCTAAGACTGGCAAAGAAGCTTTTGCGTTCGCTAAGACAGACAAGGCGTTCGTAGATTTACAAGAGCACGATAACTTGGACGTGGCCGCGCTTGTGTCCGCTAGGCTAGGGGCCAAGACTACGATAGCAGAGACTAGGGCGCTAAGGTTTTTAGATATGGCTCGCCGTGGCCCACTGCCGGTGTACTTAAATTTCTGGGGGGCGAAGACTACAGGTCGTTACTCAGGAGGCAACAAAGTTAACTGGCAGAACTTACCTGCCCGTGGGGTATCCGCTGGGCTACGCAAAGCACTGCGCGCACCAGAAGGTCACGTAGTTCTTGTGGGCGATTCATCTAATATTGAATTGCGTACGGTTATGGCGTTAGCGGGGCAGCACGATGTGGTGGAGAAACTAGGTCGCGGCGTAGATATGTACTGCGACTTCGCGTCTAAGTTATTTGAACGCGAGATAACCAAAGCGGACAAACCAGAAAGGTTCTTGGGTAAGACCGCTATGCTTGGCCTACAGTATGGTGCCGGTGCAGAGCGCTTTCAGGAGATGGTACGACAGGCAGCTAGTAACGTGGCAGGCATCGAGCCAATAAGTTTGTCGCGGGCGCAAGCCATCGTGGCGCTTTATCGCGAAGTACACTACGAGGTCGTAGACTTTTGGAACTACTGCCAGAAAGTAGTACTGCCAGACATAGCCAGCGGATGTTCGCTCATACCCGTAGATCGCAACGGGTGGTTTATTACGCAGAACCAAGGCTTTGGTAGGCCGGGGGAACCGGGGGTTGTTTACCACGATCTTAAGTACGACGCAGATGAATGGACTTACCAAATGGGTCGGCAGCGTGTTAGAATATACGGGCCGAAAGTAGTAGAAAACTTATGTCAGCACGCAGCAATGAAGATTGTTATGTGGCAGACCGCTAGAATAAATCACTTACACCCCGTACGCTTATCCGTACACGACGAAGCTGTTTGCGTTCCGCGCATAGAGCACGCCGTAGCCGCTAGGCTACATATGGAAGAGAGCCTGCGTATGACACCGCAGTGGTGTAGAGGATTTATCCCAGTGGATTGTGAGACAGAAATCGGGCCGTCTTACGGTGATGCAAAATAGGAGAATATAGTATGAGACAACCTAAATTACTTAAGTTTGTTGGAGAGCATGACGAACTCATTACTGGCAGATACTACACAGTGCGAGAGTATAGTGAGGTCGTAGGTGTTAACGATAAGACAATGCACTCTAGACTAAAGAATAAAAAAGTAGTCGATGATCATGCAGTGATGCTATACCCACCGTTAAAGAAAGTAAGTTCGTTACCGCTAATAAGAGAAAAAGCAGAAAAACTCTCTGCGCTTTGGTTAGCTAAGTCACTTATATAAAGGAAATTCTATGTCTGACATAGCACTGTCGTACAGCAGGCTATCAACATTTGAACAATGCCAAGCAAAGTTCGATTACTTATACGTAACCAAGAACGTAAAAGACCAAGGCAACGAGGTAAGTGCGTACGGTAATCGCGTGCACGAAGTGTTGGAGTTGTATGGCAAAAATGAGCTAGTTGGAGAGCTGGGAATAGAAGCTAAGCAAACTTTACAACGATGGGGCGGCCTAGTAGATAAGATAAACAGCAGAGCCGGAGATAAATACTATGAGTATCAAATGGCAATCAATAAAAACCGTGAGCCGGTTGATTGGTTTAGTAGTGACGCTTACTTTCGTAGTATTGCTGACGTGCTTATTGTGGACGGCAGCACAGCTTATTGTTTGGATTACAAGACTGGCAAAATTAAGGACAACCCAACGCAGCTTCAATTGTTTGCAGCGATGGTATTCCAACACTTCCCAGAAGTTAGCACAGTTAAGACATCGTTTATTTGGTTAATGCACGACAAGTTAGATAACACAACATACGAGCGTAGGCACCTACAATCTTTGTGGAACGGGCTACAGCCTAGACTAGATATGGTTAAGGAAGTTGTAGACCTCGGGGTATTTAAGACAAAACCCTCTGGACTATGCCCTTGGTGCCCCGCAAAAGAAATATGCCCTGACGCTAGATTAAGAGGAAGAAGATGAATAACGAAGCGGACGTTAAAAAAGAAGTAAAGAAAATACTAAATTGCTACGACAAAGAACATATGTGGTACTTTATGCCACCAGCCAACGGGTATGGTAGATCAGGAATACCAGACTTTATAGGATGTTATAAAGGTTTCTTGTTTGGTATTGAGACTAAGTTCGGAACTAATGACCCAACTAACAACCAACTCCGCGAGATACAAGGAATAATACAATCCGGTGCCATGTGCTGGATTGTACGCGATTCCAATGTACATGAGTTTGAGTACGACTTCAGAGGCTGGGCGGCGCTGTGCTAGTTCTTAAGGACAAGAAAACTATAATAATTAACAGTTCTTGTAACGACGCTATTGCTAAGGTTATACCCCATGCTAAGCAGTTGGAGCACAACGGCGAGGAGCTAATAGCTATACCCTATGGCGTTGACGAGTCCATCGTGCTACGCAATATGGGGTTTAACGTACCAGAGCCTATACGTGAGTACTATGATTGGCCTGCGAAGTTCACGCCGATGGAGCACCAGAAAGACACGGCTGCGTTTCTTACTACGCATAAAAAGTCTTTGTGCCTTAACGCGCCGGGGACTGGTAAGTCTATTAGTTCGCTGTGGGCCGCAGACTTCCTGCTATGTGAAGGTGTGGCGAAAAAGGTACTTATCGTAGCGCCATTGTCTACGGTAAAAGTAGTGTGGGGTACGGAACTTAAGACGCACTTACCACACAGGCAGTTTGTTATATGTACTGGATCAAAGAAAAAACGTATCGACCTGTTGTCAACGCCGGGAATTCAATACGTTATTATTAACCATGATGGCTTTAGCAATATGCAGGAACATCTGGCAGACATAGACGTAGTTATCTATGACGAAGCTACTGCGCTAAAGTCTGCGTCTTCACAACGGTACAGGATATTCGCCAAGTGGATGAACGCTAACAGGCCTTGGCTGTGGATGTTGACTGGTACACCAATATCACAAACGCCAGCAGATGCTTGGACGCTGGCTAGGTTGGTGGACTCGCCGAATGTCTCTAGGAGCTTTACTGCGTTTAAAGATACGGTGATGAAGAAGATAACTCAGTTTAAGTGGGTGCCCAGAGACGACGCGCTAGAGACTTGCAAGAAAGTGCTACAGCCATCTATACGGTTCTCGCTAGACGAGTGTAAAGATTTGCCAAGTACCAACTTCGTAGGACGAAAGACTGAGCTAACCCCTCAACAAATAAAAGCATTTAAGGACATGCAAGAAAAAGCTGTTACCATATTTAAAGAGGGGTCGGTCACTGCGGCTAACACTGCTGTAATGTTGTCTAAGCTGCTACAAATTTGTTGTGGTGTTGTTTACAGCGAGGACGATTCAATTGTCATAGACAGCTCAGAGCGGTATAATACGCTTACTGAATTGATTACTGAGATAGGCGGCAAGGTTATTATCTTCGTTCCGCTAAAGGGTGTGCAACGGTGGTTGCTTAAGAGGTTACGTGAAGAAAAATATAGCGTTGAGCTTGTTAACGGTGATGTTAGCAAGAAAGACCGCGACGAAATCTTTCACAACTTCCAACACACTGACCAGCCACAGATACTGTTGGCGCACCCGAAGGTTGCTGCGCACGGGCTTACGCTGACCGCAGCGAAACATATTATTTGGTACGCTCCTATCTACTCACTTGAGCAGTACGAGCAGGCCAATGCTAGAATTCGTAGACTTACTACTGAAGGTAAAACTTCTGTGTGGCATATCTACGCAACAAACTTCGAGGCAGAGCTGTATAGGAGACTGCGTGCGAAGCAAAACACGTTAGCCGAGTTCTTAGACTTGGTGCGTGGTATTAATAGTAGTGACTAATATACTTGGAGAATGACATGAACTACGAAGTAGCAGCTGACAGATACCTCTCTGTCAGGAAAGATCTTGACGCTTTAGATCAGGAATATAAGCAGCGAAAAGCTGTTATTAAAGAGAAGATGATTGCATTAGAAAACTGGTTTACGGTGAAGTCTCAAGAAGACGGACTTACATCGATTAAGACCGACGCAGGTACAGCTTACTGGTCAACGCACCATTCAGCTACTGTGGCGTCCAGAGAAGACTTGTTTAAGTTTTGTATGGAGAACGACGCTTGGGATTTGATAGAGTCACGCGCGTCAAAGACAGCAGTAAAAAGTTATATTGAAGCCGCAGGTGAGCCGCCCCCCGGCGTAAACTTTAGCTCAGTAAGTGTGTTTAATTTTAGAAAAAACCAATAAGGAAAATGTACCATGATGAATGAAATTAATGTACCAGCCCACATCGCCGCGCGTATCGCGGAACGTAACAGAACCGGCAGCAAGTCTACGCTTACTGAAGCTATTGTCTCGAACTCCGGCCCTAGTATCCCACGGATTAGTATTCGTGCAGGTCGCTTTCGCTTGGTAGAAGGCGGCGTAGAAACTACAGTAGGCACTACGCTTGACGCGATTATCGTTGGCGTTAACCCGCGTGTAAGTAAAGTATTCTACGGGCGCGCGTTCGATAGCTCGTCGGATAACCAGCGCCCCGATTGCTATTCAAACGATGGCCTACGCCCTGACGCGTCTGTCGAAGCGCCAGTAAACGCTTCTTGCGCCAATTGCCCACACAATGTGTTGGGCAGCAAGATTTTGCCATCCGGTGCTAAGTCTAAGATGTGTGCGGATCAGCGCCACTTGGCTATTGTTCCAGCGGCTGACCCACAAAAAGTTTACAGCCTGACCGTACCAGTTAGTGCTATGCGCGCACTGCGTGAATACTTTACTGAGTTAGCTAATTACAGTATTGGGCCTGAAGAAGCTATAACAGAGCTTGGCTTTGACGACCAAGCGAGTTATCCTAGACTCACGTTCCGTCAGAAAGGCTATGTCCCAGAAAAAGCGCTGGGCTTAGTGGACAACTTATTAGAGTCCGATGCCACTAAGGTTGCTATACGCGTCATGGCACCTACGAGCGCAGGGCCAGCATTGTCTGCGCCGCCAGTACACGCGCAAGTAGCGGCACCCAAAGTGTCTGCTCAGGATGATGAAGCCGCAGCGTACGACGAGCCAGTGATTAAGCAAGCCCCACCAGCGGTAGCGCCGGTTAAGCAGTCAGCGGAACTAGAGATGAAGTTAGACAGCCTGTTCGACTAAAAGCTGGGTAACTATTTAACAAGTGCATGAGCCGTTTAGTGAACCTACTCGGCTCATTTTTGTCTAGAGGACAGCGAGTGAATACTATAGATTTTTTAAAGAGAGTTTGCCCTACAAAAGACTCCATTGTAGTAACTCAATATAACAATAATAAGAACATATTTTGGAACCGAGAAGTGTATACGTACGCGGAGCTTGATAAGGCGGCTGCGGACATAGCGCTTTGGGATGAGAACCCAGAGGCTACTATATATTTTAGTATCGCCGCGTTCGCTGATAACATAATTACGGACGAAGGCAGAAGAAAGATACGCCGTACGCAGGATAAAGCCACTTATTTTAAGAGCATTTGCTTTGACCTAGACTGCGGGGAAGACAAGCCATACAAGACACAGCGGGACGGCCTAGTTAAGTTAGCTGAAGTAGTTAAGCAGTTGGGGTTACCGAAGCCGCTTATTGTATCGTCAGGTATTGGCGCGCACGTTTACTGGGTACTGGACAAGTGCATATCTAAGCAGCAGTGGGTGCAGGTGTCTAAGGCCCTATGTGGCGCTCTGGCTTCCAAAGGGCTGGAAATTGATAACTCTAAGATTCACGATCCGTCTATGGTTCTTAGGCCAGTGGGCACTTTCCACAAGAAAACCGCAGACTGGAAAGAAGTTAAGGTGTTGTTAGACGACGGCGCAGAGCACGACATACTACTGATGGCCGGTAAGTTAGTAGAGTGGATGGACACGGCTCCACAGCGCCCAGAAAGATCAGCGCGCAAGCGCAGCGCGATGCTAGACGCTGTACTTAACGAGAGCAATGACCTAGATATAGACTCTATTGCAGAGCACTGTAAGCAGGTCAGAGCTATCCTAGAAAGCGGCGGTGTTACTAACGCGGCTGGCGATCCAGTGGAAGAACCATTGTGGCGTGCGTCGTTGGGCTTGGCTAAGTTTACGCCAGACCCAGAGACAACTATCATACGTATCGCCGGACAGCACCCAGACTTTAGCTTAGCTAAGAACATGGAAAAGCTAGACGGCTGGAAAGCTAGTGGCCCTACTACATGTGCTACGTTCGCGCAGCATTGCCCGAGCGGCTGTGACGGCTGCCCATACTTAGGCAATAAAACTTCGCCAGCGCAGCTTAGCAGTAGCCCTGTTCAAGTGGTAGTTGTGCAAGACGATGCAGGCGAGGCTAAAGAAGTAGAGATACCAATGCCTGCTGGATATGTTATGCGCAATAACTGTATCTACCACGAAGTAACTACGCAGGACGAAGACGGTAACCCGATCAAAGACTGGGAATTTACATCAGCTTATCCGATGTACATAGAACATATCTTTTTTAACGCGCAAGACCGGCAAACGTCGTTCACGTTAGCTGTGAAGAAACCTATTATAGGCTGGGAAAGCAACGACCATTTAGTAGCAGTGCTGTCTAGTGCGGGCAAAGAGTTCTCTGCGTTCCTATTAGACAATCAGATATTTGGTCTTAAGTCGCTTGGGCAGCAAGAAAAAGTTAGAGGATACCTTATGGATTATTTACAAATGGTTCAGAGCCAAGTAGCTACTGGACACGACTATAAATCATTCGGCTGGCAGAAAGACGGCGCGTTTGTATGCGGTGACAACATTATTAACCCTCCGAACAACGCCACAGCACGTCGCATCGTGGGCAACGCTGAGCGATACAAAGAACGTATTGTAGCAGCAGGCTCACGCGATAAGTTTGTAGAGGCTATGGAGCTGCTGAACTTAGAAGGTACGCAGGTCATACGAACCTGTGCGCTAATCGCAGCCACTGGCATTATAGCTAAGCAAATGGGTATGGGCAGTAGCATTGTTTCAGTCTACTCGGTAGAGACTACGACCGGTAAGACGCTGTCATTGCTTACTGTTAACAGCCTGTTCGGAGAGCCACGATCCCTTATACAGGGAAGGAATGATACAGTTAACGCGATCTATGGTATGCGAGGTACGCTTAATAACTTGCCTATGACCATCGATGAAATGACCATGGCCGACGAGTTTCAGTTGGCTCAGATGGCATACTCATTCAGTGAAGGCCAAGAGAAAACTACTATGACCCCCGGTCGTGATATCCGCGACCCAGCGGTTTGGAACGGGCCTACCTTTATGACGACTAACACGTCACTAATGAGTAAGTTTGATCAGGTCAAGCAAGAGTCAGAGCCACTACGCGTGCGTGCTTTTGAAGTCGCACAGAACGATAGAAAATTTGTTTCTTTAGTTGATAGCAATGGCGAGAAGGTAGCGAAGACTTACGCAGACTTGCTGTCAGATAACCACGGCTGGGCGCTGCCAGAGTTAGTGCGTGCGGTAGTGCAGCTTGGGGGGCCGAAAGAAGTCGCGCTCAAAGGGCACTTGGACTTTAAGAAGACATTTGATTTTGAATTTGAGCCGCAGGAAAGGTTTTACGAGTCTATGATAAAGTCGGCGTGGACTATGGGCAAGATAGGTCACAAACTTGGGTTATTCCCGTTCGACGTGAAAGGCACTGTACAGTTTATGTTGGACACGGTTGCTAAGTTGCGCAAGGACACCGTTGAAGCTAAGGTAGATGCCATTGATGTTATCGGGCAGTTTATGCAGCAGTACAACGACCAGATAATAGAAGACACGCAGCTGTACGGCAAAGACGGCAAACCCCTTGTCAGGGAACCCGCGCCTATTAAAGCTGTTATGCGCGCGCACTTTGTGTATGACTCTAACAATCCGATCATGCCCGGATCTACCCTCGCGATTAATCGGGCAGCGTTTAAGAAGTTTGTGCGCGACAACAACGACGCCGAGGATAGGATAATTAGAGAGCTTACCAACATGGGGGCGCTAGTGGCCGCCAATACTAGGGTGACTATGTTCGCACAGTGTCGTGGTAGAAACCCCAGTCAGACGTGGTGTATACTTGTTAACCTTAACCACCCACGATTTACGCAGACGTTGGTAGGTACAGACCTTAAACGCCAGAGTACTGTTTCTTTGGCCTTGCTAAACGGCCTACAGGAGGCTTCCCATGGCTAGAGATTACAGAAAAGAATATGACAATTACCAAGGCACTGATACGCAAAAGAAGAACCGCGCAGCAAGAAACGCTGCGCGAGCGACTATGGCTAAGGAAGGTAAAGTGTCCAAAGGTGACGGCAAGGATGTTGACCACAAAACGCCTATAGCCAAAGGCGGCTCCAATGATCGGAGCAATTTGGCAGTAAAACCTAAATCAAAAAACAGATCGTTCGCTAGGACGACAAAAGCTAAAATGAAATAAAGAGGAAAGTAACTATGGGCATTAACAACACAACAGCAGAAATGTGGGACGCACTACGTAAGAAGCATTCACC
>OBMK010001980.1_pt1 | contig 16324 bp, 9 predicted proteins | sample 1539081 | NCBI WGS metagenome assembly OBMK01 (sample SAMEA3355528, study PRJEB22509) | marine metagenome | biome: marine; feature: river plume; material: water | place: USA | collected 2010-08-07 | depth 0.5 m | reverse complement strand
ATATAATACATTATACATTTTTATATCAAGTGTATCTAACAACACTGTTGGATTATCTTTTTGTGTAATATATACGTATTGATTTTTATCTTTGTAATATGTAGTGCTTGACAATAATTCTCTAAGTTCATGTGTTAAACTAATTGTCCACGTTGCACTTTCTAAATTTTGTGTTATTACAAATGCATTGTTAGTATCTACACTAGTTACTTTTGGAAGATGATGTACACTCTTGTCTACATCAAAAATATCTAAATCTTTATGCTTAAGAACAATTTCATATTTTAGTGTTTTATCACTAGACGGAATAACCATATAGTCGTCCATCTTCTTATCTTCATTAGCAAACTCTAACATTGTGTCTCTAGTAATTTCAATGTAAGGTGTGGAAGTATCTAACTCATTTGTTAGTTTCCAAATTTCGCCTGTATCATCTTTAAAGTTAAGGTAAAAGTGTAGTTCCATTTTCCATCTTCTCTAATAATTCATCTGTTAAGAATTCGTCCTCAACATAATGTAGTACTCTGTTTTGCAAGTAATTTCCTAGGAATAATTTACCGTCAGTAAAATATTTTCCAGTAACCTTTGTCCATTTTTCTGGTTTATTATACCATCCTTGTACAAGTGGTTTCATATGTGTAAATGTAATAAAACTATTAGGGTCAGTAATATCTTTCTCATTACCTAATATTTTACTAGCAATTGCCATTGACACATCAATACTACACCATTTTTGATATTCGTTTGGTGCGTACTTAGAATAAAACAAAGCCCAATTGTTTACAATAATTTCTAATAGATTATAAAACTCTTTTGCTGTATCACCCTTTTTAAAGTAATGCAATGCACTATATAAGTTAGGTAAATCGTTTGCGTCAAATGTTTTTCTATAGAACCTGCTAGTTATAACTTCGTCTCGATAGGTTCTAACATTGCTAACAAAAAATAGTTCACGCTTTGATAGTTCTTTCCACCAGTGTGTTATATCTGATGTAATCATCATGTCGGCTTCTAATACAATAGTTTCATCATAAGGACTAGCATGATAAACTTTCCAACGATTCTGTATTTTCCAATCGCTATCTTCAGCATTGTCCTCCCAAGGAATAGGAATAATTTGATCAAACACACTTTGCCATTCAGTCGGGACATCGTCATTAGTTATTAAACTAATTTTTTGATCTTTATTATACAAATGTAAACTAAGAGCAAGAGCATATGCTTGACGAACATAGTTTGTGTTTGAATTATTCTGTGCTAATAAACAAAATCCTTTACTCATTTACTAAATCCTCGTCGATAAATCTATCTAATGCAAATTTATTCATAATATGAATGTTTGCATCTTTTATAGAACCTGCATGATAGTGTCCTACCCAATGCTTTTTATCTAATAAAAAAGTATAAGTTTCATCTTCTAACTTTATTAATACATCTGCATCACTAGTGAACCATAGTCTTCCTGGTAAAACTTTTGGCCAGTTAGTGCGCTGAAAGCCATTTAACATATGTATTGCAATACTAAATGCAAAATCATTTCTATAAGTTTTATTTACAATCTGGTATGTGAGTCTATAGAAGTTCCAGTTATCTTTAATGTGTGTTATTAGATCAAAGAACCGTTGCATACTTTCTGACTTTTTAAAATAAAATACTGTAGCCCAGTACATGTCTATACTTCGATCACTAATTTTATTGAACCTATATTCGTCTGGCCTATCCATATTAACATCAGTTATGTGGCGAAATATTAAAAAGTCTTGATCTGTATCAAATGCATTTAATAGAATATCATTACCAATAATAAAATCAGTATCCATTACTATAGTTTCATCAAACGGTGTTATGTCGTATGCTGTTGCACGATCGTGATTTCGCCATTCTAGATCTTTGTTGCTCATAGTACCATCTCGATATGTACGCTTTTGTTTGCATTCATACCAATCTAACTCTATTACATGACTAATATACTTTTCGTAATAAGGATATGTTTCCTTTAGATAAGCTGAATTGTCTGTAGCAAGTGCTACAGGTATGCCAAGGTGTTTTTTAATTTTTTTAGCACAAAATATTGCTTGTTTAATATAATCAATTGAGTGATTGTTTTGTGCAAATAATAGTACACCCTTACTCATAAATTAACAAGACTTTCTACTTTTCTGTTCTTTTTAATTTTATTATACTCATCAAGATATTCATATGATGTAGTAAAGTAAATATCAAGAATGTCGTCTAGAAATTTCTGTAGCTCTTGTACTTCAATCGGAGTGTTGTTATCATCAATTAAAATTGCACTATCTTGTTCATTATATTTTAATGTTTGGCAAAATGTAATTAAATCTCGAGTTATAGAAAATTTGCCGCCATTTAAATAATGTACGCAAGTTTCTAAAAATTGTTCATGAATAACTCTACGCTGGTTGTTTAGTGTAACCATGTAGTTTGAAAAGTCTAACGCTTGTTCTAATCTTTCGTCCATATAATTCTCCAGGTATAATATATATTATATAGCCTGAAAAAGTATTTGTCAAGTGTTATGTGAGGCGTAATTCCGTTTGAACTGCTACAGCTGGTGCCGGAATATCAACTCCGTTTGAAGCATTAGGGCGTTTAAAATCTAATCCGCAAGTATGTGTGCCGCCGCCTGCTAGAACATTTTCATCAACACCAGGGCCGCTACCAGTTTGATCGCCTGAGTCATTATCGTAAAACTCAAACAAGAATGTAAGAGTAGTAGCTGCGTTGTTTCGTTTTACATATATAGCTACAAGGTTTTCAGCGTATTCTGTTTGAGAACCGTTCTTTTGGAATATTAATTGATAACCAGTTGTTGTTTGATAATTACCTAATGCACTTTCAATGCCGCCTGCATTATCTACGTTAGTTGATCCGTCTCTTGCACGACCTGTTCCTGTACCATTTGTAGTAGCATTTTTACCAAAAATAACTTGGCCCATGTTACCTAACATTGTGCCCCAGTCTGAGTCTTTTGCTGTTGAGCCAGTAAGAGCTGCACTTAATCTAATTTCACCACCAGCATTAAAAAAGTGTCTACGATGGTCTGTAGCACTAGCTATGACGGAATCGGTGCCACTTGTTGTAGTATATCCGCCTTCAAACTCAACAGTAAATTCTGAATATACCATAATATTAACATTATTAACACCCCAGGGCGTAGTTCTTGAAGAATTTACAGCTTGTCTTCCTGTAGTAAGATCAAACTGTCCTGCAGCAATAGAATTAGATGATGATTCGATGTCTGAAATTTTAGTATCAAAATCATTAACACCTTCAAGAGTGTTAGTACCATTAATAGTAAATGTATCAGTACCCGATATTCTAGTAACACTTGTGCCAGATGCATCTGCACCAATAATAGCACCATTGTCAATTGACGTTATACCCGAGGCACCGCCAGTTTGGTGATTATAGGCTTTATTAATATCTGTTCTTAATGCATTCCAATGATCATTTTGTACTAAAAGGTTACCAATTCCTCCAAAATTTTCTGAACATAATACACGTTGACCGTAACCTTGTTGTCCAGAGCCGTTGCCTAGTATATCAGTTAGTCGTTCAACTAATCCAATATACTCTTGGTTATTAATAATTCCACCAGTTGCTACCACGTATTAATCTCCAGCTGATAAGTCTGATTGTGTACTGTATGATGGTGATGCCACAGATACATAAGACCCTGTTGGTCTTAACTGTTTAACAATACTAGTTAAAGTACCGCGGATTAATTCATCATCATTTGGGTCGCCCTGGTCATTGTCCTGAAATTCTACTCTAAATTGAATTGCTCGATTACTTACTTCTTTAGCATAGATAAAGAATCTATTTTCTGCGTAGTAATCTGCTTGCCCTCTACGTTCAAATATTTTTTGATAACTTGTTGTCAAATCATAGTTACCAACAGGTTGTAATAATCCTGCTGAACCTGTTTTTGTAGTTGTGTTAGCACTAAACTTAATTGTTCCCATATTTGTTAATATAGAATTCCAGTCTGCACCTTTTTGTGTAGTATCACCTTCAATAGTTGCACTTAGTTGTATTTTTCCGCCTGCATTAAAATAAGCACGTCTATGTTCTGGAGTGTCAAATGTTGCTGTAAAACTATGTACTACTTCACCGTTCCATGCTGCAAAGCGTGTACTAGTAGTTGCTGTTTCTAGTGTTACTTGTGTTCCATCAACTGTATCTTTATTAGCTGTTAAAATATTAACAACCGCAACAAATTGATTAAATCCTTTATCAACTAGGCCGTCGATGTCATTAGCACTAACCCTTTCTCCTGGAACAAGTTCTAATAACGAACTAAGACTTCCAGTTTGGTGTACTTGAATTCTGTTAATATCGTCTCTTAACAAATTCATATGTTCAGCTCTTACTGTATCCGATGCTAATAGTGCTGTACTAACAGGTTCTTGTCCATAACCAGTATCAGCAAAGCCGGCGCCAAGTATGTCTGCTACAGACGATTGTAGATCGTTATAATTAGCTGCGGTAATCCTAGAAGCGCCGTTTGGATCGTTGGCTCCTCTTACTAAATCTGGCATGTTTTCTTCTTCCTAATTAAGTGCTACTATTATTTATACTTTCAAAACGCACTCAACTAATTTCTCGTCTTCATCGAGATTAGTTTCAAGTGCTATGCCTACCATACAACCACCGTTAACAACATCGCTTGCACATCCGCCTTCATCAACATATACAGCATGTCCTTTTCTAATTGGACCAAGTACACGTACAGGAACACGACCTTTAAGGCCAATTGCTTGTCCGTCACATGCTTTGTTCATTAAGTATGCTGGCTCTAATGATATAACACCAATTGCTATAGTATCACGCATTGCCATTGTTGCTTCAGCGCCGTCATCTAAACTAACTGCCATTACTGTGCCAACTGGATATTCAGCATCTGTAGTATATTTTTCTGCTAAGTCAGCATATAATGCTTCTGTTGCAATACCTTGGAAATAGTTTGCATAGATATCAGCGTCTTGATCTCTTACAACTACTGTATTTGCCGCCGCTGCTTTGCTTGGTTTTCTTAGCAAGTTAGCAGGAGGAGCTACACCATTTGTAAAGTCAAATACATATGCATCAACATCGTCTTCAAGTACTAGGCCTTTTGCAGCTGTTCCTAAACCAATGTAGTCCTTTGCATACATCTCTTGCCAAGGATACTGTGCTGTACCCATTGTTGCAAGTGTTGCTGTTGGTTTGTTTTGTGTTTCTGTACCGTTTACGTAACCTGGAATAATTGCATTTGCTAATACTTGTATCGAGTTAACTATAACACCTGAAGTATTTTTAGCTTTAAATGCAATACTGCCGCCAGTTTCGTTTGAAATTATTGGACGTTCTACTTGTGTGCCGTTACCAGTGATAATTTCTTGTTTAATTTTTAAATCGTTTGAATCACCTATAGCAATACCTAGATCTGAAAAGCGAGCTAGTTGACTAAAGTTAGCATCTGTCTTTAGTACATATGAAGTAGATGCTAGTCCACCAAGTTTTTCTGAGTTAGTAGACGTTCCTACTAGTCTCCAGTCACCTGATGTAATACCGCCGCTACTGTTTAGTGTATTCTTTAATGTAAGACCTTGACGTATTCTATCAAAGCCTAAAATGTTGGAGTCTACATCACTTGTATCAATTGTAAAATCTTGTGAACTTACAGTAAATATAACTTCATCGTTTACAACTGCTGTAATAATGCCTCTACTTGATCCAGTAGTGTCGCGTACTGTACGGCTTACAATTTGTGTTTGGCCTGATCCTGCACTCTGGGGTCCAATAAGTACAAAGTCGCCACCATTATATGTGTAAAGCTGTTCATTATTTTGATCCCACCAAAAGTCGCCTTCTTTAAGGCCTGTTGGAACTGTTGAACTAACTTCTGCGCCGCCTGTTGTGCGCCATTTAATTCCGTCATAAAATTTTAGTTTTGAGTTACCTGTATCAAACCAAATTTGACCTGATATCTTTCTTGGTGGCTCAGTTTGCCCTGCAAAGTTTTCCAGTAAAAATACCATATTTTCATTTTGTATTTCACCGTAACCTGCGTAATTTTTACCTACTAATTTTAAATCAGTAGTCTGATCAACGGTACCGTCTTCAATTTTCCAAGACCTTCCGTTGCTGTATGTATCTATTGTGTATGCCATTTATAAACCCCTATTGCGACTTAGTATTTATCTGATTTGTTAAACTGGTATGGTTCGTTGCCATTGCCATACTCCTCCTACTACTTGAAACTCTACCTTAGCTCTTGACGGTGATAAGTTAGCTGTACCAGATACTGGACTAACTGTAATATCCTTTAGTACACTATCAAACTCTGGAGTTGTACTATCGTCAGGATCAACATATACGTTAACTGTAGTTTTTGTTATTGCAGAATTTACATCAATACCTGTTACTGGTGCTCCAATATATGATGTTGCATATACTCTTGCATAAGTTCCAGCTTGTTTTTGTGCTGCCGGATATAGGTATTCTATAGCATCTTTAATATCTTCGTGCGGTCCAACATTATCAGAAAACACTGGTGATGGATTTACCATTCCAGTAGCATCTAATGCTATTGTTACCGGCTCTGCCCCAACTTCTTGATCAACATAACCTTTAGTAGCAACACTAGAGTCTAAATCTTCTGTGCTGCCTAGGTTATTAGCAACTCTAGCACTAGTTGGTGTATCTGCGCCAGTAATGAGTTGATTGTTAATAGTTATTGTACCGTTACTAGTAATTGCAAGTGCATTACTTACAATTAGATTATCATTGATTGTAACATCGCCTACTACTGTTAGGTTTGCTAAACTACCAACTTGTATAAGTCCTGTAGCATACAATACCGAATCATGTAGCCTATCTGCTGATAGCTTAGTTACGTTATCAATATTAAATGTTTTACCAGTTACTAGATCTAAGTCTTCACTTAATGTCCAGCTACCTGTTTCATTTTCCCATGTAACTGACTTATTGCCGTCTGTTGAACGTATAATTACTCCGGCGCCATCAACAACTGCATCGTTGCCAATTGCACTATCATTCATTAATCCTAGTTCAATATTTTTATCTTCAACTCTTAGTGACGACACATTTAAATAAGTTGTATCACCTTGTATTGTTAAATTTCCCTGAACTTCTAAGTCTCCGGAAAATCTACCATCGCCTACTACATCAAAATCTACTTGAGGAGTTGTTGTATAAATTCCAACACGCTTTAGATCTGAATCTGCATAAAATGCATTATCAAATAAGTTACCTCTACGAGTTCTAATAGTAAAATCTCTACCAATTCTTTGTGTTTCTAATGTAGTAATGTAATTAGTATCAATTTTTAATGCTGCATATACAGTATCACTAACCCCAACTGTTAACCCTCCAGCGTTTTTAACCGCTAACGAACCAGTTGTACTAGTGTTTCTGTCAGTTTTCATAAAGTTAGTTTCTTGGAATTCTTCGCCAGCGTCACTAACTAGTCCTCTTGAACTTTGTGCTGTTCCACGCCACCAAAAACTAGGACTTGCAGGATTAAATCCAATTTGTATTAGTTGACGCTGTGGAACTCTGTTGTCATTTGCATCTACTGGAAAGCCAACAATGTTAACTCTTGGTCTAAATTCTGTTTTAGAGTAAATTCCTGTTAATGATCCATTTATATATAACTCAAGGACTGTTTGGTCTTGTCCGTTTTCATCTAATATTGTAAATGCTTCAGTTCCTGTTTTACCTTGGCTAGCTGTATACTGTGGTCCTACTAAAACAATGTCAGTACCATCAAAGAAATATAGTTTATTATTTAAACTGTCAATCCAAAGATCTCCTGCTACTAAATTAGGCTGTGTTTGGCTAACAACAGCACCTGCTGCTGAACGGAAAGTACTACCTGTGTAGACCTTTAATCGCTGTTCTGCGGTATCATACCATAGTTGGCCTATTAAAGGCGTTCCTGGTGCGCTAGTTTTAGCAAAATTTTCTAATAACTTAATTAAGTTCTCATTAAATGCTTCGCCGTATCCTTTGTAGTTTCTACCAACTAACGAAATATCTGTTGAAGTAGTATCTAGTTGCCCGTCTACAAGATCTACTAATAATTCGCCGTTAGTTTTATTTAATTTATAGCTCATCTGTTACCCTCTTCCAGAATATATAATGTAATTCATTGTTACTGTCGGTGGCATAATATTAAAATCCTGTCCTACAGGGTTAGAACTAATAACGTTACCACTATTTGATAATTTTTGGCCGCCGTTAGTAGCTGTAGGTCCGTCTATGCCTGTAACATTAGTATCTGTTGACGGATCTTGTCTATCTTGTGTAGCATAAAATTGGTTATTATCTTGGTCTTGCATATCGTGTTGGTGTTCAGGCAAGTTAGTTTTATCAATTAACTTTGTTTCACTACCATCTAATGCACCTACAATGTCTGCAGACGTTGCTGTTACAATATTAGCACTTTGCCCGCCCATATTGTCAGCACCCATTGGCATTCTACCACGCATATCAGGCACAGCAAAGTTATTATTTCCAACTTGTGACTCTGGTTTAAATTTATAACCAAGTACTTGGAACAATGCTTGATAATCTGTCTTATCAAGCTCTCTACCGTCACATAAAATCCAGTTGCCGCCCTCTGGAGCAACATCTCCACCATATGGCATTAGTACACCTGCCGGTGTTCTTGGAATAGTTTTTAAGAAGTTTTCTTTAGTAACACTCTTAAGACCAGGTGTAGATCCATCTACATCATTAAACAATAATAAGTCAGATGATGCAACATCTGATTCACGAGGTTTCTTTGATATAAATTGGTTTGAAATTTCTGTTCTAAACGTTTTTGTTAATGGTACTTCGCCTGGCGCTAACGGAGTTGTTACACCGTTTTCATCTGTAGTTGAACCATTGTCAAATTGTGGGTCTTGATATGCTCCATCAAATTCAACAGGAACAAGTGTTGCTACATCGCCTAACATAATAAATGTAGTTTTGTTAATTAAGTTAGCAGACGATGTTGACGGTCCGTTAACTTTACCGTTTACTGTTCCGTCTAGTGTTCCAATAAAGTTAGTTGAATATGTATTTCTATAATATCTTGTTGAAGAACCTAAATCTCTAATATTATTATCATCTGGAACAATACTATTAGTTGTAAGTAAGTTAGAAAGTTTTGTTTCTCCGCCTACATTTAGACCTTGTCTAATACCTGCGCCGCCACGTACTTGTAATGCACCATTATTAATAGTTGTACTTTGTGTTGTATCATTAATAATAATGCCGCCACTTGATTGAATATTACCAATAACGTCAAGTGCTTCTTCTGGGGCTTCTGTGTTGATACCAACACGTAAGTTCGAATCAACACGTATAACTGTTTTAGCTGCATCATTGTTTCTAACACGCATATCAATGTTTGATCCACCAATATTATGTTGAATCACACCAGCATTACCTTCAACGCCAACTGTAAGTTCTGCATTTACACCATAGTTAATGCCTTGGTTGTTTTGAATGTTTAATGGAAATGTTGTTGTACTAGTAGTATTACCTCTTAGGAAGTTTCCTGCAGCAACAATTTCATTATTTACAATTAAATTCTCTGCTTTTTCTGCTGTACCAAAAAACTTATAATTACTTAATCCGTCATTATCGGTATCTTTGTTAATTAAGTTAAATCCTGGATTAATTGTTGCAAATCCTGCAATAGTAGACTTAGGAATAAACGGAATTTCTGATCCACTAAGAATACCAATAGTTTGTCCTGATACTTCAATTCTTAAAACATTGTATAGTAAGTTATCTTGGCCGATAATTTGATCTGCTTTTGCTCCAGTGGCTAGTCCATCTGAGAAACTAGGGCCTACTAGTACCCAACCACCGCCTGTAAATAAGTATAATTGTTGGTTATCTGTGTCTACCCATAAATCGCCAAGTTGGGCAATAGCTGGAGTATTAATTGATTTAGAAATTCCACTTGCTGGCACCCAGTTTGTGTCATTGTACACCATTAACTTTTCTTCAGTTAATGTATTATCATACCAAAGTTGCCCTTCAACTGGACTACTTGGTGGATTATTAGATGCAAAACTTTCTAATAAGTGTAAAAAGTTCTCTGCAATTGTTGCACCATATGCTGTAGAGTTACGTCCTGGAAACCCAAGTGTTGTTTCTCTATTAATAGTACTGTCTTCAACTGTAATGGTACCTTTGTTTGCAACATCTGTATAGTTAATAGTGTATGCCATTTATTATCCCTCGTTAAATCCTGTTAAACTTTGTACTCTTACAGTATAATCAATTTGTACAAGCCTGTTTAACGATTTTTGTATTGGATGGAAAATAACGTGTGTTAATAAACGTCCTGTGCCATCTGGATCATAACCTCTCAATCCTAATTCGTCAAATACATATAAACTTTCAGTACTACTTGCTGTATCAAAAGCATCTTGGCCATTTGGCTCACCGTAGTCTAATAAACAAGTAACTAATATATCAGTATAATTTGTTCCGCTTACATGGCGTATGTCTATCTTGTTCCTTGCAGGGTCAACGTTGTTAACACTTCTGTCATCAACTACCTTTGCAAATGTTTGATTATACAAACTTGCATTTGTACCTGTGCTGTTTGGCGTTAAGTATGTAATGATACCTGTTGGATCTAAACTTGTGCCACCGTTACCAAAGCTCATTTCATGCACCCACCCCTGGCCTGCATTACTTAAACTTTCTGCAAGGGCAATACTCATGTTTTCATAATGTATTGCATTACGCTTATTAAGAAGTACTTCCCCAGACTTTGGATCATGTATTTTTACATGTCCTTCTAAGAATATACCCTGTTTATCTAAAAATTTATCTGTCATTTTTATTTCCTGTCAATGTATTTATCGCGGTAGATCAATACTCTTTCCACGTAAGAAAGTTGCTACTTTTGTATTAGACTGACCTAGTGGTTTATAGTCGCCTGTTGTTTCGTCTGTTACTTCATTCCAAATTAAACCTTGCTTTCTAACTATAGTTAGCACAGTATTTGGTTGTGGCGGCGTAGTTAGGCGCACATATGCTCCAACGTTTTTGTTAACGGCATATTCTGCTTCTAAATACACATCACCATCTGGACTAAACTGTCCTTCATCTACTGAATACACTTCAATTGGGTTTTTACGCAATCTACGCCCATTAGCAAATACTTCAATATCTAGTGCTTCCCAATATGTTTCACCTGGAATGCCACCTTCATCAAAATCTTCAGTATACCAATCATTTAATACAGCTGGATTTTGTACCTTAACTGATCCATCTGGCCAATAAGTTACTGGCTTAGGAGCATATGGTAATAGTATCTGTACATAAGGAAGGTATTTAGGTACTACTAGTGTAGAGCTAGGTCTGTATACTGGCTCTGTTTCTATCGGATTAATAATTACCATATCATATGAGCCAACATCCATAGCCGGTGTTGTAAATGTTAATTGTGTTGCACTTACATAGTCTGTTGCACATTCTATATCTTGTACTAACACTTTAACCCCTGGACGGAACCCTTCTCCGTCTACTGTTGCTACTTGTCCACCTAATGGAAATACTGTGTTGTTATTAAAGTTGTAAGCAATACTTGTTACACTCATTTCAATACTGTCATTTGGATATGTAATTGACATATCTTGATATTGGCCTGATAGTGCTACTACATTTTCTTCAGTATCACTATACGGTATAGTACTATCTTGGCTTTGGTTATAGAAGCTAGTACCTGCAGCATGTAAATTCTTAACACCTGTACCTAATGTACCTCTACGTAGTTGTTTAAGCACGTTTTCTTCTTTTCTAAAGAACTCAATACGTTCGCCGTCAATAAAGATAACGCCTGGAATATTGCTCTTTGGATCTGGACTAGGTAAATTACCTACTTTGTCAACAACAGTAATTGATCTATCATACCAATTTAGCGGTTGTTCTAGTACATACTGATCTTCTCTTGCTAGACGCTTATAGTGTGTACGGTTTAACATATCTTTAAACTGCCTCCAACCAAACTTATTTGATATCGGAGTATTACTAAAGTGAATAATTTCAATACTGTCGCCATCGTCTACTGTATCAGTAAACTCAATATACTGTTTGTTTTCTAATAGTATATAATCTGCTGTAGGAGTTAACCAACGACCGTTTAGTGCTACCCATACATAGTCAACACTTACTGCCTCTTCTCTTAGTTTAATTAAACCTCTTTTAAGTTGTCTGTAGTCATAATACCCTTTTGACTGATATGTCATTTCAGTACGCTGAACTACATCATAATGCTCTCTGTCAATTCCTTGACCATCGTGATTACTAAATTGGTAAACTCTTATAAGTTCGCCTTCTTCATATGTTTCATCAAAATGTATTATTGATGCAGAACTGTCACCGCCAGTAGTATCAATAAATTCATCATCTGCTGTCCAATAGCCAAATCTATAATCGCCATCATCCATAACATATACTTTTAGTTTATCACCTACAGCTGCAACACCTCTATTAAGTATTACTGTACTTCCTGGCTGTGCGTCTGGAGTAATGTTTGGATTAAAGGAGCTTGCACCTTCAAATGTCCAGTCTTGTAAGAATCTAATTTCTGTATCATTTAGGAATACTTTTAAACGTGTACCCGATAGTGATCCTACTGGTGTTTGCCATACTTTCATTTTGTATTCTAATACATTTTCTTCAACAGTAAACACTTCACTGTAACCTGCATTAAGAACTTTCATATTTGAATCATTACCAACTGTAACAATAGTATAGAACTGTGATGGATCTTGACTGAACGGTGCTTTTGATAACTCGTAACTAGTAGAAGATCCATCTGCTGTAATTTCATCAATTGTAACTTGACTAAATGATTGTATATCATTGTCAAATAATCCATATTGTATTAATCTATTAGCTTCTGGTGGTTGAACAAATCTTAATACACAATTTCCCGGTACTTCGTAACTATCATCAGATTCAATTAACTCATAAGCTAAACTATCACCATTTACAGTTACATATGCTTTTATTGTGTCAGCAAATTTAATGTTAGTTAAAAATTCTTGTGTAGTTCCATCTGCTATAAACTCATCATAGTCAAGTATATTTTCTCCGGAAATTCCCATAGTCATTACTACAACATTGTCGCCTACTGCCGGCGCTTCATAAAATACTATTTGATTAGTATCAAAATCAATTCTGTAATTAGTTTTTCCATAAACTACAGCATAGTTAACTTTAACAATAACACTTTCATATGAAATAGGTTTTTCTCTTAGATTAAACACTGTTGTAGTTCCGTCACCTTTAAATATGTGACTTTGCATTAAACTAGAACCGCTTACTGGTCTTTCGTATACTGTAATATCTAATGTATCAAGTACTTGCCCTGGAATAGTTTCCTCTGGGCCTTTTGATGTTGTAGGTGTTACAAATCCGTCGCCATCGACATTAATTTCTTCTGCTTTAATACCAAGTGCTGTAGTGTATGCTAAGTCGCCACCTTGTAGTGCTGTATCAAAACTGTCTTGTCCTGGGGACAACGAACCATCTGATGTAGATCTACGAATTGTTATAATTTCTCTTGGTGGATTATCTTGCCATGTTGGATTAATTTCAGTAAGGTAGTTATAATAGCCTGTTTCATTTTCAAATGTAAACGTGTTAGTTACTCCGTCTCCAGTAATTGGAGCCATAAATGCCTTTTTATTGTTTAGACTATCTGCACTTGTAGTTCCATCCCATGCATCATCATCAACACGTTGTCCGTTAATATAAACATTATATTTTACACCAGCTTGTAATGGCGCACTTAGATCAAATACTAATGTCGAACCGTCTGTTTCAAAAGACTCATCATCAAACTCTTGATCAAATATATCCCAAGATCCTGCATACCAATTATCTGTATCCCATCCTGTAGGACCTGCAAACTCATAACTCTTAACTTGGACGCCGCCGTAATCAACACCTTCCATTAACTGTGTAATGTCTTTTCCTATTTGTCCACTAGTTGGATTATAGAATAAGCTAATTCTATCTTGTGCATCTAGTAAGTCTATAGATTTTTTATAGTTAATAGTTACTACTGAATTATTTGCTGGCGGTTGATCAAATACTATTCTTCCATAATATTTGTCAAAGTTGCTTGTAGTATCAATATAATTCTTATATTCATATTGACTGTTTAATACTAACTCATCATTGATTGTAATTTCAATAGTGTTAGTACGCATGTCCATTGGCCATTTTAAATTAAAGTCTGTAGTACTTCCTGTGCCAGCAAAATTTTCACTTTCATTTAACTGTGTAATAAAGTATGTTCCACTAACTCTATCAAACTTAACTGTAGTATGCATAGACCTAACTAAGCTGTCACCAATTTTAGCTGATACTCTTGCCGGTGTTCCGCCATCTGCTAGTGTGCCGTTAATTGTTACAGTCGGTGCAATAATGTAATCACTTCCTGAATTAGTAATAGTAACCGATGATAGTTTGCCACCTGGTCCTAAAGAAGCTTTTGCTGTTGCATTACCTTCAATAATAATTTGTGGAGCACTTAAATAACCTGATCCTGTATCTGCAATTGATATTTCAACAACATTATACGAAGCATTATCTAACCAAAACTTATTTGGATATGTATCATAGCCATCAAGTGATCCTGCTAGTAGTCCGTTAATGACTCTTACATCACTAACTCCGATTGATTGTGTATCGTTATTGTATTTTGGAGGATTATCAAAATCACTTACTACACTTTCAGACTTTTCAAGAGTTGAATAATCTGAAATATATTCTCTAATTTTAGATTTGTAAGGCTTAACTTCGTTAATATATTTTTCGTAGCTTTCGAGGCTATCGTTTTTATATGTAACACGATTACTTAGACGTCCTACATTGTGTTGTGCTTTTACAAAACTTGTTTTAAATGCCCAGTCAACATATCCTTGTTCTGTGAATACATAACGTAAACTTGCAAAGAATAGTTTATTATACTCTGTTGCCAAATCGTCAACTAAAATACTATCTCTCAATGTTTCTAATACAATTCTTGTTTCTATAATTGGTTGACTATCAAAGAACTGTGTGTCAAATGTTTGTGTATCAAAACCAACTCTACTTAGATCAAAGTTATATAAGTTTTCACTTAGTTGTATTGTACCGTTTTGTTTACCAATTGTTTTATAGTTAACAGTATAGTCTGTTGTATCTTGATTATCAATTTTTTCTAATAGTAACCATCCATCAGTTCCTACATTTAGAATCTTAACAATGTCGCCAAAGCTATCGTCAAGTCCTTGTAAGCCATAGCTCTGATCAATAACATAGTCTATTTCAGTAAATGTACTATAATCAGTTGCATACCAATCACAGTAGTACCAGTATTTGGTTACATCGTATGCCTGACTGTTAATTCTATCCCAAGTCCTAGCTGTATAGTCTCTTTGATACAACGACCAGTTGCCTCTGATATTACTATCTGCATTTACTAGAACTGTAAACGGACGTACTTTAATTTGCGTATTTTCATTATAGTTATAACCCGAATTAAGTATGTTTACTTCTGTTATTTGACCAGCTGTGTTTATTACTACTTCAAACTCTGCGCCAGTTCCTTGTCCTGTAATAGTATATGTTGGTGCTGTTTTGTAGCCTCTGCCAGAGTTAACAATGTCAACACGTACAATTTTTCCGTCTTGCATAATTGGTAGTAATTCTGATTGTATTAATCTAGAAACACCTACAAATTGCAAATCAACTTCAGTATCTACAGCTACATCATAATGTCGTGATATTAAACTTGGTGCAGGATCAAAGTCTTGCAACTTAGAAATATCTTTTTCATCAGTAACTAAGTTACTTTTTAAAACTGTATTTGTACGCTCAACTAATTGTTTTAACGCTTCAACTTTATTAATAAACCAAGACTGTCTCGGCTTGTTAAGTACTCCGTATCTTTCATTAGCTGCTAATGCAGGGTCTGGAACAGGACGTACTTGCTTATCATATCCTACTAAACTATCAAACCATTTTTGTTCTATTTCTACATGCGGTTTACTTGTATCAAGTCCTTCTGCTAAGATTTGGTATTGATTATGTATGTTGTCATATTTGTTACTAAATGTCCAGTATTGAATGTTTAGTATTGTATCCTGATCTTCAATTAAAGATTCACAGTTATGTAAAGCAAAAGAATCGTCACCAAACATACTAATAAATCTATATCCTGCGCCGCTTGGATTTTCAATTAATTTAGCAATAGTTGCTACACTAATATTTCTACCTTCAATGT
>OBMK010001979.1_pt1 | contig 16328 bp, 29 predicted proteins | sample 1539081 | NCBI WGS metagenome assembly OBMK01 (sample SAMEA3355528, study PRJEB22509) | marine metagenome | biome: marine; feature: river plume; material: water | place: USA | collected 2010-08-07 | depth 0.5 m | reverse complement strand
CTCTAACAGCCATCTGGATCTGCTCATTACCTTCGACGCGGATGTCGGGCTGCACGATTCTGAATCTCTTGTTGACCGTGGGGCCACCGTATGCGGTGAAGTTTGTTAGCAGGAATGCGTATATCGGAACGCCTCCAAATCGGAAGCCGCTATCCATACGGAATACTTTGCCGTCATCAGAACCAAAAACCGTTACTTCGTCATTGCCTGAGATGCCAGACACTACGCATCTAACCGCGTCCGGAAACCGAGTCTTGGTCACGCCGACCAGCTGTGGGCCTGCAAAAGTAAAGTACATACCGTCTCTGCCGTTAAACAGGCGGTACTGGTTTGTTTTCCGGTTCACGCAGCTGACCGCGTTTTGCGTGTAGTCCTGTATCAGTGTCGCCACCTTTTGGGACAAGGACGCATACGCAAAGTTACCGAACTGCTGCGCTGCGGCGAGGCTCATCAAGCCCTGCCTGTCCAGACCGAGCACCTGACCGCCAATTGACTCCAGCGTGTTCTCATAGGATCCAGACTTGTTTAGATCGTCTAGCTGCCAATCAGAGGCAGATGAACCGTAAAGCGTTTTCGTTGAGTCTTCGCACCCAACAATCAGGGCGCTTGAATGCTCTCGAAGGTTTGTAATGGTGTCGCCTACGGCAATCTCTACCGCGCCTGCATTTGCAGTGAAGTTTGTTGGGTCGCCTATACCGGAGCCAACCAGAGATGATTCAACACCTAAAAATAGGTGGTACTTGTATCCCACGACTAGCGACGGGTTATCCGTTCCCGCTCCCGTGCTGATACTGGTAAAGTTAGCGCCATCGAACTGAACGGCTTGATCTATACCGTTCACGATAAACATCTTTTCTTGGTAGTCCTGCCCTTGGAAGTTGTAGTTACAAAAGGCAAAGCTACCGCCGGTAGTCCAAGTCCTGCTTGAATCTACCTCAGTCCACCCACTCGAGGTGGCACGGAACATTCGGGCATTGCTGCCATCTTCTCTAAGGGCGTAGACGTGCCCCTGATAGATATGGACGCCAACAATCGGCCCAGAGCCAGGGACTGGCTGCTGCGACGCGGCCTGCCCATCGTACAGCTCGTATCCATAAATTCTACGGTAGCCCCCATTGGGAAGGCACTCGTAATTAGCAACGTCTACCAGCTCTCCTGGCTGCATTGCTAGTGGTGGCGCCTCTTGGTTCAGACCGCCTACCGCTGGAAAATACTCCAGATTAATCGGCATCGTCTGCTCCTACACCAGCGTTTCTGGTGCTTTGATTCGAGCCAGCTGATCTCTCTCGAGGTCGGCAAGCATCTCCTCAAAGTACATCATAGCCCTGCGCTCAAGCTCAGGCGCTTCATCAAACTGAGCGTATGACCTGAGTGCTTCATACACGATGAGCATATGGTATCGAGTCGGCAGCGCGGGTATGGCGGCGTTGCCCGAAAGAGTTGATGGTGTAGCGTATGACTCGTAAGTCAGCGGCTGATCTTCTGTCGGCTTGGCATTGAACACCAGGACGCCATCGGGTCGAAGCGTATAGACAGAGGGGTTACCCCCAGAAACTAACCGATAGGCTTCCGAGAATTGACCCCAGCTGTTTACCGAAAGATAGCTCTCGCCAAGCGATACGCGGTTTACCGTTTCTATCCCTGCTGGAAGCGCAAGAGTGTGGGTATTTGCCAGCAATGTGCCGCTGCCATAACTCCACATCCAATTCCAGTCAGAGCGCATTGATTGGATCTTTAGCCACGCATCATTTACCCATGAGGTAACGCGGCCAAGATCACCAACCTGCCCATCGACGTTAGATGGCCCAGTATCAGCGATGCCCGTCTCCTGCACTAATCTTTGGCAAAGCTGCAAATAATTCATACTAGCCCTCTATGCGAAATGGGTAGGTGGGTACACTTTTTGTGGATCCGTCTTTGGCGCTAACAACAATTTGCTTCGCGTCCGTCAGTACAGTCACCACCTCTGGCGGCACAAGCACTGGCTCGCCCCGTCGTATTCGATAAGATTTTCCATTGACGCCAACGAACGCAGGCTGCGTATCGCGCTCGTCTTCTGAGATAACAATCGTTATCCAGTCTTGCTTCTTACCAAGATCTTCTTCTTGTCTAACGGCTTGATCTGCTGGAGGCTCAATCTCAACCGCTGCTTTGATCTTTGCTCGTAGCGTGTCAGCACCAACATTGCCTCTAACTACAATGCCCAAGATTCGCGCTTGCTCTTTCAGCTCCTCGAGGGAGAGGTTGTAAAGGTTTACTTCTGACATTTTTTATCTCCTGCGGCCTGCATAGGCGGCTTAAATTAAAAAGGGGGCCGAAGCCCCCTTATAGGTTTTGCTAGCTACTGCTTAGAGTGCTGTTGCAGCACACTCCAATCGAACCATCCAAGCCTGATTAGCGATGAACGACTTGTGGTAAGTCTTCCAGCCAACCATTCCCTTCTGACCCAGAGGATCTGACTTATCAAGATCGCCTGGATTGATGATGGTAGGAGTCACTGCCTCGGCACCTTTCAGTGCAACGTGGCCGTAAGCGTCCTTAGCTACATATACAACAGGGTAAACATCGGCAGATGTACCGCCTGTTGAAACGTGAGTGCCTTTAGCACCACCAGCATCAGCAATTGAAGTAAGAACGGGAGTGAGGATGTAACGAACGTCCTCGACCTTGCCGATCTCATAAGGCAATGCCTTCATAGAACCGTACTTTTCAGTAGGGGTGAAGCCATCCAAATCACGGATGTCTGCTTCCAAGTCAGTGTGGGCAAAAGCAATGAATGCCGGAGCAACAGCTTCTGTTCCATACTTAACCGTAGAAGAGATCATTGAAGTGATCTTCTTGCCGCGCTCACCCTTCAGCTGGCGAGTAATAGATCGCTGCTTGTTCAGAGTGATTTTGGTGTTGACTGCGTTACGAGCAGCGCCGTTAGCGTATGAGACGTTGGTTCCGCCTTGAATAACTCCCCACATGAGAGTCTCAATGGTTTCACCAGCTTGCTCACCGCAAAGCATAGCCGCATCTTTCAGTACGGGATCCTCAGCGAGATCATTTACTACATCTGTGATCTCTACTACGTTTCCGTACTGATCCAATGTAACCGTTACGTCTTCATAAGAAATGGCCTGCGACGTAGGTGCAGTCCCTTCTGTGAGAGGCGTAGTGGCTACAGCCAAAGGAACGGGCCGGCGGAACTTGATTACGCTGGCTTTGTTCTTGGGCATAGGCTTGGTCATGCCGAACTTCGACAGACACAGGATTGGCTCAGCGTGAGCCAGCATTTCAGCGGCTGCGTAAGCGTTGGTACGCTGTGACAGGCCGGAATAGGTTGTAGTTGCCATGTTAAATTACTCCTTCCGAGTGTGGGATTGGCAAATTAATTAAAAAATGACCGATCACCGTGCTCAGAGTGAGGAACCTGTTGGACGTGCGGCTTTCGCGGCCATCCTCGAGTACGTCAATCCTACTTGGTGTTAGTCTTTTTGCAGCAGCCCTCATACGCGAGTGGCCCAATAATCGAATGCGGCATCAAAGTCTTCCGTTGATTGCGGCATAGCTGATTGTGATCGCCCCCCTCTTGAGGGAACTGTCTGCGCTTGCCTAAGCTGCTTCTCTCGTCGCTGCTTTAGGTCTGAGGTCGCCTGTTGCCCAGGTGACACATCATTCTTGTAAGCTCGCAGTAGGTAGGCTGCATCGCCTGCCTGCTCGCTTGTAATCATTTGTTGAATTGGCTCCGGCTGACCCGTTACCCAAGTCTTAAACTCTGGGGACTGCGCAAGCTCCCTGTAATCTGGGTGCTCTTGCTCCAGCATTGCGAACTGTTGATCTATGTAAGACTGGTGAGCCTGCTCCTGTATGGGCTGCAGCTCCGTTCTTACTCGATCTAACTCGAACCTATGCTGATTGGCCTGCTCCTCAAACAGAGCTTTTACGCCCTCGGCAATATCAGGGTAGTCATCTGCGACCACCTTCCATCGGTCATTGGTAATGCCAGGGTTTCTATTCTGCGGGTTGCTCGCCTGCAGCTGCTGGATCATTGCGTCTTTTTCTTTGAGCTGACGCTGGTAGGCGTTCTGCCTTCCTAGATCCGAGTTATATCTGTGCTGCCATTGAGCTAACTCTTCTCGCGTTGCTCGTAGCTCATCTTCTGGAGCAGCGGCCTCAACCGTCTCCGGCTCAGGCTCGCTATCTAGTAGCCTGGTCTGCTCTTCTTCTTCTTCTTGCCCATCTGCGCTCTCCTGTTCAATTGACTCTGGAACTTCGGCAGCAGAACCACCGGCTAACTCTTCAAAAGCATCCTCAAACGACTGCTCTTAATTTCTTCTGACATACAAAATCCTCAGCGGCTCTTTCGAGCGGCCACAAAAAAAGGAGCCGTAGCTCCCTTGGGTTGTTGAATGATCTAGCTAAGAAGGATCGTCTGTGCGTTCCAGCGTTTCTAGTCGCTCTAAAACAGCGAGAACACCTCGCTGACGTTCCGATTCACGGTCAGCTATCAAATAACTAACCGCATCCTCACGCTCATCCTCTATAAACTGCAGTATGGCCTTCCATGTGAGGCTGTGAGGGTCAATCGCCATTAAAACGTGTCGAAGCTATTGGCAATGTTTTTCGCCTTCAGCTGCGCTTCTGTGAGCTTCACGTTGGTCTGTGCTGCAGCCTTGTCCCGCTCTGTCTTGTTGCGGTCTTGGGATGTCGCATAGTTTGTCTGTCGATTCTGCTCATCGCTCTTAAACTTGGCGGAAAGTTGCGACATTTCCATGCGCTCCTTCTGCTGCATCTTCGCGACCTCGAGCTGAGTATCTATCTCCATCTCATCTCGATCTTGCTGCAGCTGCGCTGCCTTGACTTGAACATCAGCATTGAGTTTCTGCTGGGCCAGCTCAAGATTAGCCTGAGCCAGCTGCGTCTCCATCTCGAGCCGCATCATTGCCGGATCCGCTGGGGCGCCTTGCTCGGCAGCAGCAGCTTCTCTCTCAGCAATCTCAGTCTCAGACATTGTGATCTGGTCGTATGGCACCTCGAGGGACTTAGCAATCTCTCGATCCAGCTCAGCCCAGTCTCGACGCCGGAAATACTCTGGGTTATTCATAGAGATGTTTGAGTAGATCATCAGGTTCTCTTGCTGCTTCTCGCGAACCAGTAAGGCGCCAGATCCTCTAGCCTCGATGCAAAAGTCGCCCTTGATGTCTGCGCGCTCGTTGAACTGCATATTCCAGTCATAGAACCGCGTAATCAGTGGGCTGGTAATGTCATCATCCCAGTTTTTCACTGCCTTCCTGAGCACGATATTGGAGCTGTTCATCAGCATCGCCATGCCGGAGCTGGTCTTGGTGACGTGCTGCCCCATCTCGCCCTGGGCAATCAACGGCAAGTTTGTCTCTTCATCGGCCAATTGACGGGCCATAGCGAAGATGTTGCCCAGCTCTGTCTGGTGGCTTGGCGTAGAAAACGACGCAAAGGCTTCTTGCACTGATCGCGTCTTATCCCGCAGATACCAGACTTTCTTTGGCGTCATATCCCAGCTGCCGTCAGCGGGATAGAGCAGCTCTTTATTGACCACTAGCTGGTCTGCCACCGATAGACCCGCGTTATCCATCATCATCCGCCATGAGGCATTGATGACGCGCTGCGGGTTTCTCATCAGGCAAGGTACGCCGAACCCAAATACGCTGGACTCGTCCTTCTCCCAGTTAAAGATCGCATAAGGCCGCTCGTCTGAATCCATAGGATTGAGAGCCACCTTTAGAACGTGATTACCTGAGAAGAATACTGTGGCCTCGACCTCATCATCTAACTCGTCAGTCTCTACAGAGCTGTACTCGTCTTCATCGGTCAGGGCTAATGCGTCCATTAATTCGGACTTCGAGATAGGCCCGTGGTATTCCCATATCTCGTATTTATTACCCTCACCTACCGTATTAATCCCAGTAATGTTGCGGATGTCATCGGTAAAGTCTTTGGCAATGTGAGAGGACTTTACGCCGCTTCTCACCACTTCTTTCAGCTGAGACACCAGAATGCCTGGGAGCTTTGCCATTTCCCGCAGCTGCTTCTTTGATAGGCGCCGACGCTCAAAAACAAACTCAGCCTCAGTGACTGACTTTGCTGACATATCGGGGTAGAAGTCCCAAGGATCCACGCGCTCTACGCTTGGCTCCAGAGCCTCGACCACCTGCAGCACACTCATGCCGTCGGGCATAACATCCCAACGCTTCTTTGTGCGGCCAATAATCACCGGCCCTTTAATCACTGCCGTTCCTAGCTGACAGGCATCATGGATAACGTCTCGAGCTTTGATGTGGTATCGAGACTCGACAAGCTGATCGTCAATAACGTCTTGCATCATCGAGGACGCTTGGTCAGCCCTGCCCTGTATATCGCGAGCCATTTGTATTGGCCCGACTTCCTGCTCGGTCTGTGGCTCCTGCTTCGCCAAGGCGTCTAGCTCAGGCACTGGCGTTGGCTTGATGCCAAAGTTTCTATCGTCGGTAGGGAACAGCATATCCTGCAGCCGTGCTTCAGCTGCATTCGTTTTGTTTCTCGTAATGTTTACGAACACCTCAGATCCGTTCGATCTGGACAGCTTTGCTGCCTCGTCGTTGGTGTACTCGCCGTGATACTGGCGTATGTCATCCAACCATCGCTGCTCGATCTGGCTGCGCTTGCCGACCTGCTCACTGGCAAGCCTGTTCAATCGAGATGCAAACACATGAAGGCGCTCGGCTATCTCTAGCTCGTACTCCTCTGGCGACATCTCCATCTCGGCGCTTTCAACTTCGTGCATATTGCTACCTTTAGTATCCAGCCACCTTGTCAACAACAGATGGCTTCGCGAAAACCTCTTCGTGATCTCTGCGAAGCGGCTCTGCAAAAGTTAATGCCAGGGCGTCTGCGCAATCCGTAGACCTCAGCCCTCGCTTCTTAATTTCGTCTTTGCTCTCTAATTTTCTGCGAGCCTGAGAGTCATATTTATAAAACGGCGCGCAAAGATCTGTATGCAAGTCATCGCGGTCAGGGATCATTACTGGCATATCGCTATCTAACCAGTCTCGCAGCCCCCACCACATCTCGGCTCGCCTGTTGATAAACTTCTCAGGATCAAGCGATGAGCTGCCGAAATTGACCGCCACCACTACATCGTCGTGTCCTAGCTCAAATAAACGATCAACCACACCAGCACCCAGACCGCCAACATCAATAGCAACCTGATCTGGCTTTTCGTTCTTGATGATCGCGTTGACCAGTCCTGCGACTTCCATTGTTGATGTCTTTTCATAAGTCGTTAGATCATATGCAGACCGACCTCGCCGTCTGATAATCGCTGTCCGGTCATCACCGAAGCGCGCAGGATCTACGCCAACAATCAAAGGGCCAAAAGCCAGCACTTTGTTTTGCCGTGCCTGCACAACAAGCTCGGGGCGAATCAGACTGTCACCGCCGGAGACTTGGAAAGCCTCCTGAGCAGTCATCGGGTACTCTTGCTTGAAAGCAAAGAGTCCATCCCCGCCATCTGCTGATAACTCAGCAATCTTGGAACGGCGAAATGCGAGCTGCTCGTCATCCAACCCGAACAGCTCTACCAGTTTCTCCTCTTCTGCAGTCCTGCTTTTGATGAGCAGGGCGCTTTTTCTGTACTCTGTTTGCCAGAACCAGGGCACGAATATCGCTTGGAATGGGCTGTCTCCAGCCTCTGCTTGTACCCACTGCTGGTAAAAGTAATTGCCTATACCGTTAGCTGTGGACTCAAGAATGATCTCTGTGTCATCTTCATCGGGCACAGCCTGCAATATTCCCTTAGCGTGTTCGGCAGCGTTAGGCCAATAGGCCACTTCCGAACCGTGAAAATACTGTAGCGTTGTACCCCGACCCACTGACTTATTGCCGGCAGTACCGACCTTGTAGCCACTGTCTAGCTTCTTGAAGATCAGCTCTTTGGCATTACTCGCGCCGGTTGAAGGCTTCACAAAATTAGGCGCCAGCTCATGGTATCTCTCTACCATCTCGAACAGCGCAGCCGTCGAATCAGCCTCATGCGTCAAGATGAAAGCGCGAACACCTGATCTGTGCGTTGTCTGCCAGTAGAAGCGGCCTTCAGCGTAGGTTGATACACCCTGCTGCCGACCCTTCAAGATGATCGCTCTAACCTTTCCGGTTTCTTCCTTCTGCTTCTCAATGCAAGCGTGAATAAACTGCTGTGCTTTGTTCAGCTGAAACGGGCTAATCTCTCCGGACTTTGCCCTGACCCTAAGACAGTTTCTGGCGTAGAACGTAAAGTCTGATCTGAGTCTGAGCCTGGTTACTTCAAGGTCTTCAGCCATTCTTCGTGACTAACCTCCGATACCGACGCATGAAGCTCTGTTGTAGCCAGTCGCGCATGAACATAGGGCGCCGCTGCCTTAGCTGCATCTACCCGCAGCCGTATATCTTCAGCCTCGTTTTGATAGATCGAGGCCAAATACTCGAGCGGACTTAGACCGCCTTGCTCTGTAAGCCTTGCTACCTGAGCCTTAGAAGCCTTGTTGTAGCTACCTTTCGGCCTACCCCTGCCCCTCTTTTCATTCTCTTCAGACACCTAGACACCATACTGCCCACGTCCTGGCAGCTGAAATGCGAGCCTCTGGAGCAGTCCTTTTGTTTGGGGGACTCTCGAGCCGCCCATATTGGATTGTGCTTGACCACTGTACTTAGCCTGCTGCTCGTTCTGTGGCCCCTCGGCGCGCAGCTGAGCCTCTCCCGCATAAGTCTGCTGGGGGTCAGGTAACGCATTAAGATTGTTTGCCAGCTTCACAGCGTCCATTGTGCTGTCTACAGGCATACCCGCTTGGATAGGCTTCTTGGGCGCCATCGCCTTGTTGACTGGCTTGGCTGCAGCTCGAGCCTGATTGACTAGGTAATTGTTGCCGCTGATAGTCCTAGTCGGTGCGCTCGGTGCAGCACCTGTATTTGATTGAGGCGCTAAAGGTCGATTATCGGCCATGTTCAGTTTGCTCCCGCTACTACTGCCAGCTGCCGCTCGATTAACTTGTCGAGCTTCTCGTTGATTCTCTGCAGATCTCCCCGCACCTCTTCACGCATCAGCTGCCGCTCGGCGCGTTCCTGCGTTAGGTGCTCGTTATATTCTGACTCGAGGGTGTTAAGGTCAGCTCGAAAATGTGCGACCCTGATCTCGTTAAGCGTCACGCCCTCGCTAACATCGGTGAACGCCAGGACGCCTGTAATCAGCAGCCCTGTAGCAATTGATATATCACCCCAGCTAATGGTCGGCTCGAGGATCATTTTCATCTCTGACTTACCTTGGAATACTTTTGAATCAGCGACTCGAGCAAGCCCTGCCTGCCATTCCTGTCTGGGTTCCGGTTAAACTTTCCGACGTTAGAGTAAGTGGCTGGGCCTCGAGTAGCTGCCCCGTATCCACCTCCTGCCCTGGCGCCACTGCTATCCAGCTGCCCTTGTGCGGGTATCTGCGCCGGTCCCATTGGCCCCATGTTGGCGCCGCCATACTGGCCCATTGCCTGCATAGCCATCTGCGTCGGGCTGTTGTAGACGCCATAGTCCACCAGCTTCTGCCCGACCATCCCTAATGAATTTTTCAAGCTCATATCAGTACCTACTGCTTGTTCGTTTTAGAGAATCGCTCCATCGCTGGGCCGACTATCTTATCCATGTGCGGAGCTGCAAAGTAAAAGCTGAGAATCAGCATAATCGCCCCCGTCATACCGTCTGAGTGATCCTGCGTTATCGCGGATGCCTCTTTAAGCCTGTCTGCAGTCTCGGGGTCTACAAAGACCGCCGTAACCACCAATGCCCAGGCAGCGATGTATTGCATTAGCCACACAAAAGTAATGGATACTGCAATCAACCGCCTTGCTAGCTTTTGTCCTGAGCTGTTAGCCATCCACTCGACAACCATCTGCCGACCGCGCTTGCGCTCTTCTGCAGCGTCTGCTGCCTTCTCTTCTTCGGTGTACACCAGGGCATCAATGCCCCTGCTAATTCCCGATACAGCCGTATCCAGAGCCTTCTCAGAGCCAAAGATTTTGCCTAGCAGCTTAACCATCTGACTCCGGCTCCTCTTCTGGGTCGCCCTTGAGCAAACCTAGAATGTCATCGACATCGAGGATCGGGTAATAGGTCTGGCAAGTAGCGCAGACCATCAAATGGTTTCTATCGTTGTTTGCGTCTACCTTCCAGCTGAACAAGCCGCTATCGCAGTTGTCACACCAGACGTTGACTGGCTCGAATTCAATGGCCTTCTCGAGCGCCTCTTGATCCTTCTTGTATCCATCAATGCTAGTTATCTTTGGCACTTCTAGCTCTCCGGATGTCGCAGCGATACCGCTCCACCTCACCATATTCTTTATCGTGGACGATGCAGAACATATCCCTGCCGCTTCTGTAGCCGCTATTCATATGCCATGCGTCTTTGGCAGCGAGGGTTCTAAATGACTCCACAATGCAGCCTCGCAGCTCCTGCTTTGTCGTGTGGTGGATATGCCCCGTAAACCAGTAGCGATGCTCGCTCTCCGCCCACAGCTTGGGCTGGTCTGTCGCCATAATCTCTGACAGAGCGTTCAGCTTGACGGTATCGCCGTGGGTAAACCCGATAGCGACCTTGCCGTGCTGTATGTAATTAAACTTGTTAGTGGTCGGCAGTATCTCTACGCGCTCTTCGTTGTGGAAGTAGGCGCCCAGGAAGGCGCTAAGCATTACGCTCGTATGGTCATCGTGATTGCCTATGCAATTCACCACCGTCACCAAAGGGTGCTTGGTCAATGCCAAGGTGATGAGATCGACCATCAACATACAGCCAGCCTGCAGCACTTGCGGCCATCGCGTGTCAACGTCTACTGGCGTACCTCGAGTCGTGGTGTTGTTGCGGTTATCCGCGTGGAAGAAGTCGCCGAGGTTAGCAATCAGCGCCCTATCCGTTTTAGGTGCTACCTCTACCAGCCTCGAGGTCGCATTAAGCAGATCCTCTCTAGCGATCTTTACATCGAAGTTTTCACCGGCTTCGGCAGCGTGTGCATAGGCGCCGATATGCGGATCACCCATCACATAGCAGCTGATTAAATCATTGCTTTGCGTGGCGGGTGCTTTCCGGACTCGATAAACGCCTTTGTAGTCTTCCATCGACTCGACAATCGCACTCCGCATAAGCGCCAGCTTCTCTTGCTGGTCAACTTGGGTCTTAACCCATTGCGCTGCGATGTCACCATCGGCGTTGTAAAGCGTCGAGGTTCCTTTAACTGTGTATGGCTGAGGCGCTGCCCTGGTCATATCGTGCTCAGGAGATACGCCCTGTAACGCAGCCTTGACCTTCAGCCCTTGAATCATGCGCTGCATATTGCGCTTAGCGACATTCAGCTCGCCCGCAGCCTGGCTCATGGTGCCAGATTGCTTGATGACCGTGAGCACTTCCCGCTGCCTATCCGTATCCGCATAAGGGCGGAGATACTCGTAATTATCCATCAGCCTAGCGTCAGCCGTTCCGCAACATCCCTCGCTCTAATAGGTGTTTGCTTAGCCCAGAGACTGTCAAGCGCGTGGTCACCGGCTGCTTGCCAGTCCTGCTGCTCGATGCTCCGAATCATATTGCGGAATGCTAGTACGCCTTCAACCCCCATCTGGTAAGCCATCTCTAAGATGCAATGCTGCCTTGGTGTATTTAGACCGATGAACCAGTCATAAACCTTTAGCCTTGACTGGATGGTCGTTAGGTAATCTTGCAGAAGGATCTCTGCAACGTAGTCTGGGACACCGTGCCCACCTTCAGCAATCATGGTGCCGTAACCGATGGTCAGGTGCCCGAGGGAGCAGTGATAAGCGTACCGCCTGTACCCCTCGAAGCCTTTAATCCGATCTAATAGATCTTTATCCATCAACTACTTAGCAGTCTTGGCCGCTGCCTTGAAGTCTGAATCGGTTGGCGCCCCTTTGTCGCCCTTCCTTCTCATGCGCTCTGGCGTCTTGCCTGCAGCCTTCTGCGCAGAGATCCTGCGCTTCTTGGCCGCAATGTTGGCATAGAGTCCAGGCTTTTCTAGGAGTCCAGGCATCTTCTTATCCACCGAATCCTAAGCCGCCATATGACGAGTCATCAGCGTCATAAACGCCATCGCCGTTGATATCGCAGTAACGCTGAAAGCCTGCCGTCTCGAAGGAGTAAGGCGCTGTAACGTCGAAGTTAAGGCACCACTCATGCGAGCCTATTTGATACTGCTCGCCAACTGGTGGCGTATAGGTCGAGTCGCGCTGAGTGTTGGGGTGGATTCGTTGAAAATATACCCCGCCATTTTGGTACGAGTTTTTAATGTAGACATCCGCAGGCGTCACGAAAACTTGCTCATGAGGCTTAACCGTGTAGGTCGTGCCGTCTGGATAATCGATATAAGTCTGAGCAAACGCAGCAGGCTGCACTAGCAGCGCAGCAATCAATACAGCAAATCGCATAATTACTTGCCTCAATAGTCCGACCAGTCCCGTTATTGGCACTGGTTATATGTGGGTTATGTAATCACCAGCGTAAGAAAGGCCAACTACACCCGCAGTGAGGAACCCAATCGGCAGCAGCAGACAGATGATCCCGAGGATCACTAGATTTGCGAGCATCTTCTGCAGCAGCGTTTGTTGTTTCATCACCATTTAGTCTTATGTGCCCAGTAACGAGCCGATAGCTTTGAAGGGCTGGCGTCCTGGGCGTTATGACGAGCGTAGTAGCTCTTGCGTCTAGCTTTGTCTTTAGCGGTCTTAGGTGCAGCTCCAGCGCCTTTCACGCCCTGCTGCCCAAACCTTATTGTTTTTACTTTGTCGCCTTCCTTAGCAACCACCACATGACTTTTCGTCTTGTGATTAGGCGTCCTCTTCGGCTTGTTGAAACCGCTCACACCGGCTCGCTCAAGTAGCCCTTTGTGCTTCTCTTGCATCACCGCCCCCTCTAAAAAAAGAAAGCCCCGCCCAGTGTCATGTCACCGAGCGAGGCTTGCCGTTTACGCTTGATAATGGGTTTAGGAGTTCCCATTTTGGCATAGCTAATATCCGTAGGGAGGAAGTAAAACGGACGCAACTGTGCCAGGGATCATTGTCAACTAATGAGCCTACAACGCAAGGGATTTAATTCGATTTATATATTCTTTTTATTGCGTATTGACACGGCTGCGCTGTTGCATTATTTTGTAATCTGTTGATCCCAAAACGGTATATATAAATTCACATGAATAGCCCAGCAATCAACATCGACAAGACCAGAGAAGACGAGCTGCGGGAACAGGTGAACAGCTACCACCGGCAGCACCCAGAAGTTTGGAAGCTGTTCTGCGCTTTCACTCGAGAGGTTATCCGCGCAGGCCATCAAAACTATTCGGCTAACGCCATCTTTGAGCGCATCCGATGGGAGCGCGACATAGCCAGCAACGAGGGCGACGCCTTCAAGCTGAACAACAACTATCGCGCCTTTTACGCGAGGCGCTTTATGACCATCAACCCTCAGTTCGAGGGATTTTTTAGAACCCGAAAGCAAATCTCTGCTGACGCCAGGGCGACTGACTTGCCCCCGCTGACGCCGAGCTATTTCAACAGAGAGGAAGAAACCTCATGAACGCCATACAAGACATTGCAGAACGCGAAGAGATAAACGCCAGAGCACTAGAGATAGTCGGACGGCTGCGGGACATAGGAACGCTCCGAGAGGAGCTGCTCAACCAGCTAGACGCTTACTTTCAGATGCAGGACGCCTGCCCTGCTCTGCTCCAGACAGCGCATCCAATCAAAACTCAGTGGGTCGGGTTCAACAAAGAGCTGCGACTGCGAGTCACCAATTCTGACGGGGAAGTAGCAGAGATCCCCGAGCAGCTTGTACCAGCAATCATCACACGGCCAGCGGCCTAAACCATTCCTTGGGAGGAATAACCATGAGCAACTTAAAAGAAATCACTGAAGCAATCAGCTCCGAGAGCAGCTACACCGAAGGCGGCACCGTCATTACCTGCCCCAATCACTTTGTCAGGCGGATGTTCCGCTGCTGGCTCGATGGCAGCTACAAGGGACAAGATCACTACAAGCTCAACAAGCGATCGATCAAGCGCGGCATTCAGGGTGAGTGGCTTCCGGCCTGGGCGCTGCGAGAGTTTTTCCACTACATGGCCTATGAGTTTGAGTCCATGCCGACTGACGTTGCGCGCTGCGCTGCGGAAGCACTGACCCTTGACGGAACTGAGCTGCTGGCAAAGGAGCTGGCTGCAGACGCCTACGACCTAGTTGAGGACGAGCTGGAAACAGACGACAGCCTCGAGAACCAGCTGTTCGGCGAGCTGCTGCAGCAAGCGGGGCTTTACTAATGGCGCCCTGGACATATCGAAAGGTGCTGAATAAGGGCTTCACACCGTGCTGGTACATGACAGACCACGGAAGCCGAGTCGCTTGGATCGAGAAGCAGGGCAGAAAGTGGATGACCGTTCGCTTTTCTACCGGCGAGCGCAAGCGTTGCCCTATCTCCGAAACCCGTTTCCTAACCCCATTCAAATCAAAGAGAGGCTGACATGGTTGAGTCACTGTTTACCAATCTGACAAAGGGGGACGAAGCGCCCCCATCCTACGTTGACGGCAAGAACTTCTCGAAGGATCTGCTGCAAGACTTGATAACCAAGTACGGCAGTCCTAGTCCCGAGCTAGATCTGTCTGTCTTTGGCGCCCTTACCACCCTGGCGCTATCGGTCTACGCAACCAACAGCAAGCTCGATGCAGAGAAGATTCTGAGAGCCAGCTGCGCAGTTGCCCACGCCTATTACTCAGACCTGACCGCAGCCAACGAGGATCTCAGCGATGAAGATTAAAGAGATACCCGAGCACTTCTGGGCAGCCGGCCTGCTGATGCTAATCATCACAGCGATGGGGATTGTGGGAGAGATGGACTACCAAGATGCACTGGCAGCGGAGGCAGCGAGAGATGCGCATTTCAATAACGATCAGCGTTGATGTCAACGACTCCGATCTCGACTGGTCAGAGTCAACCGTTGACGAGGTGTACGAGGATGGCCGCACCCAGTACGACGTGGAAGCTATCGCCTCTTACAACGGCCACCCAGTGGATGACATGGACTATGACGCTGCGAGCGAGCATCTCATCGAGCGCGAGCAGGAGATCGCCTGGGAGCATGGGTTTAGCCGGATACCCCGCAGGGTGGCGAGATGAGCAAGCTCGAGTCTGAAATCTGGAACTTCCTCATCTTATGGTGCCACAACCACAACGCAGCGCACCTCGAGTCGATACGCGACTGGATGCCTACGCGAACCGAGTCTGAGGTACACGCGGCAATCGAGCTGATGCTAAAGAGGCGCCTGATTATCATCACCCGCTTTGGCTTCCTGCCTATGGTTGGTGGGTCGCCCTACTCCACAGCACGGAAGAATCGCAAATGGCGGCACTTTCCAAAGGAGCTGATGATGTCTCCTGGCACCGTCCATTGAACCCTGCGCAGCAGTTAGCAGCCATGCGGAAAGTCAGGGAGGTCACCTGCAGCGTATGCGAGAGCAAGTTTCAAGCCGTTGACGGCAAGGCGAAGTATTGCTCGAACAAATGCAGGCAGGCTGCGAAGTACGCCAGGAAGCCTAAGCAGGTTATTGAGGTCAGCTGCCGGCGATGCGGAGCTGCAGTGGTTACGGATGACCGCCGAGTGAAGTATTGCTCGAACGAGTGCAAGTCAATGCACAAGCTATTCCACTAGGGGGTAAGTCCTGCAGAACTCATACAGCGCCAGCGCGTGGGCTTTTCGTGGGATCCTGCCCCGATCCAGATAGACCACCCTTAAAGTATTCTTTAAGCCTGGGTGCATAAGCGCCAGCGCAGCGCCCACCTTGTCCGCGACACCATCCTCATCAGCCACGTCATGGCTTGAACGATACCCCGAGACGTACCCCCGAAACATGGGACTAACCGGAGGGTAGCTGGTCTTGCTCAGCTCGCGCCTTTCGTGTGACCCCCAAGTAGAGAGGAGGCTCCTGGCTAGATGTTTGGGGAGCATTCAAACGCGCTCTGGTATACCTGCCGAATGACCGCTAACCGTCGCTCGCAGTCAGCCTTCTCTGCGCCCCATGAAAGCTCTATGCGATCTCTCAAGGACAGCATCGCTGCTTCCATCGTGTTCGAGTTTGCGCAATGCTCATAACCCTTTGCGTGTGGGTGCCCGACAGGATTGGCCTTGTGCCTAGAAGCCATCACCTGTTGGCGCTCTATCCGTTTGCGATGCTCCTTGGAAACAATCTCAGTGCCCATATATGCCTGGCGCCCCCCTGCTCTTCTCTCGGCAGCAGGCTTACTGCGCAGCCTGGCCCTGCGA
>OBMK010001978.1_pt1 | contig 16333 bp, 13 predicted proteins | sample 1539081 | NCBI WGS metagenome assembly OBMK01 (sample SAMEA3355528, study PRJEB22509) | marine metagenome | biome: marine; feature: river plume; material: water | place: USA | collected 2010-08-07 | depth 0.5 m | reverse complement strand
ACCACAGTTAATAGCGACTAACCGCTGAGAATAGCGCGGCGAATGATTGTGAAGCTCGCGGCAGACAAGCTCTTTACCAACGCCTGACTCGCCCCGGATGAGCACCGGCGCATTGGAGTCTGCGCACTGCCTGATTAGGGCTCTTAGCGACGTGATTGCCTTGCTGCTGCCCAGAATCTCAGAGTCGCTCGCATTTCCATCGCTCGTAAAGCTTTTGTTGATCGCCACGTATCGCTGCTCGGATAACTAGAAGACTCAGGATTGTACGGTAGCGGGTGGCAATGTCACCGATTAGCGCCACCTACTTTGTTTCAAATTAACTCAAATAATGAAATTCGTCTTAGAATATTAAATCAAATTAATTTCACTTTATGAGTAAAGTCGCTCATCGAAGTGTCGATGGGTGCCTTGAGCGAGTCTCATTTCGTTGCTGAAAGATGGCATAGAATCAAGACTTAACCTAGAACTAACCACTAAAGCGCAGAGCAATACCTGCCAAACCAAAAGAACTTGGAGGAACGCAAGAAGGACAAAGTACGAGATAGTCAGAGGTCAGAGAGGTCAGGGAGGTCAGAAACCCGTAAGAAATTACTCTCAATCCAATTAAGGAAACTCTGATGACAGTTATAAACACGAACATCAATGCAAACATTGCACGCGACGCTATTGGCCGAAACGATCGAGCCATGGCTACCTCTATGGAAAGATTGTCCACTGGCCTACGCATTAACTCTGCGAAGGACGATGCGGCAGGTCTCGCCATCGCTAACCGTATGGCGGGTCAAATCTCTGGCCTGAATATGGCCGCCCGTAATGCCAACGACGGCATGTCTATGATTCAGACAGTCGAAGGCGCCACTAAAGAAGTCGGCAACATGCTCGTGCGTATGCGCGAACTTGCTGTTCAGTCAGCTTCAGGTACTTATTCCGATTCAGACCGCGCCGCACTCGACCTCGAGTTCGATCAGCTGCGCAGTGAAATCACGCGAATCCAAGAAAAGACTACGTGGAATAACCAGGCGCTTATGGATGGTGGAAAGTCGGTAAACATCCAGCTTGGCGCCTCCTCTGGACAAACTATGGCCGTAGCTTTCGCAGACTGGTCTGTTGCAGATGCTAAGGTTTATGGAACAGCGGCTGCTGGAACTAGTGAATCTGCAGTTGTCACTTTCGGAGCGGTAGCGACAGGCGAAACTGTCATTGTAGGCGATCTGACATTTACTGCAGCCGCCGACCTAACAGCGGCAGAGGTCACTGCTGAATGGGCAAAGATAGATCCCGTAGGTGTTAATGCTGAAGCGACCGGAACAGACGGAAGTCTCGTTGACCTCAATACTGCTGTAACCAGTGCGGTTGGTGCCTTCTCTGGAACCTCTTCATACGGATTTACCGCTACTTCAGGCACTACTGTCACTCTTACACATACGACTGCTGACACAGACCAAACTGATCTTGTCTTAGGGGGTACAGCAGCAGCTACTGCGGTCATCACTCAAGGTGCAGCGTCTAAAGTCGACTCAATGAGTATTCACAACCAAGCCGGTGCAAATGCTGCTATCACCAGCCTTGATGCGGCAATCTCCGGCGTCACAGCAGAGCAAGCAAAATACGGTGCTTATCTAAGCCGTCTGCAATACGCCTCTGACAACATCAGCAACGTAGCGACTAACCTCGACCAATCACGCAGCCGCATCCAAGATGCCGACTACGCGGTTGAAACTACTGCGCTGGCGCGCACACAGATCATCGCGCAGGCCAGTACGGCGATGCTCGCGCAGGCAAACCAGGTGAAGCAGACAGTCTTGGCATTGCTACAGTAAGCAACATGAGTCATTGAGCCACTAACAAGGGAGGACCGTGAATGAACAGTATCGATGCACACTCTGTGCTAGCTACGCGTGCGGCCTCTGATGTTATCGCTACTCGCGCACCCAGTGGCCCTGCCGCTGGGGCCCGACCGGAAGCGGTTTCTGCAGCCGAAGGAATAGCTGCAGTAAAACGTGCCTCGGAACAGGTTGTGCGTGTGTCTGACAGCTTGGCCTCTCAAAAAACTCGCGCAAGCGAGGAGATCCAAGCAGTGCAGGCAAAGCTCGACGAGATAGTGTCGCACCTCAACGTAAAAATGGAGGTGCGGGACAAGAGTCTGAATTTTTCGGTAGACGAAGTCTCTAATCGAGTGATGGTAACGGTAACAGATAAGGTGTCGGGCGAAGTTGTCCGACAGGTGCCCTCAGAGGCCATACTCAAAGTAGCTCATAATATAGAAGCGCTAAAAGGAGTTCTGTTCGACAAGAACATTTAGCGAGGAACAACAGGGCTGCCGGAGACCCCGGCAGCGCTGAGTCAACAGAGGTCAGAAATTCTTATTAAACTCGCGCACTAGCGCTAAAAGGAATTCTCTAATGACAGTAATAAACACGAACGTCAGTGCCAACATCGCGCGCGATGCTATTGGCAGAAACAATCGAGCGATGTCTACTTCCATGGAAAGGCTTTCAACCGGCCTCCGCATTAACTCAGCAAAAGATGATGCTGCAGGCCTAGCAATCGCAAATCGAATGGCTGGGCAAATTACCGGTTTAAACATGGCCGCTCGCAATGCAAATGATGCGATGTCTATGGTGCAAACCGTCGAAGGTGCCACAGGTGAGATCAATAATATGCTAGTGAGAATGCGAGAGCTGGCTGTACAGGCAGCTTCAGGAACTTATTCCGCTTCAGATAGAGATGCTCTTAATCTCGAGTTCGGCGCGCTGATGGATGAGGTAAACCGAATTGCAATAAATACGAAATGGAATGGTATCAGCGTCTTAGATGGCGATGGCAACCTCGATGAAACTGTCGATTCTGAGTCGATCACAGTGCAACTAGGGGCTTCTGCGAGTCAAACCATGACGCTGGAGTTTAAATCTTGGGTTCCAAAAAGCTCTGTTGATGTTGCTGGTCAGGGAACACTGCTAGGTTCAGATTCCTCGACTCCCGATCCAACCGGAGCAGTCGCTCTACTTGAAGCCAGCTATGACGATGCAGACAATACAACCGATCAAGCTTTCGGTGAAGCTGCGTTGTTTTATGGCAGCACGGATCCTGCCGCAGCTGATCGTATTAATGTCGATACAATTGACGCTGCGAACAATGCAATAGTTCAGCTCGACAAAGCGATCACAGGCGCGACTGCCGAACGGGCCAAACTTGGTTCTTATATGAGTCGCCTCCAATATGCCTCTGATAATCTGAGCAACGTGGCAACAAATCTAGACCAATCACGCAGCCGCATCCAAGATGCTGACTATGCGGTCGAAACCACCAATCTTGCACGGACTCAAATCATCGCCCAAGCAAGCACTGCGATGCTTGCACAGGCAAATCAGTCCAAGCAAACTGTACTCGCCTTATTGCAGTAGCCAAGGCAATGCTAACCTCTAGCCGCCTATTAGAGGCGGCCAGAGGTGAGGCAAAACAAATAGAAGAGACGCAGCACTAAGCACCGGGCCTTATCATCGGGCCGAAGTGGTTGCCTCTCCTCGATACTTTTTAGGGAAGTGCAAGGTTGCAATTACCTGATATCCTCTGCGAAGGCGTTATTCAGAGAACCGTTTCCCAGAGGAACACCCTATGCTCCGTAAAACCTTATTTGAACTCGTGATCATTATCGCATTCGGCCTAACTATTGGCCTGATCATGGCGGTTGCGGCAAACCTATTTGTCGAGGGCGTACGCGCAGCAGCTGCAGTTCGTGCTGATACCCAGTGGGCGAACTTTACCCTATTCGGCAACACGTACTCGTTTGCGAGTGTGATTTTCTTACTCGTGGCAGCGAGTTTAGTCGTTGGCCTCAAGAGCTATCTAAAGCTGCCCGGCTGGGCTGGCCCCGCCGACACTATTTATGCCGCTCACAGCAGCGCGCAGAATCTTGATGTAAAAAAAGGCATGGCATCAACTCTTGCCGCCTTTGTTACCGCAAGCGGCGGCGGATCGGTTGGGCAATATGGCCCACTCGTTCACTTTGGCGCAAGCGTTGGCGTTTTGTTTCGCCGCTTCTTAGACAATCGTTTCGCGCAGGACATCTTTATTGGCTGCGGAGTTGCCGCCTCTATTTCTGCTGGCTTTAACGCGCCGATCGCTGGTGTGATCTTTGCGCACGAAGCGATTCTTAGACACTTTTCGCTACGCGCGATTGCGCCGATATTCGTCGCATCGATTAGCGCCGATACGTTCGATCAGATACTTTTCCCCAGTGCCGACGCTACTTTTCACCTGACCCAATCCGTGCCCGAGATGGCAAGCATCGTACCCATTTTTATCATCCTTGGGCCGTTGCTTTCGCTTGTCGCTATTCTATTTATGCGCTCGCTGCGTTTTACAACAAAGCTTGCGGCGGCATACCCGTACTCCAAAACTAACCTGCCTTTTATTGCCGCCTTTGTCTGCGGTGTGGTGGGAATTTTCGTACCCGAGATACTCGGTATTGGCGTCGGCACGGTGAATGAGTTAATCGCGGGTAACTATGCGCTCGGCATGGTGATTGTGTTGCTCGTTGCAAAACTCACTATGACAGCACTCTGTATCGGCTTTGGCTTGTTTGGCGGCGTGTTCTCACCGGCGCTGTTTATCGGTGTCGCAACCGGCTCTGTAGCGGCGGCGGCTTTGCACATGGCTGGCATAACTGATGTTGACCAGGTGCTCATGATTTCTGCGATGGCCGCGGTGGCAGCGTCTGTTGTCGGCGCACCAATCTCTACTGTGATGATCGTGCTAGAACTCACCGGCTCCTACGAATACGCAGTGGCGGCAATGATCGCGGTTATCATTAGTAGCCTGGTCACCCACCGCCTGTTTGGCCTCTCATTTTTCGACCGGCAATTACTCGACCGCGGAATCGACATGACACAAGGACGCGAGGCGATACTCCTCGGCCAGACACCGGTCACACAGTGCAAGATGGCTGACTATGTGAGGGTCGCAGACTCAACCACAGGTTACGACGCCTATGCCCAGATGAGTGCAGCCAGACTGATGGAGGCTTATGCGTTCGACAGCCAAGGCAGGTTCTCTGGCAAGCTAGACTTGTTCGGCGCACAGGAGGCTGGCGACAACGCTATTGCGGGTAAGCTCGACGTCGAGCCAATTCTCTTAATCGAAACGGATTCGCTCCAGAAAGCGATGGGTATCGCTGCAAACTTCGTTGGCGAAAGTATTCCGATAGTCGATGAGACTAAGCAGCGCCTCGTGGGCGTTGTGACCGAGGGCGATCTTTTCCACGCAGTTCTCGATATGCAAACCAATGTAAGGCGCATCGAACGCGCGTAGTCTTAGCTTAAGTCGATGGAGGATAGCGCCGGTTTGCGCTATCCTCTGCGTACTTACTTTCTCGCTAAGGGTTCACACAATGCGCATCCGCCTTCTCTCTGTAGCTATCCTGCTGGGCGCTTCAACATTCGCATTCGCGCAAACTGATTCCGAAACTCAATTCGCCGCAGGCCTTGCCGCAAAAGACCGCGGGCATTATGCGACCGCTATGCGCGCGTGGCTCCCTCTTGCGAATTCGGGCGTCTTTGAGGCGCAAAACAATATGGGCCACATGTATGAGGAAGGCTTGGGCGTTGCGCAGAATTACACGACCGCAATGCAGTGGTACCGTAAGGCGGCCGATGGCGGGCTTGCGGAAGCGCAGCAGAACGTAGGCCTGCTTTATTACTATGGCTATGGCGTTGCCGAGAACGCGCGCGAGGCGGTGCGCTGGTTTCAGATGGCGGCAGATCAGTCGTTAGCCGCCGGCGAGTACATGCTCGCGCTTGCGAGTCAGCAAGGCAAAGGCACGAGTCTAGATTACGCCAAAGCGCGGCGTTTGTTTTTAAGCAGCGCGCGCAAGAACTACGGTGACGCACAGCTGATGTATGCGTATATGCTACAGGCGGGCGAGGGTGCAGACTCGATGCCGATGAGCGCTTACGTGTGGGGGAAAATCGCCGAGGCGAATGGGGTTGAGGCGGCGATCGATGTGACATCGCTCTCATCGATACTGTTAAGCGACAAAGAAATGGCGCGTGCCGAGTCGACTATCGCTCAGTGTTTAGCTGAGGGCCTAGACAACTGTCCTGAATAGACAACTGTCCTGAATAGACGGTTGTCCTGACTAGGCGACTGCCTGAAACAAACACCCAGTCGTTCTTACCTAATCGCTCTTACTTAATGGTTCTTGCTTAATCGTTCTTACTTAATCGTTCTTGCCTAATTGTTCTTAACAATAATCTCTATACGCCGATTGGCAGCGCGGCCCAGCGCCGAGGCGTTCGACTGTAGCGGGCGCGTATCGGCTAATCCCATCACAACCATGTTGCCCGGCGACACATAGCCGCCTTCGAGCAGATAGTCGGCGACACTCGCCGAGCGAGCCGACGACAAATCCCAGTTGTCGCGGTAGCGGCTACCAAAGCCCATGGGCACATTATCGGTATGCCCTTCGATCTGAATCAAGCCCGACGCACCTGCAAGCGAGGCGCCAACGTTGTCGAGCAGGTCCATAAAGCTTGCTTGCAATAGCGCAAGCCCACTCGAGAAACTGCCCTGCTCTGCAAGCCGAATAATAATTGAATCGCCGTCGCGCTCGACCTCTGCCAAGCCCTGATTAATTTCAGAAGAAAGATTGGCGCGAATCTGGCGGAACTGATCTTCGATGCGGTCTTCTTTGTCTTGATCGGCGCTGCGGCCACCGCTTGTACTCGCGCCGTTGCTCGCCGCATCGGCCGCCTGAAACGCAGAGCCTGCTACGCGCACAAGACCGTCGACTTGAGTCTGCACCGACGCGACTTTAGCCAACACCTCAACAAGTTCCTGGTCTAACTGTCCCGGTGCGCCCTGCGACTGTAGCCTGTCTTGAACGCGCACGGTTACCGCGCCGTTTTCAACTGCCACCGTCACCTTGCCTTCGGCAATCTCGCGCGAAAACTCGGCCTGCACTTCGGCAAGCGTCGCATTGGTCGCCGACTCGCCTGCGCCAACATCGCGCCTAAGCTCTTCATCTAGCGGCTCGTCGTCGGTCTTCTGTTCTTCGATCGTATTCATCGCCGTGGGTTCGGTCACCGCCGAGCGATACTGCTGTGCGATTATGCTTTTCGCAGTGGGCGACTCGATAACAGGAATCATCGCCTGCACGCCAAACTTCGATTTCATCGAGCCGCTGACTTCTTTGTACTTGGGCACGTTTACATGCGCGAATGACAGAATGAGCACGAAGAACGCCATCAGCAGCGTCGCCATATCGGCAAACGTCGCCATCCATGCGGGCGAACCACTCTTGCACGGCGGGCAGTCCTCCGGCTTAGGAGGATCCTGTGGTGGCTGCTCTATGATCGGTAATTCTTCTACCGATTCGTTGGTCGCTGCTTCGCTCAACACTTTTCTCTTTAGTTAAAAGTTAGCTATTAGGAATTTTTATTTCTATACGCCGGTTACGTGAACGACCGGCCGCCGTCGAGTTATCGTCGATTGGCACTGTGTCCGCAAAACCAACGACTTCTAAACGGTCCGAACTAAGGGCGGTCTCGACGCTGAGATACGCAGCGACGGAGGCAGCGCGCGCTGCCGACAGGTCCCAGTTCGAATTGAATGTCTCGCTAAATGCCATGGGCACATTATCGGTATGGCCCTCAACTCTGACCATGCTGACGCCAATACCGATACTCTCGCTCACCTGAGCGAGCGTGTTGCGAAAGCCGGATTGCAGCAGCGCACTGCCCGACTCGAAAGAGCCCTGGCTTGCGAGTCGAATTACGATCATGTCGCCTTCGCGCTCTACCTCGAGCAGCCCTCGCGCAATCTCACTGTTAAGGTCGGCGCGGATCTCCTCCAAGCGGTTAGAGCTGTCACCATCGGCATTCGCGATCTCGGTTGAGTCAGCGCCACCGGCGCCAGCATCGGCAATGTCGCTCGCACTAATGGCGATACCGACTTCGCTACTCACCTGTGTCTGAACGTCGGCAACAATCGCAGCGACGTCGACAATCGTTTGGCTTGCTATGCCATCGCGCGATTCGCCAGCTCCAAATTCGGCACCGCCGCCTTGCGCAGAAGTCACGCTGACGACAATTTTTTGACCCTCGGCCGACACTTCGACCTCGCCTCGTTCGATCTGCTCGGCGAGCGCGGCTTTGACGGTTTCGAGTTCTTCTTGAAACTGTTCTGGATTATCACGTGTTTTGCGTATGAGATTTTCTTTCTCGGGATCGACGGCGCGCTGACGCGGATTGTCGATTAACGTGCGCTCGGCATCGGCGGGCGTAAACGTCTCGACCACAAGACTGCGCGCAGAGGGGATCTGAATCTTAGGAATGATTTTCTTCACGCCGAAGGCATTCTTCATCGAGCCGTTGATCTGCTCAAATTTAGGGAGCTCGGTATCAGAGAAAGAGAGTAGTAGAACGAAGAACGCCATGAGCAGCGTCGCCATATCGGCAAAGGTTGCCATCCAGCCCGGCGCGCCGCTTTTACATTCGGGGCAGCCTTCGGGCTTTTCGTCGTCACCACCACCACCCGCGGCAGCAGCCTCGACAGCGGCAATTGCCGCCTCGATGCCTGCGCCGTCTGGCTCATCGGCAGGGATCTGACTTGCGTCTAGCGCTTCCTCGGTCATAGGACCCTAATTCTCGATTACGCGCTTGCTTCGGCAAGCTTCGCGCGCGCCTTAGGCGCAACAAACGACGATAACAGGTCGGAGAGCACACGCGGGTTTCCGCCGGACTGAATAAAGAGTGTGCCTTCGATAATGAGGTCGCAGTTTGCTGCCTCGATGTCTGACTGATTGGTCAATTTCATCGAAATAGGCAGACAAATAACGTTCGCAAGAATCGCACCGTACATCGTTGTAAGAAGCGCCACCGCCATCGCAGGGCCAATAGACTTAGGATCCGACATGTTGCCAAGCATAAGCACCAAGCCCACGAGCGTGCCGATCATCCCCATCGCCGGAGCGATCTCGCCCCAGGCCGCAAAAAACGAGGCGCCCATTTTATGTCTAAGCTTCATTATCTCAATATCGCGTCCGAGGGTTTTCTTGATCATGTCCTCGTCGGAGCCGTCTACCAGCATCGACACTGCCTTCGCCATAAAGGGATTGCTGATGTCTTGGCCTTCGAGCGCGATCATGCCGTCTTTACGGGCTATAGTCGCGAACTCTACCAATTGCATGATCAGGTCTTCTGGCTTCTCGAGCTTGTTCTTAAACGTTTTTCCAGCAACCTTCACGGCACCGAGAAATTCGCCGAGTGACGAGCGAAACAGAGTAACCATTAACGAGCCTGCAAAGACGATATTCACCGAGGGAATGTCGATAAAGGCGCCCATCTGATCCAATCCAATCGCACTAATAATCAGACCGAATGCGCCTAACAGGCCAATAATCGTTGCTATGTCCATGTTCAATCTCCGTAACTGCAAAAATGGCGCTGTCGTTTGTTAGCGCCCGCGGCGCTTTGCGCCTATTTAACTTTTAATTCGGACTTAATCTTACCAATCGACTCTTTCTCTCGCTTTGTTACTATAAATCCGTAACAATTTGACTCAGAGCCAAGCAATATCTACGTCATTCTATTAAGGTGCTGCATGATCCGCAAAAATACTCAGCAGGTGCACACTCTATTTTGTCTAGTAAATAGCCGCTTTCGTTTGCAAACGCTACAGCGACTTTGCTGGAGCGTTGTCGGCGCCAGCCTGTTGGCTAGCTGCAATCCGCTCGAGACCACACCTGACTGTGGTGACTATTTCAACGAGAACCCTGCTGTCACCTCGCGCTATAGTGATCTTGGTCGCGGGCTGGTACTGCACAACCCGACCAACACAACGTGGCTAAAATGCCCAGCCGGCATGTCGTTGAGCTCGGCAGGCGACTGCCGCGGCGAGCCACTGTACCTTAGTTTCGACGAAGCCGCCGCTTATGCCGCAGAAGCCTCCGAAAAATCTGGACAGGAAATACGCCTGCCTAACGTGGGCGAAATGCGAGCGCTAAACGAAGACGCGTGCATTAATCCCGCACTCGATGTTCGTACTTTCTCGTCGACCGTTGTCGAGAATCACTGGACTTCGGAGGCGAGCCGCACTAGTGGCTTGTTAGCCTGTGCCGTGTATACCTTTCAAGGCAACTCTTCGTGCCGAGAATCGAAGTCTACCCCGTACCCGTTTATGCTAATCATCGAGCGTGACTAATTTCTCTTATCGGAAAATTAGACCTTGAGGTTTAAACTCCCGCCCACCCGGGGCTTCGTTTTCCCCGCCTTCGATTCTGAACTCTTTGGGCGGTTCTGTGTGTCAGTGCGCCCGTTTACCGCTTGTTTACCCGGCGACTGCTCAAGCGAGGCCTCTTCACGCGCCAAACAGCGCTGCCCATCTGCCTCGATAACGTCTTCACTCGGCAGGCGCTTCGACCGAAACTCCATTCTCCGGCAACCGTAGGGAAACTCTTTATCCCACGTGATGAAGAAATGTTTGCAGCCATAGCAATTTACGCGCGCTGTCTCCGGCGCACGAGTATTATTTTCGTCCAAATTCATCGTAATATTTCCAACCAATAACGACGATGAGGGCAGCAAAGAAAAACCACCCAATCATATTGGTCACGTGCAGACCGCGCAGAAACGTAAGCTCCGGTTGCGTCCACATTAACGCAATTACCGGAACCCCTATCATTAGATACCAGCGGATGTATTTACAGACTTCGCAGTCTTGCGTGTTGCGGGAACTCATTGTTGAGCCGCTCCTTAGTCGCTCGAGCGCGGGCTGTCTCTTAGTAGCCTTAGCTCTTATACATGTTTTCCATCGCCGTGAACTGACCCTTGAGGTAGTCGCCGGTGCTCTTACTGCGTTGTACTAAGCTTTCCATTGCTGCGAACTGCGAAATGTAGCGCTGCTGCGTCGCAGCCAAACGTTTCTCAAGGTCGGCAAGCTGTGCTTCGTAGTCTTCAATCCTGTTCTCGGCCGTGGTCTGTCTGCTGCTTATCGGGCCCGAGGTATCTAGCATACCTTTAAGAACTAGACTCGAATCCAAGGCTAGCCCTTTGCTGCCCCCGTCAAAATCTGACTGGTTGTCGGTATTGGCAGTTAACATAGTCACTACGTCAGTCAGATTGCTACTGATCACCGACGCAAAAACATCCTCGTCTATTTTCAGATCACCCGAAAGCTGAACACTCATCCCAAGGTCACGGAAGGTAGATATTCCGCCTGACGCCGTTGACGACTCTAAGTCTAACAGACCCTTGATCTGATTCTGCAGCATCGAGACAAAGGTTTTGTCTTTAGCCAGCGCGCCGGCTTCACCTGTCTCTGCATTCTTGTTGGTAAGTTCGGTCGCCGTCTGCCTAAAAGCGTTATAGGTGACTACCAGATCGTCGATAGCGGCGCGCAGTATCGAGGTGTCTTCGGCAATAGACAGCCTCACTGGGTTGCTGTCGACTGTCGTTACATTTAACTCGAGGCCGGGAATAACATCACTCAGCTTATTACTGGCGCGCTCGATACCACTAAGTCCATTCACCGTGATGCTTGAGTTCTGTGCCGTTTGCAGACTATTGCCCGCCTCGCCTAGTCCAATATCTGGGGTCGATGTTGCTGTGAAGGCGTTCTCAATACCCGTTGTACCCTCGAAAAGAACAACCCAATCGTTGCCTGTTGCACTGCGATTAACAAGGCGCGCGGTGATACCAATGTCGGCTGCGTTCACTGCGCTAACGATACCCGCAGGCGTGTCAGTCGTAACGCTAACCGAAGACGTTGCCGGCGACGTGGTGCCGATAGTGAAATCGATAGTGAATGCACTTGCCAGATTGAGCACCTGCGTTTTACTTGCAAAACTCTGACTCGCGGTAATCGTGCCCTGCGCCAATTGATCAACTACGACGTCGTAGCTTCCGGTTTGCAGATTAGTGCTGTTTGACACGCTTGCGGTCAGCGTCGCAGGTTTCGAATTCGTGACAGCTTTGTTTGTTACACCGCTGAGGTCTTTCAAGTTATCGAAGGCGAGCTTCACGAGCGAGATACTGCCTTTTAGTTGACCGTAGCCCGAGACGCTAACGGTGCTCGCTTCTTTCTTACTCGTATAAGAATCGATTTTAGGCTGCGTTTCGGCCTGCGCAAGAGCGGTAGCGAGCGCTTGAATATCAACACCAGAGCCCATCTGCATCGCTTGAACGAGCGCGGTACCCGAGGTTCCTGCGGCTGGTGTTGTGGTTGTTTCGGCCATGATTCGTACCCGAGCGAATTAGATGAAATTGAAGAGCGACAGCTGCGTTACTTTTGCGAAAGTACTCTGGGCAGCTTCAAGTGCGAGCATATCCGAGGACAGCTGAGTGATCGCCTTCGAGAAATCAATATCCTGCGCTTCTGAGAGCAGGTTTTCGTAGATAATCTGTTTGTCAGCCGCGATGTCTTTTCGCTGCGTGATTAGGTTTTGGCGCACACCGAGATCAACAACCTGCGAACCAAGGTGATTGGACACCGTATCTAGCTCGTCCATTGTTGCGCCTATCGCATCGGAATCGTTTGCCTTTAAGGCATTCACGAAATCGGTCATAACCGTAAACATATCAACTTTCGATGTTGAGCCGTCATCGGCGACTCGATCGAAACGACCCGCGAGATTAAAACCCGACGTGTTTAGGCTTAGCTTATAGCCACCGTCTACCTCAAGAGCGATCTCGGCTTGATTGCCGCGGTATTCGGTCTCGCCCGAATCAAGCGTCACGAAGGGCCGAGTTGTTGTTGCTGTGCCTGCAAAAATATAGCGACCATTCATATCGACACTGTTCGCTAGCGCTTTGATATCTATCAAATAGCCCTCGGCCTCGGTGGCCATATAGCTTACATCTTGTGCAGAATAGGTGTTGCTCCTTGCCGCGATTGCAAGCTCTTGCATGCGGTAGACCATGTCTTGCATCGCACTAATGGAGCCCTCTTCGTTAACCAGGCGATCTTCGAGCGAATTCAGGTTTGCCACATAATCGTTCTGCTTAGAGATGACAGACTGTAGCCTGAGCGTCGATGTCGTCGCCTCGAGATCACTACTTGGCGTGACCGCTTTCTTTCCTGTCGCGAGCTGCGCCTGCGACTCGGCAATCTTAGATTGCTGAGCGGTCATCTGCTTATTCAAGCTAGTGAAGTATTGGTTGGTCGATATCTTCATTGCTCTTCTAATTCCTGTTAGCGACTGTATTGATGAGGTGTCGCATAAATTCTATTGTTCATATTTCTAGCGCGAAGCCGACAAGATCGCGTCGAAAAGATCACCGGACACTTTAATAATCTGCGCCGCTGCTTGGTAAGACTGCTGGAATCGAATGAGATTGGCCGCTTCGTCATCGAGACTAACGCCGGTTGCCGCATCGCCCAGGGCCACCGCGTCCTCATAAACTACCTCTAACGCTTCGGCGGACATTTTGGATAGCGAATTCACATTGCCAATACCGTTTACCAGTGTGATATAAGTCTGTACCGGCAGTTCTCCACCTTCGAGCCTTATGTTCTGCACCGCGGCAAGCGCAACGATATTACTATTATCGCCAAGGCCGCCTGTATTGGGTTGCAGTGTAAAACTGTCGCCAACCGCCGGGGCTCCGCTGAGCCTAATTCGGACATCGCCAAAGACAATGTCTTTCGCTGATTCATAGGTTCGCTTTGCGAGAAGCGTATCAGAGGTCTTGTCGCGTATTTCAACCGTGTTCGACGCTGTAAAAGTAAAGATTAATGGCTTCTCGGCAGCGGTTGAAGATTCTGCTTTCACATCACCTATTCGATACTGTAGCTCTGCGGTTTTGGCATCGCCAGTTGCGTAAACCAAAAAGTCTTCGCTAGTCGTCGCGTCGCTGCTGAGGGTTGTTGCAAGGCCCAGACGCGAAAGATCTTGAGCCGTGCCGTTGCCTGCCCAATAATCTTTGAAGCCGAATTCGATTGCGTCGCCTTCGTAGTAGACACGCCCTGTGACTAGGCTGTTCGTTCGCCCTAAAAAGTTACTCGTATCTGCCGCATCGGGACTTCCAAGATTGATGTTAGCGCCCTCGTTTCCGGCGGTATTTCTTAGGACAAAACTGCCATCATTATCGACGAAGCCCTCGACTTTCGTTACAGCTGACTGAGCGTTCACTAGCACGGCTAAAGCCTGAGCATCCGCCGGTGCCGAGTCCGAAATAATCGTGGTGCCATTGATACTCAAGCGACGCGTCGAATCAAATTTGGCAGGATCTACGGTAATGACGTTACTCGCTGTCGCTTTGACCTTGCTCGAACCACTTATTGAGTTAGTCCACGTCGCTAGGTCTGCTGCGCTGAGTGTTGAACCGTTATCTAAAGTCAGCGCGCTCAGAGAAGTCCCGTTGAGTGTGAGATCGCCGTTCGCTATAAGCGTGACAGGCGCGCCCGAAGTATTGGTCTGCTTAGGAATATTGAAGGACAGGAGCGAGCCCTCAGCCGACGCGCCGAGTTTTAGTCCAGAGTCTAAATAGGCAGCCGCACCTGTCTTGTTTGCATAGGCCGAAATGTATTCGGCGTTAGGCTCGAGAGTAGTCGCGCTTGCAAGGCTTGTCGCAAATCCAGCTTCGAGCTCCGTTCCAGCCAGGTGGTTACGCTGCGCCGTGAAAAGCTGCAGCGACTGCGTTTCAGCAAGGGAAGGCTGAATCGTGATCGAAAACCCTTCACTGCCTTTGGGAATACGTAGTGACGGCTCGGTAGTATTGGTCGTTACCGTTGCCTTCTCGAGAAAATTCGAGCGAGCTCCCGCGTCGAGTGTTTTTGTTGCGAGCTTAAGCGGCTCAGCGTAACCATAGTCTATAGAGACATCGACGAGCTTCGAATTATTGACGCTTTGCTGGACAACAAGCCTACCTGCACTCGCGATCTGACTTGTATCGGTAATAGCAAGCGAGATGTTTTCGGACACGCGTAACGAAGGCTCGATCGTAAATTGACGTCCGTCAACGGGCACCTCGCTTAGTGATACCGTAAGACCTGCATAGTCGAACGTGCTGCCATTGTTTGCCGTAGGTTTCACCCCAGTCGAGGCGCCTGTGGCGAAATCGGTCACCAGCCAAGTTGATTCGCTGACGCTCCATTGGGCACTAAAAGTACCGACCGCTTCCGCCGCGTTCGCCTTGGCGACAGCCGTGACTCCAGAATCCAATGTTCCACCAACATTGCTTACTTTATAGGTTGTTGCTAGGTTAAATAGGTCTTGTCCTGTCTCGTTGTTCTGATTCATGCCGCCTGCGTGAACGGTATTGACCGACGTCGCTAACGATAGTACAAGTGAATCAATGTCACTCCGCAGCGGTTCGAATACGTCGTCGCGAAAGCTAAGCAGGCCCCCAATAGAGCCTCCTTTTAACGAGCCTACGTTGACGTTGTCGCCATAGGGATCGAACATAATCGCGACAGGAGAACCAGGAACTGTAGGAAACACAGCGCTAAGAGTCTTCGCGTTATTAACCTCGACAAAGGTAGTGTTGTCGCTCGCCCCTGCAAGTTTAACGTTTACGCGACCCGCGATATCGAACTCGAAATCGAGTTTGGCGAGCTTGGACATCTCGTGCATTAGGTGATCGCGCTGATCGAGTATCGCTGGCGGCTGCAGAGCCTGCTTCGTATTTTTGCCTAGCTGCCTGTTCACCAGCGCAAGGCTTGCGCTCAATTGATTGAGCTCATCCAGATTAGCCTTTATCTCACCTTTCATCTCGGTTTCGAGGGCCGTGAGATCTGTAGATACACTCTGCACGCGAGCGGCGAAGAAGCTAGCAGAGCTTAAAAACTCTTGCCGATAAGTTTGCTCAGACGGATTAGTGCTAAGCGTTGTGGCCGATGAAAAGAATTTGTCGATTGCCAAGGACAAGCCGCCGTTCTCAGACCCAATTAGGTTAATTACCCTATCTGTGTACTTAATCATCGGCTCTTGTGCGCTCAACGCACTTTGCGAAGTACGAATACCGCTTTCAGCAAACTCGTCATACGCGCGTTGCACGCCGACTAGTCGCGCACCCGTACCGAGATAGCTTACGCCTTGCTGCGAGGGCGCGTTCTCCGCCGTTGTAACTTCTTGGCGCGAATAACCATCGGAGTTGATATTCGCAATATTGTTACTCACGGTCGAAAGCGCCTGCCTGTAGAGCTGGGTAGCTGTCGCACCTATGGTAAGTAAATCTGACATTTCGCGGTCTCGGAACTCGAAGTATTTTTGTGAGCGTTAGCTTCTATTCGAAGCGTTTGGGCCTGTAGTTAGATGCACCCGATACGGGCAAGGCTGTGGGCACAACACGCGCTTCAGCAGCAGCACCGCCTCGGCTTGCTGTCACCGAGTCTA
>OBMK010001972.1_pt1 | contig 16370 bp, 6 predicted proteins | sample 1539081 | NCBI WGS metagenome assembly OBMK01 (sample SAMEA3355528, study PRJEB22509) | marine metagenome | biome: marine; feature: river plume; material: water | place: USA | collected 2010-08-07 | depth 0.5 m | reverse complement strand
TAGTAAGTTCATCAACAGAATTTGATACATGGCTGAACGAGGTAGTCTTTGATCTGGATAACTTTCGTACAGAACGAAAAGGACCAACTACTAGAAAGGCTGGAAAGGTTCTTCAAGAACAGTGATTCAAAGATGACGCGAGAGCGTTACTTTAAAATGTGCGAACAGATGGATAAAGAGCCTGATCCAAAAGAGATTCCTCCTGATATGGAGGATTTTCCAGAGATAGCTATACATGCCTTAAATACTTTTTCAAATTTAGGGGATAGGTTAGTACCTGATGTAGGTTATATGGGAAAAGACTTTACTAACTTACCGTATTATATGAAATTTTACGGGGTAGAAGATGAACAATTATTTTTAGAGATTCTAACCTGGCTAGAATCAAGAGCAATTGACCGATCTCATGAGAGCATGAAACGAGAAAGGGAAAAGCTAAAGAGAAAGAAATAGTGGCCGATACAGTCTCACTTACGTTTAAAATTCGTCAAGATGGATCTCTTGCTTTAATTGGTCAGCAGGCCGAAAAGACAGCTAAATCTACTGATAGGGCTACCAAAGCCACGAAGAACTATAACAAAGGTCAGAAAGGCGTAGCCCAAGCGGGCATGAACGGTACTAAAGCCTTCTCTAAAATGCGTAATGAGATCGGAGGTGGCGGAAGTGGCTTAGTAGGCGCTTATGCAGCTTTAGCTGCTAATGTGTTTGCTCTTACAGCACTTTTTGGAGCGCTATCAAGAGCTTCAAGAGCACAACAACTAGAGGAAGGACTGCTCGCGCTAGGTAAAGCCTCTGGTCTTGCTATGCATACTCTGGCAAATGGACTAGTGGAGGCAACAGGACATGCTATTAGTTTAGAAGAGTCCATGAGATCCGTAGCTTTAATTACGAGTGCTGGTATAGATCCCGGTTCTATTGAGCGTTTTGGTAACGTAGCGAGAGGAGCAGCTCTTGCTTTGGGTAGGGATACTAATGATGCAATTAGTCGTCTTACCAGAGGTATTACAAAACTAGAACCTGAACTACTTGATGAACTAGGTATCATGGTGCGTCTCGATGAGGCCTCAAAAACCTACGCAGATACTATAGGTAAAAGTGTAGGCGAACTTAGCAGATATGAAAAATCTCAGGCATTTTTAAATGCAACTCTAGAAGAAGGTGAGAGAAAGTTCGGAGCCTTAGAAGGTGTAGAAGTAAATGTCTACGACAAATTAGCGGCTTCTTTAGCCAACTTAGGAAAGCAAGGGATTGGAGGTCTCGCTAATTTACTAGAGCCTATTGTAAGCTATCTTTCTGAAAGCCCTGGCGCTCTTATAAGTGCTTTATTGCTATTTGCTTCAACTATCTCAGGAGCTGTAATGGGAAGTCTCTCGGATATGGCCGAATCACAAGCAGCGAATACTGCCGCTAGCATTGATTTTTCCGCTGCAACAATAGGTCAAGCAACCGGTTTAAATAGCAGCAGTAAAACTCTAAAAAGGTATGTAAGAACTCTCGAAGAAGGCGGAGACGTACTAGGAGAATATAAAAAAGCCGTAGACGGACAAAGAATGTCTGTAGAAACTGCAACGGCCTGGAATAAGGCCGGTAGCATATCACAAGACGAGATGAATCAAAAGCATGCTAATGCGAAAATAATTATCACTGATTTAGCGATTGCTACTCAACAACATGCCCTTTCTCAAGTTCAAGACGCGTCAGCTTCTGCTTTATTAAAATTTGCTCAAGGTGATCTTTCAGGTGGTCTTAAAGATACTTGGGTAGTTTTGAAAGGCGTAGGTACAGTAATGAAAACGTCTATTTTAACAACAACTAGTTTAAAAACGGCTTTTTCAGGTTTAGGTGCTTCTGCCAGAGCTCTAGGAGTAGGGCTAAAAAGCGTAGGAGCAGGCCTAATGGCGATGCTAGGTCCTCTAGGTATAGCTCTTTCTGTATTTATGATGCTGAAAGATGTTGTTGTAGGAATTATTAACTTTTTCAAGTCAGATGCCACTAAGCAATACGAAGAAGCCACTGAGGCCATGGCTAGCGCCCAAAAAGAGTTTACTTCAAATTTAAAGGAAACAGACGCAGCTTTTGCAGGCAATTCAAAAATGATACATACTCTTACTGGAGGCTATGTCTCTCTCTCAAACGTACTCTCTCAGTTTCAAAGCAAATACGATAAATTAAATAGAACAGGTATAGCTGCAAGTGATTTTGACGAACAGCAAAAAGCTCAAAAACAGTTAATTGAGTCCAGCGGCTATCTTAGTGACAAATTTAAGGAATTTAAGCAAAAGAATCCTGATGGGTATGGTCTTTTGGTAAGTACAAAAAGTGAGGTTGAACTAACAGAAATATTTATTAATAGAATAGCTTCGTTAGCCGGCAACGTCAAAGCTTTAGAAATGGCTTCTAAAAATGCGAAAAAAGGTATTACAGATTTCTTAAACGCGAAGAAGATTAAGACAGATATAGACGATGTTGTTAGTGGTTTGCAGGGTCTAACTACTACTCTTTTGACCTATGGTGACGATGGTAAAACAGTCAAAATAAATCCAGAGCTTTTAGTCGATAAAAACTTAGGTGAGCTAATAAACGAAAATCTTACTGGAGATATGGCCATTGTATATGGTTTAACTGAGCAAAAAAGAGTCTTAAATGCAGAAGATGCTAAAAGAGAAACTCTTACAAAAAATTCTTTAACACAAGCTGAAGAGTTAAAAGAGTTAGAGTTTAAAAGATCTTACGCATACCACCATCAACAGGCAGCTTTAGATAAGCAAATAAAACAAAAGAAACAAGATTTAGCCACCACTAAAAGAGGTCTAGCGGCCTCTAAAGCGGTTACTCAAGAAATGGGGTCGGCCATAGCAGTACAGCTAGATGCGGAACAGAAAAAGTATGAGAGTCAGCAGAGAGAAATAATTCTTAATAAGGAAATTTTGGGCGAACAAAAAGCGATAGCAAAGGTCGCTAAAGAAAGAGAAAATAATACTCTGAAACGTTTGCAAGATAGACAAGTTGCAGAAGAGTCCTTGCTCCGTACTCAAATTAGTCAAAATCAATCTTCACAAGATCGGTTAACGGATTTAAAAGCAAAGTATGAAGCACTTGGGGAAGAAAAAGACAGAACTGATGCTACAAATAATCAAATTCTTAGATATGCTGCAGAAATTCGTAGGTTAGAGCAAGAAAGATTATTGCTTCTTGAAACAATACTAACTACAGAAGAAAAGCAAGTAGAAGTATCAAAGATGAGACTCAATCAGTTGAATGAAGATTTTAAAGGTAAACAAGCTTTATTAGATATGAGTCAGAGTCTCTTAAAAGAAGATAGAGCTCAGCTTGCTTTACAGGTAAAACTTTCTAAACTTGCTCTAAAAAGAGACAATAGAAAGAAAGCTGTAGATACTACTGAGAGTCAGTTATCCGCGATTGAGTTGGATGAAAAAGTAATTAGACAGAAACTTGACTTTATAGCAAGAGAATCAAAATTAAAAATAGCGGGAATTAGGATGGAAAAAGCAATTCTTTCCGCTAAATTACAAATCATAAAGTCAGAGCTTCAACTAATTAATAAAAAGAGAGAAGGCACCGCCGCACCTCAAATTTCTTTAGCAGAAATTAATGCAGCTATTACAGATATAAACAGTAGTTCGGGTATTCTTCAAGAACAACTAAGAACAATAACTTTAGAAACCATGGCTCAAGCAGAAGAGCTAGCTTACCAACTTGCTACAACTAATCATATAGCTATGGCAACAGCGGAGCGTTTAACTGATGAAATAAAAATTAAAGATATAATTAAAGAAGCTACAGATTTGAGAATGGAGAATTCTCGAACTGTTTTGAGTATGAAAGGTACTTTAAATGAGATTGCTCAAATTAAAAATACAGATCTATTTGGAGAGCCTCGTTCAAATATAGAAGCAGCTAAGTTAGCAAAAGAAGCCGGTCTTATTAAAGTAGACGCCGCAATAATGGCATATGAGCAGGCTGTGCTTTCTCACGATTTAGAAATGTCTATAATTACTGCAAAGTACGCATTAATGAAAGCAGAAATGGAGCAAGATGGTCTTATAACACAGAATGAAGCAGATATTCTCAACAATACTCAAGCAGTAATTGCTGCTCAACGCAGACAAGGTGAACTGTCTATACAAGTAGCTGACAAAAATATAGCTTTAGTTAGGGCTCAAACAGAACAACAAAACGTAGAAGCTTTAGGAACGGCCGCTTCAAAAGGATGGGCTGCAGTAATTGCGACTTCTATTGGGCAAGGTCTCGCAGAAACAGAGAATAAGACAGATGCTTTAGGTCTAACAGGTACAGTAGCCAAAGAAGTTATGGCGGGAGCCCTAGAAGGTTTTGAGGCCTCTAGTATCATGGATAGAACCAATGAGATACTAGAGGAAATTAGAGACAGACTTCCTGATATAGGTCCAGCTGCTACTGCAACTACTGCCATAAAAAGTACTGAGCCTGACATGGAAGAAGTAACGGTTCAAGGTTTTAATGTAAAAGCCGCGTTGGAGGACTCTCAGGCTAGTATGATGCAGCAGGTAGACGCTGATATGGCCGCGTCCAAGGTGCAGATGGAAGCAGATCTACAGAAAAGCATAAAAGAGCAACTAGACACTACAGTAAAGCCCAATGTGGCTGATGACAGCCAAGGCTCTTCGGGAAGCTTTTTTAAGCCATCAGAGGGTGGAATACTTAGTGACTTACCTAACTTAGAAACTACGAGAGCGCACCTTCAAGGAGTTGCTAGCGATATGGCCAAGCTAGGGCCCGAAGGTGCAGGCCCCTCTCAAATGATGGCAGGTCTTGCAACAATGACCACTGCTTTTGATGATACAGTGTCTGGTAGCGAAAGAATAGGTGCAGCACTTAGCGGTTTAAGTTCTATAGTAGCCGGTGCAGCACAAAATAAAGTAGCTTCTATAGACAAAGAAATAGATGCGGAAAAGAAAAGAGACGGTAAATCTGCAGGCTCAATAGCAAAAATTAAGGCGCTTGAAAAGAAAAAAGAAGCAGTAGAAAGAAAAGCTTTTAATACGAAGAAAAAACTTAACATGGCTCAAGTTATTACTTCTACTGCAACTGCAATTATGAAAGAATCTGAAAAAGGATTCCCTGCAGCTATTCCAGGTATTGCAATGTTTGGTGCAATGGGAGCAGCACAGTTAGCTGTTATTTCGGGAATGACATATCAAGGAGGTGGCTCTTCCGCGTCCGCTTCTGCCCCTAGCTCCGTAAATGTTGGAGAACGAAATAATAGTGTTGATCTGGCAAGAGGACAAAACGCAGGTGGAGAACTCGCATACGCTAGAGGACAGGAAGGTATTGGAACAGGCATGACAGACTTTAAAAAGCCTAAAGGTGCGTTCTCCGGCTATAAAAATCGTAATGCCGGAGGATATATTGTAGGAGAGCAAGGGCCAGAGGTATTTATGCCTGAAACTCCAGGAGAGATAATCCCTGCAGGCAGAATAGGCGGTGGAGAACCCACAAATGTAAACTTTAATATTAGTGCAGTAGACGCTACAGGTGTTGAAGACTTACTAATGAATCAAAGAGGAAACATAATAGGAATGATACGAGAAGCTGCTAACGAGCACGGAGAGTTCTTTCTAGAAAGTGTACAGGAGAAATCATACTAATGACATATAGCACTTATACTAATATTTTACCGGATCCAAATAATCCCATAGGAGAATCGGGTCAATCTTTAGCCGAAGCTTCGGGAGGTAAAAAAGGACCTGGATATGCTTCAGTTAAATTGGCGTCCGAACATAAGATGATGAACACTCGTACTAACTCAGGGAGAATGGTAAGTCGAGAAATTGCAGGGCATAAATGGAATATTAGTATTTCATATAATCCTATGACTCGAGACGAATTTGAACCTATTTACAGTTTCTTGCTTCAAAAGCGTGGATCACTTACTCCTTTTTTTGTTTCTTTGCCTCAATACAAAGCACCTCGTGACGCTACTTTTGCAGCTTTTGTTCTTAATAGTGGAGGTACTCCTCGTACATTTACGATGGCAGCAGCGGGTACAGCGGGCAGTACAACTATTCTTATTACTCATAGTGGTTATGATAAAGATAACAACGGTAAAGCAAAGCCAGGCGATATTTTTACGATTGAGAGCTCTGATTCAAACCACAAAAAAGTATATCAAGTAACCCGAGTAGAGGATGACGCTACTTATGAAAGTGGTACCACTGCTCCTACTGCTACTCAACTAAGAGTACATTTTACTCCTGCGCTTCAGAGATCCGTAGCAAGTGGAGCAACTTCAAAAATACATTTTAACGACCCTAAGTTCCGAGTCATTCTAAAAAATGACGTACAGGAATATAACTTAAACAACCAGAATTTATATAGTTTCTCCTTAGGACTAGAAGAGGCCCAACCGTAATGACAATCAGAGCACTTAATACTACCCTTAAAAATTCCTTACTGAACTATGATCCTTTTATTATAGCGCATCTTATCAAGTTTGAGAAACCTCAAAGTGTTTCACAATATGGAGGAAAGCTTCAAGGACTGGCCACAGACTATACTTATATCACAGATGCCCAGTATGATATTACGTATCAAGATGGTAGCAGTTCTTTAAATAGTTCAACGCCTCATCCCGCTCAAATTTATAGAGCCAATAAAATTACTAAGATAGGCACTATTAATGAAAGTATACAAGCTAAAGCATCTAACTTAAGTCTAACACTTGATACAGCTAGCTTAGGAGCTACTGCAACTACAAGTGCTACTTTTACTGCTTCAAAGATGACAGGAACTGTTGATCTTGCCGAGAAAGGTTTTCAAGAAGGCGACAAAATACTTCTTTCAGGCAGCGGTACAACAAACGCTGGTGCTTATATTCGCATTGATTCTTTTGAGGATGAAGGAAAAACAATTGTTTTTACACAGATCAGTTCCATTACTGCCAACAATTCCGCACAGACTTATACAATTACTTTATCGGCAGAAGAAATAAATGTTTTACTAGCAGATAAAGGATCTTCTTCTTATACTAGCTATATTAACCGCGAAGTTACTATTTACAAAGTACATATTAATCCTGAAACAAGGGAGATAATTGGTGGAACCAATGGACCTTTTTTGTACTTTAAGGGAATTACAAGCGGAGCGTCCATTAATGAAAAAGTAGACTCATCAGAAATAACCTGGACACTTTCTAGTCATTGGGGAGATTTTGTACGCGTACAGGGAAGACTGACAGACGATGCTACACATAGAGCTCTTCGCTCAGATGGTACTCCAGATATCGAATCTGTTATTAGGCCAGAATATGCAGGAGACTTAGGTTTTCTGCACGCAAACACAGCTATCAATCACTTAGCAACTTATAATACTACGGACATTGAATATGAGCAAGTAGATATTAATGGAGGATGGTTCGGAGGAAAAAGGCTAAGAGAGGTAGAGGTTGATGTACCTCGCCAAGTAGACTTACAGTTTAATATACAGTCAAAAATGCTACCCGTAATATACGGGGTTCGTAAGGTAGACTCTTTTCCCATATTTGTAGACACTCATAAAAATAGCTCTGCGGAGGTATATAAAGTAGATGCTATATGTGAAGGCCCTATCGCAGGAGTATTAGATATTTATGTTGAAGATAATAGTACCATATGCCTAGACTCGGCTGATTTTGATAGTCGATCGCCCTCGGGAGCTAACTATGGTGACGGCTCTTCAGTAGAAATCAAGTGTGCAGGTAGAATGGATAGAGGCGATACTTTAGCACATGCGTCAATAAATACAGCAGGAAATCAAGCTTATCCTCTTTCTTACTTAGACAATGATTATACCTATTATGAGAATATGAGCTTTTTTAGAAATGTAAACTATGGTCAAGCTGCTCAAGGCACAAGTGTGGGTACAGGAGCTTCAGCCACCGGAATAAGACACGAAGGTACTCATAGTATTACAAGTCCTTTAGATGCGTCTTTCACTTTTCACGCAGGTCTAGAAAATCAAAAAGCAAATAATACACTAGTCTCTCTCGCATCTAATAGCTCCTTCAAAGTACAAAATAGTTACTATACAGGAAAAGCACAGTATTGGGGACCTAGCCATAGACTTCTAGATACTGCATATGTAGTTGGAAAGTATACTATTGCAGAAGGCGAAACTAGTATACCAGATATGAAGTTTGTTGTAAGAGGTCGAGACCCTGAATGTTACAACTATGATGGAAGCTACAAGCACGACAATACAACAGGTGCGGGACAGAATGCCGCATCTTTTAATTTAGGAGATTCTGTTACTCTTAAAAAAGTAAATGGCAGTATGTCAGATACGTCGGTCACTATTATAGATAAGTGGCATACTTTTGATACGGATGGTACCTTGGATTATAGATTTAGATTTTCTCCAGAGCCGTCCCTAGGAACAACTACTTCTTTTTATATGCAGAATGCAAGTAATAATACATGGCATATGCAAACGTGGGACCATGCAGAGACTGTAGATAGTCCTGGAGGTTACTTTTTGCATACAACCCTTTCTGTAGCTACAGGCACAGCGCGAGGGCTAAAAATAACTCTTACTAGCCCTTCTAGCTCCTTTCAGTTTGCGGTGTCAAATGCTAATGCCATTTTAGGGCTAGTAAAATTCACAAATTCAGGTCTATTAGCTTCTAACTATTCTGACTTTACCTATAGCAGTAACATTATTGATAATATTACTAGATTTAGCTCGAACCCAGGAATAGATGGAGTATATGTAAAAAATGCTATACAACTAGATTCAAGTACTGCAAGTTCTACTGATGATTATTATAACGGTAATAAAATTACGCTTACTTCTGGGTTGAACACTTCTGCTCCTTATATTCAAGAAAGAACTATTATTGATTATGACGGCAGTACAAAAGTAGCTATAGTTAGTTCTCCTTGGGACTATAACCATCAGCCTAATACTACTAACCAAACATATAGTATAGGCTCAATCGGTGACCGAAGAGTAACTATCAATCCCGCAATGCAGCTATTAGACTATATGACTAATAAAAGATACGGTAAAGGCTTAGATATAGTAGAAGATATAAATATAGATTCTTGGAAAAATGCCGCTAAAGAATGTGATACTAGATCAGAGGTTACCATAGCTATGGCTACCTCAGGAACTACCGTTGCCCCAGGGCAGATATGGAGATATCCGCAGAGTGGTCCCGTTCAATTTATGGGAACAGTAAAAAGCCAAATTACTCTTGGAGGCAAACTTCGAGTTATCTTTAAAGATGTAGTAGGTAAATTAGGTACTAAGTGGAATAGCTGGCAGTCTTTTGCTTCAGGAGAGCTATACTGGTATGAAGGATCAGTATATGCAGGTACAGGCTCTACAGTGCCTTCCGCACCTAGTAGTGGGGCACTTACCGGAGTAACTCTTTACACAGGTTCGAGTAGTTCTCGAGCTGTTGATATATCTTCGGCCTCCGCGAATGGAAACCCTTTAGTAAAAGGATATAGTTTTAGAAACTCCAACTACTCTGATTCAGGCTATAGTTTATATGATGCAGATGATGTGCAATATTGGAGATATGTTGGCTGGGATGACTCTTCTCAAAGAAATGTTACTCGTCATCAAATGAATCAAGTAGTAGATACTAAATTACCTGTTTTCGATAATATTAACAGAATGCTTACTCAATTTAATGGAATACTTCGTTATAGTGTGGGCAAGTATGAATTAGAAATAAAAAGTAAGGCCGGAACAGTACATGTTGCAGAACAAATCTCTAACGAAGACATAATAGGTACTATTAAGTTATCGGATAAAGGATTAAAAAATAGTAAAAACTATGTGAGCACCTCTATTATTGATCCTAATAATAAATTTGAAGGAAGAAGCATTTCGTTTTTTAACTCTGATTATTTGAAAGAAGATAAAGGTATACAGAAAAAAGGCCAGTTTAGCTTACCAGGAATTACCAACTACTTTAATGCTCGATTTAATATTAAACAGTATCTTGACGAGTCTCGTTACGGTTTAACAGTTCAATTTACAGTAGCACCTAGAGGTTTATTGCTTGTTGCAGGCAGTATTATAGAATTTACATATCCTAGGTTCGGATACTCTTCCAAGCAATTCAGAATAACAAACTTAAACTTTAAGAAAGATGGAACAGTAGATGTAACAGCAGACGAACATAATGATAATGCTTATGTTATTGAAGAAGCTGGTAATGGTTCAGGTATTGTAGAAGAGTTAGCGCCGGGACAAGGGCCGGGAGCTCTTCCTATACCTAGTCGTCCTACTGGATTAATTGCAACCCAAGGTAATCAAGGTGAAGTTATATTAACTTGGACTAATACTGCCGCATTTTCCAGCGCCACGCATCTGGTAGAGATTTATAGAAGCGCCACTAATAATTTTGCAGCAGTAGATTCAAACGGAGATTTATTAGCTACTTTAATAGGTACTTCAACAGTTGATACCTTTCATGATCCTATAAGCGAGGGATCGGGTCTAAAAACTCGTTACTATTGGATTAGGTATATGGTTAAAACACCTAGACTTAATTTGGCGGGTTCGGAGTTTAAAAATGTTCCTTCCTTATACTTTCCTAATACTGATGATTCAGGATACACAAATGGGGAGGGCATAACTGGAATAGGCTTAGCTGTAAATGCTGTAAGATCTATTAAATTAAATCCTGGAACAACACAAAGTTTTGTATATCAGAACGATGAAACAGGTATACAAAGTGGTTATGATACTTCTACAAATATGACTGCAACTACTACCAATACGGGAGGAACAGTTAGTTATGTTTGGAAAAATAATGGAACAGTAATATCGGGGCAAACAGGTGCCTCGTATACCTACACCCCTCCAAATAGTTTTTCGGATATGCCCGAAACTATCTCTGTTGAAATGACAGATACGGTAGGCTCAGAAACTTTCACAGCCTCAGATTCTATAACATTTACCGCAACAAAGATAGTTGTAAACGGACAAGCTGCAATAGATGGATTTACCGTTACAGCAAGTGCCGGTACTTTTGTATTTAACGCAACTACAGTAGGTACTGTTAATGATGTAAGTAACTTTCTTAATATATTTACTGTTTTAAAGGGTTCAACTACTTTAACGTATGACCCAACTTCCACGTATGATGATAATAGCTATAGGTATGGAAGTTTTGGTGCAGTAAGTCCAACAGGAGCCGTATCGCCTGTAGTCAACGCTTCCTCAGGCGCAATATCAATAAGTGGAAGTACTGGTACTTTTTTATCCGGAAGTAGTGTTACTCAAGCAACCTTTACAGTTCCTATTATTGAAAATAGTACAGGAATTACTATTGCTGTATTTAACATATCTCTAACTAAAATGATAACAGCTACTGATGGGACAGATGCAATTAAAAGCTCTCTAGTTTATGCGTGGCAGAGGTCCTCATCTGCTCTTACTACTGATCCCGGAGCTGTTACAGTAGATTTAACTACAGGTAAAATTACTACTACCTCTTTATCAAATGGATGGCATAAAAATATTGATGACGCTAGCGGAACGGATCCCTTGTATATAGTTTCAGCTACTGCGGCTGGATTGGGATCTTCCGATACTATAGCTGCAACTGAATGGACGGATCCTGTAATTTTAGTAAGAGACGGTATTTCTCCCGATGCTTTAACTGTAACAGCTTCAGATGTTACTGGAGGCACACAACTCGCCTTTAGTAATGGAACTAATGTTACTATAGACGATGGAACTACAGAAGGAGTTAAACCTCTTTACGCAGCAAGTGCTAACCCCACAACTTGGTCTGCTGTTAGTGAGACTACAGGAGCTTTTGTAAATTTCTATGAATATACGGGCAGTTTTTCTACTCTTACGGATACTCAAGTACAGGCTTTAACTTTTGCACCAACAGTAGGAGAAAATGGAGACAATGCGGGAGTACTACCCATCTTTGCGACTAGTACTGCAGGAGCGAATGCTACCTTTACTTATAACGCTCAAAAATTTATTAATTTCTATGAATGGACGGAGAACGCTCCAACCGAAGTTCCTACAGGTTTAACTTATATTAAATTTGAAGGAGACGATGGAGTCACTTCTAGAGCTGTGAAGCTTATTTCAAGCTCTCAAGTAATTAGATATAGTCCCGCTGGTGTAGAAACTCCTAGTGATCAAAGTATTTCTTTTACAACATCTATTCAAGGCTTCTCGGGAACCGTTACCTATAGATTTCTCGTAGGAACTACTGAGAAGCAAGCCGCTAGCGCTACTTCTACTTTTACTTTGGACGATGCAGATGAACCGGCAGCAGACGGCTCCGTAGTAGTAAAAGTAGAGGTATATGAAGATAATACACTAAAAGCGGTAGACAGCGTTACAGTGTATGGAATACAGAATGGTGTTGATGCTCAAAACCAAAAAACTGTATTTGTCTTTAAGAAAAATGATAACTCTCTAGGTTTTACTAGTGGTAATACTGCCGCAAACCAAACATTCTCTAGTCCCACTACAGGTTTAGAAGCTGATTGGTCTATTACCCAGCCTGCTTTAACTACTGACGGTGATGTAGTTTATATGTTTCAGAGACTTTTTACTTCCGATGCTGCAAGCCCTCAAGAAGCCGCATGGTCTGGACCTACCGTTGTAGCTCGTAGAGCTGCTGATGCTCAAAACCAAAAAACTGTATTTGTCTTTAAGAAAAATGATAACTCTCTAGGTTTTACTAGTGGTAATACTGCCGCAAACCAAACATTCTCTAGTCCCACTACAGGTTTAGAAGCTGATTGGTCTATTACTCAGCCTGCTCTAGCTACTGACGGTGATGTAGTTTATATGTTTCAGAGACTTTTTACTTCGGACGCTGCGAGCCCTCAAGAAGCCGCATGGTCTGGTCCTGTCGCTGTAGCTCGTCAAATTGATGGTGATCCAGGAATTGATTCTTTGTCTGTTATTTTGAGTAATGAAAGCCATGTAGTACCTTCTACAAATGCAGGAGTTACTACGTATACGGGTTCAGGTACTGAAATTAGTGTATACGAAGGAGCTACTTTATTAGACTATGACGGATCCGGAACAACTAATGGACACTGGACGGTAACAGCAACACCATCTCAAACGAGCTCTTCAAATAATATTACAGCAGGAGCGATTACGGAGAATGGAAATTTAGCATCAGTAGCTGCTCATAGTGCTATGACAGTTACTGCCGCAACTATAACTTATACAATTACGGGTAAGACTTTAGATGGAACAGCTATTAACATAACTAAAGTGCAGAGTATATCAAAAAGCCAGCAAGGACAAAAAGGATTTAACTCGGCAACTGTATTTATATATAAGAAAACGAATAGTTCTACCGAAACTACTGAACCTGATGGAGATACTACTTATACTTTTGAGAGTGGAGCAGTTTCGTTTACTACAGACAATGGCTGGTCTGCTACCGTTCCTAATACTACAGAGAGCTATTTATGGGTTCGTCAAGCTACTGCGGCTTCCACAACTGCTACAGATACTATTGCAGACGATGAATGGTCCCCCGCACTGCTTCTTGCCCAATCAGGAGGTGCTGGAGTAAGAGGAGGAAGTGTATTTAATTTTGAAGAAAATACGAATAGCAATATAAGTGCTGATAATGTTTCTCGATTTGCAGAAGTTACTTCCTTTACAGATAATGCAGCAATTGCTGTAGCAGCAGCTGTTATCGCGTCCGCACAGGACAGTACTATACGACCTAATGATAGAATTACAGTTACCGATAATAGCGCGAATATTGCCGCAACTCGAGTGTATACTGGAGGCGCTCAGACGAATAGTGGAAGTGTAGTAACAGGTAACTTCAGTTCTCTTATTGTAGAAACTTTTGATGGAAGTGTTATTGTTGACGGAACTCTAAGTGCAGATAAATTAGTCGCAAATACTACTATTTCAAATAATCTTAAAGTAGCCAGTAATATGGTCTTAGGAACAAGCACCACTCCCGGAACCTTTCATAGTAATAATAAGTCTACCTTTGCTTCTACAAATGCGGGCTTCTTTTTAGGTGCCACAGGTAGCGGAGCAAATATAACAGCCTATAAGTTGAACCTTGGAGATGCAACTAACTATTTAAAATGGGATGGAAGTACTTTAAATGTTGCAGGAACAATTGCAATGACAGGCAGTAGTACTATTGGAAGCACAGCTGCTTCTACCATTGAAACTAATGCAAATGGTGCTAATCAAGACTCAACTACTGATATTTTGGGTGGCAATCTTACGGGTACTGTAGGCAACACTGCAAACGCTACTGTTGCAAATGCGCACACAACAGCAGGGGGAAGTTCTTCAGGAGACAGTAGAGTATATATGAACAATAACGGTTTAATAGTAGTAGATGCTAGTGGTACCACTAGAGTAAAGATAGGTAACTTGGGTAGTTTATAATACCATGAAAAAAATAATTCTTGACATAACACCTCAAGTTGGCTATAATTCTGTAATGGAGGAAATCAAATGACAGCAGCCCGCTACGACCTAGTTATCGACCAAGGTTCCGACTTTGCGATAGAATTGACAGTAAAAGAGAATGAAACGGTTAAAAATTTAAGCGGTTACTCTGCACGTGCTCAAATAAGACCAACTAAGTCTTCCTCTACTTTGGCGGGCACCTTTCTTTGCACTGTTCCTACAGGTACAGATGGAAAAGTGCAAATGGCCTTAGGAAACAGTGTAAGCAATGGTATACCTGCTGGAAATTATCAGTATGATTTAGAAATCTTTACTAGCTCCGATTTAGTAGTGACCAAACTTCTTTATGGAGAGGTAGTCATTAATCAAGGAGTTACTCGGTAATGCCTGTTCGTGAACCCCATACAAATGTTACGGTTTCAGAAAACGTCACAAAAATAGACGTAGATAATACTAGCGGCGAGATTTCTTTAGACATAAGCCAGGATCAAACAGTATTGCAACTTAGAGGTATTGCTATATCTGAATCAAATGCCTCACAAATATCCATTCAACCGACTGGATCAATAACTGCAGGCACCGTACAAGGTGCTTTAGAACAGCTTGCAGATCAAAATTTTAGAACAACAACTACACCGACTGGACCCAATGTAGACGAAGGAGACACTTGGTACGATATAGATGATAATCAACTAAAAGTATACCGCGAAACTAGTAATGGAGTTTTTGAGTGGGTCCCTATAATTGTAGGTGCGGCCGCTGACGATTCAGACACATTAGACGCAGGAGCCTTTTAAGGCTAATCTAGGAGACCCTAAATGGCTCAAACAATTAAAATTAAACGCAGTACCACCACTGCGGCACCAGGCTCACTTACCGCAGGTGAATTAGCATATTCGGACAATAGTGACAAGTTATTTATTGGTGCTCCCGCAGACAATGCCGTAATAGCGATTGGCGGTAAAGTCTATGTCGATATGCTCGACCACACCGCAGGTATTCTAACCGCTTCGAGCGGTATTGTTGTAGATTCAAATAGTAAGATTAATAAGTTACTTACTGGTAACATTCGTATTAATAATACTACTAATCACATTGATACTTCGTCAGGCGACCTTACTTTAAATCCTGCAGCTAACCTAGTACTTACTACTGGAACAGTAGATATAAGTGCTCAGGCAACAGAATTTAAACTACTTGATAACTCTGCTACTGCTTTTACTATTAGTGAAGGCTCAAATAACTATATTACTCTTGATACTAGAAATTCAGCAGAGCTTATTAAATTTGGTAAGCAAGTAGAGTTTTCCGGAGCTTATACAGTTCCTACCGCAGATGGAACCGCGGGTCAAGCACTTATTACAGACGGTAGTGGTGCAGTAACATTTACAACTATTTCTACTATTTTAACTGTTGCGGCAGATTCAGGGTCTAATGATCAAGTATCTCTTATCAGCGATACTCTTACGTTTACAGGTGGAGAAGGAATTGATACTGCTGTAACTAATAATGTTATTACAATTTCCGGAGAAGATGCGTCTACAACTAATAAAGGTGTTGCTTCTTTTGACTCTACAGATTTCACAGTATCTTCAGGTGCTGTAACTGTTAATGCTATTACCTTAGGTAGCACAGCCCTTAATCCTGGAGCAACTGTTACCGCTCTTGCAGGTCTAACTCAGTTAGACGTAGATAACGTACGCGTAGATACAAATACAATTTCTACTACTGACACAAACGGCGATTTGGTACTTTCTCCAAACGGTACTGGCACAGTTACTGTTCCTTCTGGTTACAAGAATCGCACTGGATTTGGTGCAAACTCTCTCGTATCGAAAGAATATGTTGACGCAATTAAACAAGCTCTTGATGTAAAAGCTTCTGTACGTTTAGCTACTACTGCTAATCTTTCTGCAAACTATAATAATTCTGGC
>OBMK010001970.1_pt1 | contig 16376 bp, 17 predicted proteins | sample 1539081 | NCBI WGS metagenome assembly OBMK01 (sample SAMEA3355528, study PRJEB22509) | marine metagenome | biome: marine; feature: river plume; material: water | place: USA | collected 2010-08-07 | depth 0.5 m | reverse complement strand
CCCGCCACCGCCTCCGCCTCCCCCGCCACCGCCTCCAGTTGAGGAGCCTGCGCCACTGCCCGAATTCCGCTCTGCGGCACCAACACCATTCGCTTACCGCCGCGACGCGGCCGAGCACATCTACCGCACGTACCCGACCCGTATCTACAAAGGTCGCCTGCCGCCCCTCATTGCATCAGTCGCGGTTGTCGACCTGCACATCAACTCCGTGGGCGAGGTCGTGAAAGTTGAATGGGTGAGAGCGCCTCGGCATCTGCCGCAAATCATGACCGATATTGAGCAACTCGCCCGCGGTGCTGCCCCCTACCCGGCGCCTGTGGCGATGGCTGGTGTGATCTACACCGAGGTTTGGTTGTATGACAAAACAGGGCTCTTCCAACTCGCCACGCTGACCGAGGGCCAGCGGGGCAAGTAGTCGCAACCGTCAGCCTTACCGCTCAGCTGCCACGGTATGTGGAGTAGCTCCAAGGACTGACCAACAGCGGCACATGGTAGTGCGCACCGGACTCTGCGACACCAAAGTCAAGCGAGACTTGGTTGAGAAAATTCGGCTTGGGCAAAGCAACGCCCTTCTCGGCGAAGTAGCCCGCGACATCAAAAACCAAGCGGTAAGTTCCTACCTGTAACGCGTCGTGCGCAATCAGCAAGCCCGAGGGGTTACGCCCATCGTCGTTGAGTGTGAAGGCCTGCAGGCGCGTTGACTGACCATCAGCGCTGGTCTCCCACAATTCCACCGCCATACCCGCCGCAGGGCAGCCGTGCATCGTGTCTAAAACGTGTGTACTCAAACCCATGTGTCAGCCCTCTGAATCCAATTTGTAAAAAAACGGCTACCCGTAGCCACGATCCGCCAAAGTGTATACAATTTTCGAAACGATCCAAATATCAATCATGGATAACTCTACTACTGACCTCATCGTCCAATCGCTAACCAAGGCGATTGTGGAGCATCGGCTTGAGCCTGGCTCCAAACTGGCAGAACAAAAACTAGCCGATCATTTCGGCGTCTCGCGCACCCTCATCCGTCAGGCGTTATTCCGGATGAGCCAAAACCGCTTGGTGCGAATGGAACCATCGCGCGGGGCTTTTGTGGCGAGCCCATCAGTCGAAGAGGCTAAGCAAGTGTTCGCGGTGCGACGCATGCTGGAACTCGAAATGGCTGTGCAGTTCACCCGTGCGGCTACACCACAAAAAATCAAAACCTTGAAGGCGCATTTGGCTCGCGAGGCTGCGGCCGTGAACGCTCACGATGCGGCAACGCGCACAGAGCTGCTGGGCGATTTCCATGTTCGCATTGCCGAACTCCTTGGCAACTTTGTTTTGGCGGAGCTGCTGCGAGAACTCATCTCACGCTGCGCGCTGATCACACTGATGTACCAGAGTACGCAAGACGCTGAATGCTCCACCAATGAACACAACGCAATCGTCGCGGCCATGGAGTCTAAAGACGAGGCATTGGTCAAACAACTCATGGCGCATCACCTCGATGATGTCGAGCGCAGCCTGACCTTCACATCACACAACTGGTGAGTTCACTTTGCAAACCAACATGACATACGACAGCACGGCCCCCTACCCCCGCGATCTCAAAGGCTATGGACGCGACGTACCCCATGCGCAATGGCCCGCACAGGCACGCATAGCCGTGCAATTCGTATTGAACTACGAAGAAGGCGGTGAGAACAACGTCCTACACGGCGACGCAGGGTCAGAGCAATTTTTGTCTGAAATGTTCAACCCGGCGAGCTACCCGGCACGCCACATGAGCATGGATGGCATCTACGAATACGGTTCCCGTGCCGGAATCTGGCGCCTGCTGCGCGCTTTTGAACAACGGGGGTACCCGCTAACAGTTTTTGGTGTCGCGACCGCCTTACAACGCTACCCCGAAATGGTCTCAGCGTTCCAGACGTTGGGACATGAAATCGCCTGCCATGGCCTGAAGTGGATTCATTACCAGAACACGCCCAAGGCGGAAGAAGCCGCCGACATGGCACGTGCCATGCAAATCATGACCGACCTGATGGGCGAGCGTCCGCTGGGGTGGTACACCGGTCGTGACAGCCCCAATACCCACCAAATCGTCGCCGACTTCGGTGGTTTTGCCTATGACGCCGACTACTACGGCGACGATTTGCCGTTCTGGATGAAGGTTGAAAAAAGTAACGGCGAAACCGCACACCAGTTAATCGTGCCCTACACCCTTGACTGCAACGACATGCGCTTCGCCTTGCCACAAGGGTATGCCTACGGTGACCCCTTTTACCAATACCTGAAGGACAGTTTTGACTGCCTGTATGCGGAAGGCGACCCCAATGGACTCAACCAACCCAAGATGATGAGTGTGGGTATGCACTGCCGCCTGTTAGGTCGTCCCGGTCGCATCGCCGCGATCACGCGGTTTTTAGACTACATCGGGCAGCACCAGCAGGTCTGGGTGGCTCGGCGCATCGACATCGCTGATCACTGGCGTGCCACGCACCCCTGCCCGGCTGAATGATTGCGCCTCACATGACTCTCGACGAACTGAACCAAACTCCCCTCGAAGCAGCCGTTGCCTACCTCGACGGCGTTTACGAGCACTCACCGTGGATCGCTGAAAACGCGCTCAAAAATCGTCCCTTCAAAACAGTGGCCGCGCTCAAGCAAGCACTGATTGCAGCCTTGGACGCGGGTGGTAACGACGCGAAATTAGCCCTCATTCGCGCTCACCCAGAATTGGCGGGCAAAGCGATGGTTGCAAAATCGCTGACAGCTGAATCAACCAACGAGCAACAAAAGGCGGGGCTGACGCAATGCACGCCAACCGAGTTTGCCCACATTCAATCACTCAACCGAGACTACAACGAGCGGTTCGGCTTTCCGTTTATTTTGGCTGTGCGGGGCCCGCGTGGCGAGGGCTTGAGCAAGTCACAAATCATTGCGGCGTTCGAGCGACGTCTTAAGGGTCACCCTGATTTCGAGATGGCTGAATGCATTCGCAACATCCATCGCATCGCCGAGATACGCCTCAACGACAAATTCAAAAATGACATCCGTATCGGCGAGATGGTTTGGGACTGGCACGAAGATCTTGCCCAATACACCGACCCCGATTACGCGGATCGCGGTCAACTAACCGTCACCTACCTCACGTCTGCCCACCAACACGTGGCCCAATCGTTGCGCGACCGCATGCTGGCCTGTGGGTTTGACCGCGCAGAGATTGATGCCGTCGGCAACGTGGTCGGTATTTACGAGGCCGACCATAGCCAACCAAATGCAAAAACACTGATGACGGGGTCGCATTACGACACCGTGCGTAACGGTGGCAAGTACGACGGTCGCTTGGGTATCTTCACGCCGATGGCTTGCGTACAAGCCCTGCGTGACGCCGGCAAGCGTCTCCCCTTTCACCTCGAAGTGGTGGGTTTTGCCGAGGAAGAGGGTCAGCGCTACAAGGCGACGTTCTTGGGCTCCGGCGCTTTAGTGGGGCAATTCGACTCCACCTGGCTGGATCAAGTCGACGACAACGGCGTCAGCATGCGCGAGGCGATGCAGGCCGCCGGTCTGGCCATAGACGCCATTCCTGCGCTCAAACGCGATCCCCGTGATTACCTCGGTTTCATCGAGATTCACATTGAACAAGGCCCCGTGCTCAATGAGCTGAATCTGCCATTAGGCGTGGTCACCTCCATCAATGGCAGCGTGCGCTATCAGGGCGAAATCACGGGCACCGCGAGCCATGCAGGTACCACGCCCATGGATCGTCGGAGCGATGCCGTGGCGGCGTTTGCAGAGTTAGCGGTCTACCTCGAAAAGCGCGCCCAATCTGATGCGGACTCAGTCGCCACCATTGGTATGTTGCAGGTACCGAACGGCTCGATCAACGTGGTACCGGGTCGCTGTCAGTTCAGCCTGGACATGCGTGCACCAAACGATGCCCAACGCGATGCATTGGTCAGCGATATCGTCGGCGCACTCCAAACCATCTGTGCGCGCCGCGGCGTCACGTATCAGCTCACAGAGACTGTGCGTGCCAGCGCAGCGCCCAGTGACGCCCACTTGCAGCAGCAGTGGGAGCAGGCCGTCGAAGCAACGGGCTTGCCTGTTTTCAAGCTACCCAGCGGGGCCGGCCATGACGCCATGAAACTCCACGAAGTCATGCCGCAAGCCATGCTCTTTGTAAGAGGCGAAAACAGCGGCATCAGTCACAACCCCCTTGAATCAACCACCGCAGACGATATGCAACTTGGCGTCGATGCGATGCTGCATTTTTTGACACATTTTCAACCCCAGAGAAACGCATGACCATGGCATCAAACGGCCCGCTTTACGACCAACTGGATCAGTGGATTGACCAGCATTTCAACGAACAAGTTGATTTTTTTAAAGCCTTGGTCGCAGTCCCGACTGACACCCCACCGGGCGACAACACGCCGCATGCGCTGCGCACAGCCGAGTTGCTCAAGTCCTTTGGCTACACGGCTGAACACCACGCACCGCCTGCTGAATTGGTCGAAGCCAACGGCATGACCAGCGTGACCAACCTCATTGTTCGACGCGCGTTCGGTGCAGGCGGTAAGACCATTGCGCTCAATGCCCACGGCGATGTGGTGCCACCAGGTGAGGGGTGGACCCATGATCCTTATGGCGGCGAGATCGTCGATGGCAAGATGTATGGGCGCGCCACTGCAGTCAGCAAGTGCGACTTCTCCACCTTCACATTTGCGCTGCGTGCATTAGAGGCTGCTGCCAACCCCGCACAGATGAAGGGACAGGTGGAGCTGCACTTTACTTACGACGAAGAATTCGGCGGCCTGTTGGGCCCAGACTACTTGCTGGCCAACAACCTCACCAAGCCTGACCTGATGATCGCCGCTGGCTTCAGCTACCAAGTCATCACGGCACACAACGGCTGCTTACAAATGGAAGTGACCGTTCACGGCAACATGGCGCACGCCGCCATCCCTGACTCTGGTGTTGATGCACTACAAGGCGCCCACACGATACTGGCCGCCCTATACGCGCAAAACACGCTCTACAAACAAGTCGTCTCACAGGTTGAAGGCATCACACACCCCTACCTAAATGTCGGCATGATCACCGGCGGCACCAACACCAACGTGGTGCCCGGTAAGGTCACTTTCAAACTCGACCGACGGATGATTCCCGAAGAGAACAGCGCAGAAGTCGAGGCAAATTTGCGCCAAGTCATGGCCGATGCAGTCGCCGCCTTCAACCAAGGCCGCAACGACGCAGGAATCTCGATCAGCATCAAGCGGATGCTCATGTGTGAGGCGATGAAACCATTACCCGGCAACAAACCCTTGGTCGATGCCCTGCAACAACATGGCGAAGCCGTTTTTGGCGAACCGATCCCCGCGCTGGGTACCCCTCTGTACACGGACGTGCGCCTCTACGTAGAGCGCGGTATTCCCGGTGTCATATATGGTGCCGGACCGCGTACCGTTTTGGAATCACACGCCAAGCGCGCAGACGAGCGCATTGATCTCGAAGATTTGCGCCGCGCCACCAAAGTCATCGCCAGAACGCTGGCAGATTTACTCAGCGCGCCTACACTGTAATACCCACACCCTCGGAGACCATCCATGTCAGCTGAAGATACCCTGCGCGACGCCGCGCTCGACTACCACCGCAGCCCTCGCCACGGCAAGATCTCAGTCACCCCAACCAAACCGCTGTCAAACCAACGTGACCTCTCGTTGGCTTACTCACCCGGCGTGGCCTACCCGTGCTTGGCGATCGAGAAAGACCCGACCATGGCGGCCGAGTACACCTCGCGCGGCAACTTGGTCGGCGTCGTGACCAACGGCACAGCAGTTTTGGGGCTGGGCGACATCGGGCCACTCGCCAGTAAACCAGTGATGGAGGGCAAAGGTTGCCTGTTTAAAAAATTCGCCGGTATCGATGTATTCGATATCGAACTAGCCGAGCGCGATCCCGACAAGCTGGTCGACATCATCGCTGCGCTCGAACCGACATTGGGCGGCATCAACCTCGAAGACATCAAAGCGCCCGAGTGCTTCTACATCGAGAAGAAGCTGCGTGAGCGCATGAAAATTCCCGTCTTCCATGACGATCAACACGGCACAGCCATCATCTCTGCAGCCGCGTTGCTCAACGGATTAGAGCTGGTGGACAAGGCGATTAGCGAAGTAAAGATCGCTGTGTCCGGCGCCGGTGCCGCTGCGATTGCTTGCCTCGACGTGATGGTGGGCTTGGGCGTATCGACAACCAATATTTTTGTGTGCGATTCCAAAGGCGTGATCTATGAAGGTCGCCCTGGTGGCTACGATGAATCCAAAGCCCGCTACGCCCAAAAAACAGACGCCCGCACGCTGGCTGACGTGGTCAACGGCGCAGATGTTTTCTTGGGTTGCTCGGCACCTGGTGTGCTGACCGTAGACATGGTTAAAAGCATGGCGCGTGACCCGGTGATTTTGGCACTCGCCAACCCAGAGCCCGAGATCCGTCCGGAGCTGGCGCGCGCCGCGCGACCCGACGTCATCATTGCCACAGGGCGTTCGGACTACCCCAATCAGGTCAACAACGTGCTGTGCTTCCCCTACATCTTCAGGGGTGCGCTGGACTGTGGCGCGACCACCATTACAGAGGCCATGAAGCTGGCCTGTGTGCGTCAAATCGCCGATCTCGCCAAGGCGGAAACCAGCGATGAAGTTGCCGCAGCCTATGCGGGCGAAGAATTGGTTTTTGGTCGTGACTACCTGATCCCTAAGCCCTTTGACTCGCGCTTGATTCTGCGCATCGCACCAGCCGTTGCGGCTGCCGCCGAGGCCTCAGGCGTCGCGACCCGCCCCATCACAGACATGGCGGCTTACAAGCAAAGCTTAGAACGTTTCATCTACCAAACGGGTATCTTGATGCAGCCCGTTTTCAACGCAGCCAAGGTCGCCAAACCGGCGAACAAGCGCATCGCAATCGCTGAAGGCGAAGAAGAGCGTGCCCTGCGCGCCTGCCAACAAGCCATGGACGAAGACTTGGCTGTGCCCATCTTGGTGGGGCGCCCTGCCGTTATTGAAGCCCGTATCAAAAAAGCGGGCTTGCGCATGCAAATCGGTAAAGACGTCGAAGTCGTCAACCCCGAGGATGACCCGCGTTACCGCACCTACTGGGAGCGTTACCACACGCTCATGGGACGCCAAGGCGTGAGTCCGGAAAATGCGAAAGTCGCCATTCGCCGCTCCAACACCCTGATCGCGGCGCTGATGGTATCGCTCGGTGACGCCGATGGCATGTTGTGCGGCTTGGTGGGCAACTTTGAGAGCCACCTGCGTCAAATCAGTGACGTATTGGGTAAAGCCAAAGGTGCCTCCACCTTTGCCACCTGCAACGCGCTGGTTCTGAGCGAGCGCACCTTATTCATTGCGGACACCTACGTCAACGAAGACCCCACATCGCAGCAACTCGCGGAGATCGCGGCCATGACAGTTGCAGAGGTGCAGCGATTTGGTATTCCGCCGAAAGTAGCCTTCCTGTCGCACTCCAGCTTTGGTTCAAGCAGCAGCGCTTCGGCGAAAAAAATGCGTTTGGCGCGCGACTTGTTCGCCGCAGCCAACCCCGACGTGGAGTGCGATGGCGAGATGCATGGCGACGCAGCGATGTCTGACGATATTCGCAAAGCCTACTTACCAGGGTCCACCCTGCACGGATCTGCAAACGTCTTGATTTGCCCCAACCTCGACTCGGCGAACATCCTGTTCAACGTGTTAAAGATGACCAGCAGCGAGGGCGTTACCGTGGGTCCCGTTTTGCTGGGCAGTAGCGCACCGGTGCACATTTTGAACCCGTCATCGACTGTACGCCGTTACGTCAACATGATCGCGCTGGCAGCCGCCAACGCAGGCGCAGGTAAGGCTTAACGCGACCCGTCTACCACCGGCACGGCACCCCCTTCGGGTGTCGATGCCAGGTGTAGCGTTTGTGTGGGGAAGGCGAATTCAGCATGGTGCTGTTTCACAATCGCCATGACCTTCAACAGCACGTCTTCTTTCTCGGCATGAAATCGCAACCACTCGGTTGTTTTTGTGAACGCGTAAATCATGATGTCCAGTTGCGAGGCGCCATAACCATTAAAGTGGACAATTTGCGTGGCGTTTTGGTCGATCGCCGGATGGGCTTTGAGCATCGCACGGATGTCATTCACAACGGCCTGCACCACTTCGGCATCGTCATAGCGAATGCCAATGGTCTCGTAGATGCGGCGATTGTGCATCCGTGATGGGTTCTCCACCACAATGCTGGAAAACATCGAGTTCGGGATATACAACGGGCGCTTATCAAAGGTCCGAATCCGCGTGAGACGCCAACCAATGTCCTCCACCGTGCCCTCTATCTCACGGTCAGGTGAACGTACCCAATCCCCCACTGCAAAGGGTTTATCCAAGTAGATCATGAGACCGCCAAAAAAGTTGGCGAGCATGTCCTTCGCGGCAAAGCCGACGGCCACGCCGCCCATTCCACCGAAAGCCAACACCCCTGAAATCGAATAGCCCAGAGTTTGTAGGACCACCAAAAACGCCGTCACCACAACCGACACCCGCAGCAATTTCGCAACCGCCCGCGCTGTGGTTTCATCCACTGGTTTTTGACTGCGATTGATGTCAACAATGTTCTGCTCGGCGTACCGGATAAAACGCGTGAAGAACAGCGCCACAATAAATATGTAGCTGATATGGCGCACCTCGGGCCACACGCTGAACACCACGCTCTCGGTCACACGGTCCAGTACGCGGAGGGCAAAGGACAAGCCCAACGTCCACACGAACAAACGCAGCGGAATACGGGCTGCCTGCAACAGGGCGTCATCCCATAGCGATTCCGTTGATTCGACGCGCTTCTTGACGATGTCCAGCAGCCGCATGAGCACGTAGTTGCAGCTCACCGTCAACAGCACCACCGCAAACACTTGGCTAAGCCATACAGCAGGCTCGGTTGAGGCTTGGGATAAAAATGCAATCGGTTGTGTTAAAAATTCCATACGCCTATTTTAGTCGCCGCTAATTTCGCACCGTTGGCGATAGACTTTCGGCATGCTGATTCGATTCAATAAGCCCTATGGCGTTCTGAGCCAATTCACGCCGGAGGGCCGCTGGCGGGGCCTTCGAGACTACATTGACCAACCCGGTGTTTACGCCGCAGGCCGCCTTGATGCGGACAGCGAGGGCTTACTCCTGTTGACTGACGATGGCCGTTATCAGGCTGAGCTCTCCAGCCCCAAATTCAAACTTGAAAAGACTTATTGGGTTCAGGTGGAGGGCGAACCCAGCCAAGGACAACTCGATCAACTCAGCCGTGGCGTTTTCTTGAAAGACGGCATGACCCTGCCCGCGGTTGCCCACCAGATGACAGAGCCCGAAGGCCTGTGGCCCCGTGACCCGCCCGTGCGCTTCCGCAAAAATCAGCCAACACACTGGCTTAGCCTCACGATCAGGGAGGGGCGCAATCGCCAAGTTCGGCGTATGACAGCGGCGGTGGGACTCCCCACCCTGCGTCTCATTCGGTACGCCATTGGGCCCTACACGATTGACGCCTTAGCGACGGGTGAGTGGGGGGTAATCGCCCCTGTGTGAAGCTTTGGTATGTGTCCGTCCCCTACAATGTTCTCTTGCTTTCAATCAGGTGTAGACGACGTGCAACCACCCGCCCGAAACCTCAGCCCCGAACAACTGGCGCATTTGCAGAGTTGGATCGGTAAACACGAGCAACTGCGCGACGAACTCGCCCTCTCGCCAGTCCGCGCCATGTCCAGCACGCTGGATCGCGATGACCCCGAGCCTGCACGCGGCGACCGCCTACCACCGCTGTGGCACTGGCTTTATTTTTTACCGCACCACCGGCAAAGCGAAATCGGCCCAGACGGACACGCCAAGCGAGGTGGTTTTCTGCCGCCAGTGCCGCTGCCCCGACGCATGTGGGCTGGTGGGCGCTTGCACTTTAATCCGGCCAACCCGCTCGCCTTGGGTGAGTCCGTGACACGCGACTCGGTGATCGAATCCGTCACCCATAAATCAGGGCGAACGGGCGACCTGCTGTTCGTCGTGGTGAACCATACCATCAGCAACCCGCGTGGTATGGCGATCACTGAGGCGCATGACATCGTGTATCGCGCCGCGGCATTGCCCGACGACCCCATCCCGACGCCCACCGTGGCGGAGTCCAACGCGCCATGGACACGTGAGATCACGCCCGATGATGTGCTGCTGTTCCGTTACTCTGCGCTAACCTTTAATGGTCACCGCATCCACTACGATCGGCGCTATGTCACGGAAGTGGAGGGTTACCCGGGCCTCATCGTGCATGGCCCACTGATTGCCACGTTGCTGGTCGATTTGGTCAGACGCCATTCGCCCGCGCAATGGATCAGCGGCTTCCAATTCAAAGCCGTCAGGCCAACGTTTGACCTCAACCTCTTCCGCGTCAATGCACGTCCGCAAGCGGATGGTCGCACCATTGACGTGTGGGCCAACGACCACGACGGCTACCTCACCATGACCGGAACTGTGACACTCGAAAACAACGCATCATGATTAAAACCAAACCTGATCAATACCAAGACATCCGTGATGCCGTGCGCAGCTTGTGCGCCGAATTTCCCGACAGCTACCACCGCGAGATCGACGCCAAACGCGGCTACCCGGAGGCCTTTGTTGATGCCCTGACCCAAGCGGGCTGGCTGGCAGCCATGATCCCCGCTGAGTACGGCGGATCAGGCCTCGGATTGGCTGAGGCCTCAGTCATCATGGAAGAGATCAACCGCTCGGGCGGCAACGCAGGCGCGTGCCACGGTCAGATGTACAACATGGGCACGCTGCTGCGACACGGCTCAGAAGAACAAAAGGCACTATACCTGCCAAAAATCGCAACGGGTGAATGGCGCTTGCAATCCATGGGCGTGACCGAACCCACCACCGGTACCGACACCACCAAACTGAAAACCACGGCGGTCAAAAAAGGTGACCGCTACGTCGTCAACGGGCAAAAGGTATGGATCTCGCGGGTGCAACATTCCGACTGGATGATTCTGTTGGCCCGCACCACCCCGCTGAGCGAGGTCAAGAAGAAGTCTGAAGGGATGTCCATCTTCATGGTTGATCTGCGCGAAGCTGAGAAGTCCGGCATGACCGTGCGGCCCATCGCCAACATGGTCAACCATGAGACCAATGAGTTGTTCTTTGAGAACCTCGAAATCCCCGCTGAAAATTTAATCGGTGAAGAAGGCAAAGGCTTCAAATACATCTTGGATGGTTTGAACGCGGAACGCACCCTCATCGCCGCTGAATGTATTGGCGACGGTTATTGGTTCATCGATCGCGTGACACAGTACGTCAAGGAGCGCACTGTTTTCGGACGCCCGATTGGTCAAAATCAAGGCGTTCAATTTCCAATCGCTGACGCCTACATGGAGGTCGAGGCGGCGAATCTCATGCGTTACAAAGCGTGTGAATTATTTGGCCGCGGCGAAGCCTGTGGTGCCGAGGCCAACATGGCGAAATACCTTGCAGCCAAAGCCAGCTGGGAGGCAGCCAACGCCTGCTTGCAGTTCCACGGCGGTTTTGGTTTTGCCCACGAATACGATGTTGAACGCAAGTTCCGCGAGACCCGCCTTTACCAAGTCGCCCCTATCTCCACTAATTTAATTTATGCCTACATCGCGGAGCATGTGCTCGAACTGCCCCGCTCTTTTTAAGGTTCTATGGCGATCAAACCACTAGACGGCGTGACCGTCGTATCCCTTGAACACGCCATTGCGGCGCCTTTCTGTACGCGCCAATTGGCTGACTTGGGTGCCCGTGTCATCAAAGTCGAACGCCCAGAGGTTGGTGATTTTGCGAGGGCCTACGACACCCGTGTGAGAGGTGAGGCATCGCATTTTGTATGGACCAATCGCTCGAAGGAAAGCATCACGCTTGACCTCAAACAGCCTGAGGCAGTCGACGTCCTCATGCACTTGCTAGCCGATGCTGACGTCCTGGTACAAAACTTGGCACCTGGTGCCAGTGCGCGCATGGGCTTGTCTTTTGAAGCGCTCCGTGCACGCTACCCCAAGTTGATCGTTTGCGACATTTCTGGCTATGGTGCGGACGGCCCGTACCGTGACAAAAAAGCGTATGACCTGTTAATTCAAAGTGAGGCGGGCTTCTTATCCATCACGGGGACGCCCGAGACACCCAGTAAATCGGGTAATTCCATCGCCGATATCGCCGCCGGCATGTACGCCTACACCAATATTTTGTCCGCGCTTATTTTGCGCGGTCGCACGGGTGAAGGATCACACATTGACGTATCGATGCTCGAGGCGCTCGGCGAGTGGATGGGCTTTCCCATGTACTACGCATTTGAAGGCCAAACGCCGCCGGCTCGCTCGGGGGCTTCTCACGCGGCGATCTACCCTTACGGCCCCTTTCAGGCAGGCGACGGCAGCGCCATCGTATTGGGTCTTCAAAACGAGCGTGAGTGGAAGCTGTTTTGCGAAACCGTCATGCAAGATGCAGCCCTCGCAACTGACCCCCGATTCGACAGCAACGCCCATCGCCACGAGAATCGCACCGAATTGAAAGCCATCATCGACGCGTGCTTTGCCAAGCTCACCACGGCTGAAGTTTGTGAGCGACTGGACCAAGCGCCGATAGCCAATGCGCGTATGAATGACATGGACGGCCTGTGGGCCCATCCACAATTAGCCGCACGTGAGCGTTGGCAAACCGTTGGCTCGCCCGCTGGAGACATTCCAGCCCTCCTCCCGCCGGGAAAAAACAGTGCCTTCACCTACCGCATGGACCCCATTCCCCAATTAGGCGAACACACCGAAGCCATCCTGACATCACTCGGTCACAGCGCTGAAGACATCGCAAACCTTCGCGCAAAAAAGGCCATCTGAATTTTCTGTAACTGCAATCCCACTCGCCATGCCGACTCATTCTGCAAGCACCTCCCGTATCGCCCAGGCACGGTCATTTTTATTTGTCCCCGCAACAACGCCAGAACGCTTCGTCAAAGCACTGAACAGCGGCGCTGACATGGTGATCATTGACCTCGAAGATGCCGTATCGCCCACCGATAAACCAGCCGCGCGAATGGCCCTTGAAGCCGCGTTCGATAGCCTCACAACGGACCAAAAAGCCCAGCTCATGGTTCGCATCAACCCCAGTGACACGGACCACTGGAAGATCGATACCGATCTGGTCGTGCAACTGAGCCAACAGGGACTGGGCGGTGTCGTCTTACCCAAAGCCCAAACCGTAACCGACCTGCAAGCCCTTGACGCGCGACTTGCAACTGGGTGTGGCGTGCTACCCCTCATTGAGTCCTTAGCTGGCTTGGATGCGATTGACACGATTGCCAGCGCGCCAAGGGTCGAGCGTCTCGCATTTGGACACCTGGATTTTCAACTTGATTTGGGCATCGAGGTGGGCCCAGACGAAGCGGCATTGATCCCGGTTCGCATGGCCATCACCATGGCCACACGTCGTGCTCATTTGGCACCGCCCGTAGACGGCGTCACGGTGAATACGCAAGACGAAACCACCCTGCAAAGCGACATCGCGCGTGCGCAACAAATGGGGTTTGGTGGCAAGCTGTGCATTCACCCCAAACAAGTGAGCACAGTCAACTCGGCATGGTTGCCATCAGCTGAGGCACTGGCGTGGGCGAGTCGTGTGGTTGAAGCTGCTGAGGCCACCTCGGCGGGCGCATTTCAGCTGGATGGCCGAATGATCGACGCGCCAGTGATTTCCAAGGCACGCCAGATCCTGAGCCGACGACGCGATTAACGCCGGTTTTTATTCACGCGATTGGCGTCACCACGCAACCAATTGAGTGGCTCAATCGGTTGCACGGCGTAAGCTGATAGGCGCAAGTCATTGGCCATTTGTTGCCCAATGGCCTGAGCCGTGTGAAACGCATCATCACCCGAGATTTTGCCGCTTTGGTACTGTAGCCCCAAAGCAAACATGCTTTCTGCGTATTTCAATGGCACATAGCCGACCGATTTGCCCTCGGGCGTTTGGACCTTTTTGTAGCAAGTCTCAGCGGTGGCTTTCGGGAACGGTGGTGGCTCCTCACCACCCGCAACCGCGATCATGACGGCCTCGTCATAGCCCACCACGCTTCGCACGCCATCGTCAAAAATATCATCCAGAACGGCAGTTGCTCGCATGGCCACGCGCACCTTGACAGCACGCACGGCCTTGGAGTCACCACTCAGGCGAACGGCGTTCTCGTAGGCTTTTTTGGCCAAGGCTTTGGGGCCTTCTTTCTTTTTAAACAGGTCAAACAAACCCATAACCGTCCCCTTCGATCAATTCAGTATTTCGAGATGGTTTCAAGCAACGCACTGGGCTTGAGTGATGCGACATTAACCCAAACTGCATCAGGAACTTCGTAGCGAACCAACGCGCCAACCGATGGCCGATTGCCAATCCACTTCACCACCGCGGGATTGATACCTTGGCGCTGCAGCCCTGTGACAGCCGGCTTTACGGACTCTACGTCCATTGCCAGCATCCAGAGCCCATTTGGATCAATACCCTTTAAGCTAACCAGCGGTACGGGACGCATCATGTAGTAACCCAGTCGGATGACGCGTAAACCATTTGCGATTAGTTTCTTGGCCAAGTAACCTTGAGACTCGGCCGGCTCTAAAACCAAAAACAGCTCTTTTTCCTCCTCATGACGCATGAGTTGGTTCATCAACTCATCCATGCTGCCTGCAATCTTGGGCACTGCGACACTCTTGAAGTGGAATTTCGAAATATTCTTGATATGGCAAACCTCGGATAAACCGGTGGCTGTCTCAGCGTCTAAGGCAGCGAATTTCAGGCGGTCAGCGCGCAACCTCAACGCCAAACACAATTGATCAAAATATTCCAGGGTGTCGGGGGCGTCTTGATTGGCAACAACCAGAGTCAACGCTGTTTTATCCTTAACCGCATCCCAATCAGCCAGTTCCCTCAGAACACGGCGTTGAATAGCGTCGTTAGCCATCTCCATTTGAAACAGCGGCGAATCAATAAGATTAACGTGGTACTCACCCGCAATCCGGCTGCAGTCCACTGCCAGCAGACTCGACCGGGAGCCCCAATTCGGTGCAGTGACGACGAGCGTCTCATTTAAATCCAACATGCGGTCTTCTCAGTTAATGGGCTGGTTCACTCCCGCCAAAAAAGCGGGCTTCCGCGTCATTTTAAGTGATGATGACCCCCCTTTATGGGACCGGAAAATTCGAGCCAGTCGGGTCACCAGCGCCAAGCGCCATATCGGCGAATCGATCCGCGACAGCTTCTAAATGCCGCTGCCTCTGGTGATCCGTCTCCAAGGTCATCGAGAGCGGACCATCGATTAGCAGACATGCCAAACCATGAACATGAGCCCAAAGAATAGTGGCCTGTTCTGCGGTCGCCTGGTTGCCATGTGCGATCAGGTTGAGCCGGTCCAGCTCATTCCGGGCACGGCTGCCTGCCTCCATGACAGCCGGAAACCGCAGTGGGTTGCACACGTCAGGACGGAACATCACGCGGAACAAGCCCGGTTGAGAGAGCGCGAAATCGACGTACGCACGCCCCGACGCGATCATGGCTGCGCGCACGCCCTGCGCCGGAACAAGGTCATTGGCGGCGCGAAGGCGATCAGTCAGTTCCTCGAACCCCTCCACAACCAACGCTGCGAGGATCGTTTCGCGGTCCTCAAAGTAGTGGTAAGGCGCTTGGTGCGTGCACCCAGCAAGGCGCGCGACCTCGCGCATGCTCAACGCTGCCGTGCCGCCTTGCTCAAGCAGCAGACGGCTGGAAGGTGATCGCAGCGTCAGAGTTGCGGTTACACGCTTCGTAATCGATACTGCTGCATGACGAATTACTACTTACGAATTAAGCCTCATTGGGATCTCGAGATTGCTTCGGCCGCCCGGGCCGAATCCAGCGGTGATCCGCACCGTGCATTTCGGCACTTGGAGCGTGCTCATATCCTTGGGCAGAACTCAACCTCGCTGCACACGCAAACACATATCCTGATGATGCGCTGGGGATTCCGCCAGCGAAGCGGCAGGGAGGTCGCTGGCCAAATTTTCCGTATTTTCGGCGCCGCCACAAAAACTGCCTTTGGCTTGATTACGGCGGGCAATACAGGGGGAGCCAACGTTAGCCCCTTCCGGGCATTGCCGATTCCTACCGATCTGCAAATGCTCATAAGGGCCGCGCAATCCTCTGACTAGACTCCAAGTCAGGCGCTCAAAACAAAAAGCCCCGCATAGTGCGAGGCTCTGAGCGCCTGACAACCCGACTGAGCGAGTTAGCAGGACTTGTCTTGGCGGAAGAGGTGAGATTCGAACTCACGGAACCTTGCGGTTCGTCGGTTTTCAA
>OBMK010001966.1_pt1 | contig 16410 bp, 12 predicted proteins | sample 1539081 | NCBI WGS metagenome assembly OBMK01 (sample SAMEA3355528, study PRJEB22509) | marine metagenome | biome: marine; feature: river plume; material: water | place: USA | collected 2010-08-07 | depth 0.5 m | reverse complement strand
AAGAAAAATTTTAAGTACCGATGATAGCTCATCTGCAGGCCCGAAGAAGTTAAGTAGGTCCAAAGTGGAATGCGGGCAAATTATTATTGATAACGTTAGCGTGGTCTTTGGTAAAGGCGCTGATACTGTCACAGCAGTTGATAAAGCTGATTTGAAAATTTCTGCGGGTGATTTTGTTTGCATACTTGGGCCCTCTGGCTGTGGCAAGTCTACTTTGCTTAATAGTATTGCGGGTTATCTAAATCCTTCATCGGGTTCTATTAGGGTTGATGATTCTGAGGTGTTATTACCTGGACCTGATCGCGGCATGGTATTCCAGCAATATTCTCTCCTTCCTTGGAAAACAACATTTGAAAATATCGCTCTTGGACCTAGGTTATCGGGCGATGTTGAGGCTAGTAGTACGGCTGAATATTTTCTTGAGATGGTTGGACTTTCCAAGTATCGCAACCATTATCCCGCTGAATTATCTGGAGGCATGCAACAGAGAGTCGGTATCGCTAGAGCGTTGGCAACTCAACCCAGTGTGCTTTTGATGGATGAGCCTTTTGGTGCACTTGATGCTCAAACGCGAGTTTTTATGCAGGAAAGCTTACTTGATGTATGGAGTGAGTTTGGCACTACGGTTGTGTTTGTGACTCATGACGTTGATGAGTCAGTTTTTCTTGCGGACAAAATTGTGGTTATGGGTTCAAACCCTGGGCGAATTGTCGCTGAGTTTGAAAATAATTTACCCAGGCCTAGAACTCAAGAATTATCAACCACCCCTGAATTTATGGATCTTAAGAGACAGTGTTTAGAGGTTATTCGCGCTGAGAGTATCAAGGCATTTGAGCTACAAAACCAACACTAATTTTAACCTTAATTAAAGAGATTTATCTTCTATGGAACCTGAGAAAAACCCCCTTACTGCGCTTGAAGATCGGATTATTGCGCGTATTGATGAAGCTGAATGGCTTGAACTTACTACTGAAATGGTTCGTACCGGCCAGCCTAATTCTGTTAACCCTTTGGATCCGGATATTCCTGCTGGCGAAGAGGAGGCTATTGCTCTTTTTGTCGCCGGGAAACTTGAAGCTATGGGTTTTGAGGTTGAGAAGTACGAATCACAGCCTAGAAGACCTAATATCGTAGGTCGCTTGAAAGGATCTGGTAATGGGCCTTCGTTGATGTTGAATGACCATTTGGATACTTATCCTGCAGTTGAGCCTGAGCGTTGGGATAAATGCGATCAGAATCCTTTTAAGGCAACCCGTCATGGTGATTGGTTGTATGGTCGTGGCACTTCGGATACTCGCGGTAATCTTGCATGTTCACTACTTGCAGTAAAGGCTTTGATTGATGAGGGTGTTCAGCTAAAGGGTGATTTGATTTGTTGTTACACGGTCGATGAGGAGAAGAATGGTCCTCATGGCTCTATGTATATGACTCAAACTATTGGCTTAAAGCCTGATTATTCTATTACTGCTGAACCTACGGCATGGGGCGGTTCTTCTGAAGATTGGGGTATGAATATCTCTACTGCAAATGCTGGTAATTGCTTGGTTGAGGTTACTGTTACAGGTGTTAAGTCACATATTTGGAGGCCTGACACTGGGTTAAATGCCATTACCTTAGCGTCTGGGCTTGTGGATCCATTGAATAAAATGAGTTTTACCCATGAACCAACAGATTTTATGGGTCATACGCCACCCTGTGTCTGTGTTGTTCGAACCAGAGGCGGCTTGGAAGGTGAAATGCAGTTTTCACCTGATAGCTGCATCTTAACACTGGCAGTTGTTGGTATTTTGCCGGGCATGAGTATTGATTCAGTTATTGATGATGTATCTCATACCGCGAGTGATTTTTTAAAGGATCATTCTTCAGCTGGATTTAGTGTTAGACAGGTGCCTGATTCGTTATTTGTCTGTGGCACTGAACCTGTTCCTGAGCTTGAAGAGCCCAATATATCTATCTCTAAAGCCTATAAGCAGATTCTGGGCGGACAACCTATTCTCAATAGAAAGAATGCCTTTAATGACACAATCCGTTTCCGTGAAGCGGGTGTTAATGCTGTGACCTTCGGTTCAGGTGAAGATGGCTGGGCTCCGGTCAATGAGAGTATCTCAATTACTAAATCAACAGCTGCCACCAAGATATTTGCATTAACCATTATGCATTTACTGGGTGTCGCTGAATCGGGAGCAAAGTAATTAGCTATGAAAAATAACTTATTATCAGCTAATAAAAAATCTAACTCTAAAACGCTAGGGTTTGCAGAGAGTATCAAACGTTGGTTCAAGCAAGAGTCTAATAAGCGATTAAGTATTTCGTTTATGTCTGTCATGTTTATGCTTTTTACTTGGATTTTTGTGGCTGCTACAGGTTTAGCAAATCCACTATTTTTACCGGGCCCAGATGCTGTTTATAAAGCATTTGTTGAGACCTTATTTGATGGGTATCAGGGCTCAACTCTGTTCGAGCATGTGGGTACCAGCCTTTATAGAATCCTAGCGGCCTTTTTGCTTGCTTGTTTGGTGGGCATTCCTCTTGGTATCGCAATGGGTATTTCGCGAACCACACATGCAATTTTTAATCCGTTTATTGAATTTTATAGACCACTCCCTCCCTTAGGGCTCTACACCTTATTGGTTATGTGGTTAGGCATTGGTGAACTCTCTAAGTTGGCTCTGCTATTTTTGGCGGGTTTACCAGGAATCATTATTGCGACTATTCAGGCGGTGAAAGATATCAATCCAACGCTTGTGTTAGCGGCGAAGTCACTTGGGGCCTCTCGTTCAGATTTAATTCGCGAGGTCTACCTTCCAGGTGCTGGGCCAACTATTTTAACGGGTATGCGCATTTCACTAGGTTTCGTTTATACGGTTCTTGTTGCAGCTGAAATTGTCGCTGCCTCTGCAGGTATAGGCTGGATGATCTGGGATGCCGCTAAATTTTTACTGAGTGACATTGTGATTATGGGATTGATTGTACTTGGATTAACTGGAATTACTCTGGATATGGTGATGCGTGGTATTGGGTTCGCCATGATGCCATGGACTCGGGCAAATCGGAGGCGAACGAAGTAGTCAATTGATATCAAACTATTTTTTAATTTTTAAACTAAAGGTGGAACTATGAAACAGAAATACGGGTTATTTATTGTGGCACTAAGCATGTTATTTATGGCATCAAATTCTTTTGCTGCAAAGCCAAAAGAAGTAACAGTTGGTTATCTTAACCTAGTGAATGCTCAGTTAGTGACGAAGTCACTTGGACTAGTGCAGAAGGAAATGCCAGGTGTAAAGATCAATTATATTAAAGTCGGTGGTGGTGGCGATATGCTCCGTGCTATTGCAGGTAAGCAGGTCGATTTTGGTGGTTTAGGAAATCCCCCTACGGCGATTGGTGTTACCAGAGAGTTACCGATAAAGGGAATCATGGTTCTCAATATGTTGGATTATGTTGAGGCAATGGCTGTTAGAACATCGGCAGATATTAAAAACTTCCAAGATCTAAAAGGTAAAAAAATCGCTGCACCCTTTGGCTCTACGACGCATTACCTGCTTCTAAATGCATTGGCCGATGAGGGAATAGATCCTGCGTCTATGGATATTATTGATCTAAGACCCAATGATATTGCTTTGGCATGGTCGCGTGGTGATATTGATGCTGCATGGTTCTGGGAGCCAGCTTTAGGTCGTGTTCTTAAAGACGATGGCCATCTGTTTACCACATCTGGCCTTATGGCTGCTCGTGGATACCCGACATGGGATGTGGGTGTTGTAATGAATGATTTTGCTGAAAAATACCCAGATTACGTCAATAAATTCGTTAAAGCTGAGTGTGACGGCATTGATTTTTGGCTGAACAATCCCGCTGAAACGGCAAAAATTATTGCCAAAGAACTTGAGTTATCTTTAGAAGATGCGACTCGCATGATGAAAGGAACAGAAATGGTTCCATGTGAAAAGCAATTAACTCAGCAGTATTTAGGCGATGGCTCTAAAAAGAGTGGATTTGTTAAGACATTAGTATCTACAGGTAACTTCTTGCATGAGCAAAAGCGTCTTCCTCGTGAGGCTTCGGCTAAGCAAATGTCAGATTTCATTGTTACCGATTACTTGGAGGCAGTGACTCAGTAAATAGCTAATGTGGCAGGTAGTCTTATGATTACCTGCCTATTTAGTCATTTATTCAGATGCGATCAGTATGAATTCTAATACCCAAATTGAAACATTAAGCTTGTCTTTTGAATCACTCAAGCAATGCTATAAAAATGATGTATTTACTGCAGTCGATGTGGTTAATGAAATTTTTAGGCGTATCAATACTCGAGGAGAAGATGGCGTTTGGACTTTTGTTCTTAAACAGTCAGAGGTCTTGCAAAGAGCCAAAGATTTGATGGATATGGATGCCGCGTCTTTACCCCTATATGGCATTCCTTTTTGTGTAAAGGACAATATTCATATTGAGGGCTACCCAACAACAGCAAGCTGCCCATCTATAGCGTTTATTCCCGAGAAGACAGCACTTGTGGTTAAAAGGCTAATGGATGCTGGTGCGATACTCGTGGGTAAAAACACGATGGATCAATTTGCGACCGGTTTGGTCGGTGTTAGAAGCCCTGAGCACCCCGTTAATTTATTTGATCCAGCGTATATTCCAGGTGGATCAAGTTCGGGTTCAGCTGTCGCGGTATCAGCAGGATTAGTGAGTTTTGCATTGGGTAGTGATACGGGTGGATCAGGTCGTATTCCGGCAGCCTTAAACAATATTGTTGGCGTTAAGCCTACGCCAGGGGTTCTTAGTACCGATGGCATGGTATATGCCAATCGATCATTTGATTGCATGCCGATTTTTGCTCTTTCCTGTAATGATGCGAAAGCTGTTTTTGAACAGGGCTTAACAGAGGACGTCAGCGATCCATTTTTATCTAACTTTACGGCTTTACCTGAAGGCCAAGATAAACCTTTTTCTAAGCAGATTATTGGTATACCAGCGCCTAAGTATCTTGAATTTTTCGGCGATGCTAATGCTCAGAAATGTTTTGAGAATGCAGTTTCAAAAATGAAAAGTCTTGGTGCGACTGTGGTTGACGTTGATTATTCAATTTTTTTAGAGGCAGGTCGGATGCTATTTGATGGTCCTTTGTTGGCGGAGCGTCTGTCGTCAATTGAGCCCTTTTTAAAGGACGATTCAAATGATATCCATTCGAGCGTCAGAGCTATTGTAGAAAAGGCAAAACAGTATTCAGCGGTAGATTTATGTCATGAATATTATCGAATTACCGAGCTTCAGGCATTAGCAAGGCTGTTGTTCGAGAATATTGATTTCATGATGGTGCCGACTGCGCCAACCATTTATTCCATTGCTGAGGTAAAGGCGAATCCGGTCAAATTAAATACTAATATGGGGTATTACACCTATTTTGCAAATATTTTAAATTTATCAGTAGTTGCTGTGCCTTCAGAAATAAGAGCAGATGGATTGCCCTTCGGTGTGTGTTTTGTTGGAACTGCAAAAAGTGATTTTTCCCTAATGGTTTTAGGCCAAAAGTGGCAACAATCTAACGATTTATATTTAGGCCATCATGCGGGCCTTATCAATTAGTAATTTTTTTATCAATTTATCATTTTTATGAGAGGAAAGAGTAATGAAATCAACATGGTTTAAATCTATATTTATAGCAGGTGGTGCTTTGCTTTTAGCAAGTGATTCTTTTGCTGGCGCTGAGATAAAGGTATCTGATACTACATCAATCAATTTTGGCGGAAGTATTCGTGCAGAGCTTGCAGATACGGATTCTGGTAATAGTGACTCATTCGGCGCTAGCATTCACAGCGCGCGTTTTTATATGAAAGCCAAGGTCACTGACAAAATTGGCTTCCAACTTCAAACTGAACACAAAGACGGCGATATGCTAATGCTTGATTCTTTGGTGAAAGTTAAGCTGACAGATAATATGCAACTTTGGGCAGGACGTTTTATTCCGCCAAGTGATCGGTCAAATCTGAGTGGGTCTTATAATTTACCGACTTGGCAATATCCTAGTGTTGTTTCTCGGTATCCAATCCCTAAAAAGGGTGGTCGAGATGATGGTTTTGCCCTTATTGGTTCTTTAGCTGGTGGCCAGCTAGATTATTCTTTGGGTATGTTTGGCGGTAAAGCTGATGCTACTGCTCCTGAGGATACTGAGTCTGTTTCCGGTCGAGTTGCATACAGTTTTTTGGATAAAGAAGGCTATCTCACAAGAAGTACTTACTTGGGTTCAAAGGACATCATGACCATCGGCTATACATTTATGCAACAATCTGATGCGTTTGGTGATGAAAGTGCCACGACCGATTTTTCAGCGTCTAATATTGATTTCTTGCTAGAGAAGAATCTTGCCGATGGCAGCGTGGCAACTTTAGAAGCTGCTTTGTATGATTATGATGAATTTGGTGCGGCGTCTAAAGAAGGCGATGCAACTATGGTTTCACTAGCCTACATGCCCGATGGTGTATTTGGTCTCGGTCGTCTTCAAGTTAGTGTTCGCTATCAAGAGTTTTCCCCAGATGACAATAGTAATGACACTACTCGTGTAGATGTTGGATTAACATCATTGATTAAAGGTCATGGTGCACGTGTTGGGGTTTACTTTGGAGATCAAGAAACTGGTAGTAGTTCCACAAAATCAATTAAGCTGGGAATTCAGTTAAAGTTATAGATTTAATATATTTTGTGGATAAATTGGGTCGGTAATTTATTACCGGCACTAACTTTCTTAGTTTTTATGGTGATCTGTCAATAATGATAAAGAATGTATCCTTACCTCTTTATATCAATATTAAGAATCAACTCAAACGGCAAATTTTGAGTGATGACTATTCTATTGATGAGCGCATTCCCTCAGAAAATCAATTAATGACAAGTTTTGGGGTGAGCAGAATTACTGTTAGAAAGGCGCTTAAAGAGTTACATGCAGAGGGGCTTTTATGGAGTATTCAAGGAAAGGGGGCTTTTGTTAGTAAGCCTAAAGTAAGCCAAGAGATTAGAAGTTTACAAAGTTTACCCGAAGCCATTGATTCTCGCCTCAACAGAGTATCCACTAAGTTGTTAAGTGCAAAAAAAGTTACCCCAAGCCAGGCTGTTCAAGACAATCTTAATTCAAAGAAAGTCTTTGAAATTACTCGCATACGTTATTTAAATAAAAAACCTATATCCTTAGATACTAGTTATTTCCCTATTGAAATAGGTATGAAAGTCCTTGATACGCACGAAACTGATGATATTTTCCACACCTTAGAAAACAATTTGAATGTATCCTTGGGTCAAGCTCATATTTCTATGGAGGCTCGTTCAGCGGAGTCTAAGTTGGCTAAGATTTTAGAAGTTCATATTGGAAAGCCAATTTTTTGGGTAACTCGATTAATTAAAGATATGAATGATGAAACCATCGTGTGTGAATACCTAGCCTACAGAGGTGATGCCTATAAGTATCATCTTGAGTTAAACCGATCTTAAAGCAGTTTTAATTATTATTAACTTTATTTTTAGTGATTTCCAATAGGTTTTAGGGGCCTAAACATGGCTGAATTTATACAAAATATCACTTTTGCGGAAGCTTCAATTATCTGGGTTGTTGTAATTTTGGCAGCTGTACTTCGGTCATTCACGGGGTTTGGTTTTGCTTTGGCGGCAGTTCCTGCATTTTCATTATTCTTATCCCCAACTCAGGCAGTTGTTTTAGTGTCATTGCTTACGCTTGCTATTAATTTATTTTATACCCGAAATTACTTGACTAATGCGCCCTTAAATCCACTTGTTCCACTCGTTGCTACAGCCATTATTGGTACTATTATTGGCACTCAGCTAATAAAGAGTATTTCAGTTGAAAAGTTTCAGTTTTGGGCGGGCTGCTCAGTTATAGCGGGTTGTCTAGGGATGATTTTCCTTCGAAAAATTCGTATCCCAGTGAATAATTTTACTACCTATTTAACAGGTTTGCTTTCTGGAATCATGAATGGATCATTGGCAATTCCGGGTCCGCCAATAATTATTTATGCACTACAGTCCCAGTCGACACTTGATAAAAGTCGTATTTTATTGATGAATTTTTTCTTTGCGTCTGCGTTTATAGCGCTTATATCCTACGGTTTTGCAGGCTTTGTAACTATGCAGTCACTTTGGTTTTTTTTGATGGCCTTTCCAGCTATGCTGATTGGTGACAGGCTTGGTTTCTATTTATTTAATCAATATGGTTCTGCATTTTATCGAACAATCGCTATCAGCTGCTTATTAGTCATTGGTATTTTGATTACCTTGAAGTCTATCTTGTACTGATTTTAATCAAAAAATTAAGACTTAAGATTGCTTGTCAGTCTATCCCCCTGGCACCGTTACCAAATTTGTACCATCGCCTTATAAATAATTGATAATGTCTCCGGTCGAGCATGGGTGCTACACAAAATTTTCTATTTATTTTTGCCAAGTATTTTGCAATAACTGTGAGCTATACTAAATAACGCCTCGGGCGGGGGAGTATAACAAGTTACGGTGAATTTTCATTTTTTCACAGACAAACAGTAGGGAAAATTCACAAACCTACTTTTAGTTTGCTCGCGCGAGTTTTTGAATTAGTTTAATATAACTTAATAACTTATCGAGATAAATTTTAGCATAGGTCAAGAAAAATCTAGCCATAGGGGAGTAGATAGATGATATTTGAGCTGCGTTTTATCAAATAGATTATTGGTTTTGCTATCTCGTTTAAAATCGTTCAGTGTTATACCAAGGATAGTTTATGCAAATCGTTCTAAAAAACAGTCGGTTGCTGCAATTTTGTGTGTTGTTAGTCATTGCACTGCTATGTTTTAAAAGTGTGAGTGCCGTAGGGCATGCAGAGCATGATAAAGCACGCTATGTGTCTTCAACTGGCATTGATAGTGGTAAATGTGACAACCCATCAGAGCCTTGTAGGTCAATTTCTTATGCGGGATTGCAGTCAAATAAGGGAGACCGTATTCGCATGGCAGCGGGAACCTATCAGGTTGAAGATGTAGATACGTTATTTTATCTGCTCAGTGATCTTGTTCCTGTCAATGGTCTTTTTAGTCAGGCAACCGGCTTTACGCGACCTGATACTAAAAACATTACTCGTTTATCCGGAGTGCCATTAGAGTTTGCTGATAAATTGGCAGAAAAAGGCTTCACTGTTATTGTTGATTCTAAAGGTATGGATGCCAAAAAAACGCTTCAAATTCGCAAAAAGATGCAAATTTATGAGAGGCTCTCAGAGGCTAAGGTTTCAGCGTCCTGTAAAGATGGATTTGCGGGAGACTATCCCTGTGAGAACCTTGATTTATTATCTCATGTGCCTCTTTCAGACTTTTCTATTAATCCGTCTGCGGCCAATGATGTCTGGGGATTTTATGATTTAAACGACGGCAAAGAATATGCCATTATTGGATTGTACAATGGTGTGAGCGTGGTAGAGGTTACTAATCCAGAATCGCCAAGGATAGTGGCGAGCCTTGAGAGTCAGTCAACCTCATGGAGAGATATCAAAGTATACCAACATTTTAATTCTGCTACAGCGCAATGGGACAGTTATGCCTATGTCACCGCCGACAGTGCATCAGTGGGAACAATGATAGTTGATTTACGATCTTTACCTGAATCTGTTTCGATCTTGGGTTCTGAGGCAAGCGACATTAGCGCTCATAATGTCTACCTAAGCAATGTGGACTATTCTTTGGGAGTTACCTTAAATGACGTCCAGCCATACCTCCACATAGCAGGCTCAAATCGACAGGGTGGTGCTTTTAGTACTTACCGCTTAGACAACCCACAAAGGCCTATTGCGATCTATCGCAATGTATCTAGTTCACGCTCTAATTATAGCCATGATGTAAGTTCAATGATAATCAAAGATCAGCGAAAAGATACTCAATGTCTGACACCTGGACCTCTTTGTGAAATATTTTTTGATTTTAATGAAGACAATTTTCAAATATGGGATAAAACTAATAATAGCAATCCTGGTCGATTGAGTACGACGGCCTATGAAAATGTATCCTATGTACATTCAGGCTGGTATACAGAAGATAAACAGGTAGTAGTGATTCATGACGAGTTAGATGAAATGGATTATGGTTTAAATACCGCGGTACGTTTTTTTGAACTCTCTGATTTGCGCGGGCCGACTCTGCTTTCTACCTGGTTTGGCCCCACTGGAGCTATTGATCACAATGGCTTTGTTCGAGGTAATCGATATTATATGTCTAATTATACTAGAGGCATGACGGTGCTGGATATTTCTGATGCTTCTAACCCATATCAAGTGGGTTTTTTTGACACTTTTCCTGTATCTGACAATACCTCATTTAATGGTGCTTGGGGAGTTTACCCCTATTTACCCAGCGGTGTTGTGTTAATAAGCGATATTAGTAGTGGTCTTTACATTGTTCGCGATAATACTGTGTCTCCTCCCCAGGGAGGGGTGCGTTTTACAGAGCAAAACTATACTGTGGAGGAGGGAGGTTCTGTTTCTCTCAATATTGAACGGCAGGGTGGTAATCAAGAGCCTGTAAGTGTCAAATGGGAAATGTTGTATGGTTCCACTGATTCTGCTGATATTACTGTGGCTACCGGAGAGCTGACATGGGCCGACGGTGATAGCCAAGTGCAGACCTTGATGATTGAAATTCCAGCAGATGAATCGCCTGAACCCAAGGAGACGTTTTTTGTTCGTTTATACGATCCTAAGGGTGGCTTATCAGTGGCGTCGCCCGGCTTGGCTATGGTGGAAATCGCATCAAGTAGCGGTGTTGAGCAGGTGGTGGTCGATATAGGCGAAGACCTCAGCGTATCTGCTGGCCAAACGGTAAGAATCGAAGCTGTTGTCTCTGGCGTTGATGAAGGTTCTGCAGCCTATAATTGGGAGCAAATAGCTGGCGAAATTGTTACCCCGGTGGGGCAAAATAGCGATGTTCTTGAATTTACCGCCCCGATAATTGAAAGTCAGCTAGTGTTTTCTCTCAGTGTTAGTGATGATCAAGGCGCCTCTGCAAGTAGTTCGATAACTGTCTCGGTGAATGCTAATCAAAATCCTGTAGTTGATGCGGGAAATAATCTTAGCGTGCAGACAAATGCCGACGTCAGTCTTCGGGGGTCAGCAACAGATATTGAGAGTGAAGATTTAACCTTTTTATGGGAGCAGACAGCAGGTCCAAGTGTATCGTTAAATCAAGCTAATCAGGCTACGGCGCAGTTTAGTGCACCCTCAATATCTTCTCAGTTGATTTTTGCACTAACCGTCACTGACTCCATGGGGGGTATTGGTGTGGATTCAGTGTCTGTTTCTGTTGTGTCACCGCGGCCTGTTGTTGCGCCACAGAATAGCGGCGGAGGTGGATGTGCTGTTGTGATGACCGGTTCGAAAGATTCTTCGTTGCCTCTGCTGCTGCTTGGAGCAAGCGTATTGATGTTCAGACGTCGCTATCAAAAGGGACTTAATCTAGAGTGTTGATGAGTCTTCTTGCTTAGCGGCAAGCCTTGGCGTTAAGCGGAACATCTCGTTTAATCAGTTGATTAAGAATGATTGTTGACTCAATACCCTCTACCATAGGCACGTTTGCTAGTTTTTCTTTGAGAAATAGCTCAAAAGACTGAAGCGTATCGGTAGTTACCCGCAATACATAGTCATGGGCCCCCGCTAAAACACAGCACTCGGTGACTTCATACAGGTCAGCGACTGCTGATTCAAAATCAGACGCGTTTTCTGACGTATTTTTGTTGACCTTTACAAATACGAAGGCCGATACGATTGCACCAATCATTTGATGATTCAGACGAATAGTATAGCGTTCAATTAAGCCACTTTCTTCGAGATTGCGAAGCCGCCGCAAGCAGGGTGTCTGAGAGAGATTAACCTTGGCCGATAGCTCAGCATTGCTTATGCGTGAATTGTTTTGCAGTACATTTAAAATGCTAATATCAATATTGTCTAATTTCTTATTCATTTGTAGGGTTATATGCTATTTTATTTGAATTATTAGTTAATATAGCACTATTTTTTGGACTTAAGGCTTTTTAATTGACTGAAAATGCCACTGCAGTTTTGTTAATATAGTGTTTTAGAATATCTATTAGGACCATTTACATGACCCAAAAAGCGCGGGCACTAGATTACTGGATTCGTAATGATTTCAGAGCGATGAATACAGAACTAGAAGAATTATATTTCAAAAAAAGCGATTCGACTGAATCTGTGGGTAATGATACTAAAAACCAACTTGTGAGTGAGGGTAGATCGCTGATAAAAGATCTGCTTGATGAAGGCAATACTGATGAAGGTTTTGATAGCGGATTTGAATTACTCGGCGATGTAGGTTTTTACATGGCTGCTTGTCGTCGACATGATATAACCGAACCTTCCCGTGAAACAAGATCACCTTTGCAAGAAGCATCAGCTCTGGCTATGCAGCTAGGTGCCTCCCTAGGGGTGATTCCGCGTTTTGCATCTTGTCATTTAGAAACTCACAACAGGGCTGTAAATGGTCAATACAAAACCTTCACTTCTCTACCTGATGAAAAACTTTTTATTGATTACAATACCCGCGGAGTCTTTTCTTTTATCCGAGCATCCGAAGCTTTGCGAAATTGTTTGCCCTTAGGTGTTTCACACCCTATTACTTATGATTTGTTAGTTACAGCTAAGGTGGCATTGGAGGAGGTCTATGTCTCTAATGCAAGACTCTTTGATCAGCTGGATACTAACCGATTTTTTTACTGTGTAAGGCCGTACTACCGACCTCATCGTGTTGGTTTACATGAATACAGAGGTGCCAATGCAGGAGATTTTGCTGGGATTAATGTCGTAGATTTGTTACTTGGTGTCTGTAAAGGTGATGATCCTTACTACTCACAATTGCTGGTAGATAAATTCTTGTTCATGCGCCCTGAAGATCAACTGGTGCTGCGAGACTGTATGCGGCGTAAAAGTTTGCTAGACAGTTTTTTAGACTGTAAAGAGGAGCATCGCTATGATGATTGGTTCCAGTCTAATGTGGCTATGTTCATGCAGGTGTGTGAGGTTCATGGCAAGGTGGCTACCCAGCATCATGAGCGGTTGGTACACAAATTTATAGAGGGTCCTGCTGAGGCGGGAGCGCATATGGATCAGGCGGATCTCACTGCCAGCGGCCCACCGTTGGCAGTGCTTTTGAAAGGGCTACGTAAACTATGTGACATGCGCTGCGCTGCGCCGTCCACAGAGGGCTTTAATACTCGATTTAAGGATATGCAAAGTCTGAGGGACTGTTTGTTATGATTGCTAATAGATTTGTTGATCAGCAGGGTATTTACCTTCTTAGTCACTCTGTAGGCCTGCCATTAAAATCATCCTTGGCCGGCGCATATAATGCATTTTGGCAGCCATGGTTAGGCGCAGATGAGCAGATCTGGAATCATTGGTTAGAACAAATTGAACGTTTTCGTGATCAGCTTGGGCTCTTGCTAAATAGCGATTCATGCAACTTTTGTCCGCAGACAACTATTTCTAGCGCTGTAAATAAAATTATATTTTCTCTGTCCGCGCGGTCTGATAAAAATATTATTCTGATGAGCGAAGAAGATTTTCCTTCAGTAGCCTATGCGCTGCAGCAAGCCTGTCGTTTGGATTATCAGGTACGCTACATTCCCGCAGGTCTTGACCTTAACGATATGTCGATATGGGATGAATATCTTACTGATGATGTGGCACTGGTTCTAATTACTCAGGTGCAATCAAACAACGGAGTTCAATTACCTGTGGATGCTATCACGGAAATAGCCGCGCATCGGTCAATCCGCTCGATAGTTGATATCGCTCAAGCCATTGGTATTCTCCCTATTGATATACAGACAGGATCCGCTGATTTTATCGTTGGATCCTGCGTTAAATGGCTAAGTGGCGGTCCAGGTGCTGCATTTTTATGGGTTAGCCCAGACATAATTGAGCAGTGTCATCCACAAAATGTTGGCTGGTTTTCTCATGAAGATCCTTTTGAATTTGATATACACAATTTTCGCTATGCTAAGGATGCACTGCGATTTTGGGGGGGTACTCCGTCGGTCTATCCTTTTTGTGTTGCCTCATCGAGTCTTGAATTTGTCAATAGTTTCGGAGTGGCTGTACTTCGAGAACACAACGTACAGTTATGCCAACAAATCATTGATAATTTAGATCAGGATGAGTTAATGTCTCCCGTTATAGCTGACCAACGTAGCGGTACCTTAATTGTCCACTTCGGCAAAAAACATCAGCAGATAACCAACAGCTTACGCGGTGAGGGTATTCAATTTGATAGTAGATCAAAGGGTATACGACTGTCTCCACATATCTACAATACCGAAGATCAAATAAGCACCTTGGTTCAGCATATAGAGAATAGCCGTTAACCGAGTTTTACAGCTTCTAGGTACTGCAAAGGTGATCCTTTTGACGGTAAAAACCGTTACACTGCTGTTATGGCTTTTGATCACCAGACATTTCTAAAATCATTGACTCAGCGCCCTGGCATTTATCAGATGCTTGATGTTGAGGATCACGTGTTGTATGTCGGAAAAGCAAAGAATCTGAAAAATAGGGTGTCTAGTTATTTTCGTAAGACCGGGCTGACGCCAAAAACTGCCGCACTGGTAAAACGTATAGTACAGATTGATGTAACTGTCACAGAAACAGAAACAGAGGCATTGATACTTGAACATAACCTAATCAAGCAATACCGTCCGCCCTTTAATATTCTAATGAGGGATGATAAGAGTTATCCCTATATTTTTCTGTCCGATAAAGATGACTGGCCACGGTTAGCCTTTCATCGAGGCCCTAAAAAAGCGAAAGGAACTTATTTTGGGCCTTTTCCTAGCGTTCACGCAGTGCGAGAGAGTATGGGATTTTTACAAAAAGTTTTTAAGGTCCGACAATGTGAGGATATTTTCTTTAAAAATCGTTCTCGTCCCTGTTTGCAGTATCAAATTAAGCGCTGCAGTGCACCCTGTGTTAAGTTTGTTACTGCGGATGACTATGCCGCTGACGTCAATCTAACTCGGCTTTATCTCGATGGGAAGGCGGACAAAATCCTACAACAATTAGAGCGTGAGATGGACGCTGCGTCTACCGATTTAAACTTTGAAAAAGCTGCTGAATATCGAGATCAAATTGCCACTTTGCGGCAGGTTCAAGCCCAGCAAATGATTGAGAAAGGCAGTGGTACCATAGATATTGTTGCCGGTGCGGTGAGCAATGGTCAGGCTTGTGTGCATATGTTGTATGTTCGTCAGGGCCGAATATTGGGTAGCCGAAGCTATTATCCCAAAACACCTCTGGCTGAGAGTGTTGGTGATTTACTCGAAGAATTTGTGCCACAACTTTATTTATATGGTGGGGGACGACCAGATCTTCCCAAAGAGATTTTAGTCAATGCCGCTTTTGATGGTTCTCAAGTATTAACTGATGCTTTGGCTGAGCATGTTGGCAGAAATATACAAATTAAAGACAATGTACGAGGATTTAGAGCGAAATGGCTTGAATTGGCGCAGCGAACCGCCGAGCAAAATTTAACCAGTAAGCTGGCGTCTAAGCAAACATTACAGCAGCGCTTCGAATCGCTGCGTGACACCTTAGGTCTTGATTCCACGCCAGAACGGGTAGAATGTTTTGATATCAGTCATAGTAGTGGTGAGGCAGTTGTGGCTTCCTGTGTGGTTTTTGACAATAGCAGTGGTGCGCTAAAAAGCGATTATCGGCGTTTTAATATTGAAAACATTACCGGGGGTGACGATTATGCTGCTATGGAGCAAGCAATTCGTCGACGTTATACGCGTCTGATGAAAGGTGAAGGAAAATTACCTGATATTTTATTAATTGATGGTGGTAAGGGCCAGATTGGTATTGCAAAGTCAGTATTATCTGACCTTGGCGTAGTAGGGGTAATGACAATTGGTGTTGCCAAGGGCACTACTCGTAAGCCCGGAATGGAAACTTTGATCCTTGCTGATGAGAATAACAAGGTAGTGGCCAGGCCGCAGCAAGCAGCACTGCATCTCATACAGCAAATAAGAGATGAGGCGCATCGCTTTGCTATCACCGGGCACAAGGCCCGAAGAGATAAAAAGCGGCGTACCTCGCCTCTTGAGGGCATCCCCGGTGTTGGACCCACTCGCAGGCGTGACCTTTTAAAACACTTTGGTGGAGTGGTGGAGGTTAAAAAAGCCAGCGTTGCCGACTTAATGAAAGTGACTAATATAAATAAAAAGGTTGCTGAAGCGATATACAGTGCACTGTATAATGAATGAATCGATTATAATGGGTCTCGCTACTATAGAAATTTTGTTACGACGATCTTGATACACAAGTTAAAACACAAGTTAAACGCCTTTAAGGACTCAATGATTTATGTGGAA
>OBMK010001958.1_pt1 | contig 16475 bp, 13 predicted proteins | sample 1539081 | NCBI WGS metagenome assembly OBMK01 (sample SAMEA3355528, study PRJEB22509) | marine metagenome | biome: marine; feature: river plume; material: water | place: USA | collected 2010-08-07 | depth 0.5 m | reverse complement strand
CGCTCGCTTCTCGCTGGCGCAGTTCGGGCTGGAGAAGACCTTCTTCCAGCTCAATGTCACCAACCTGTTCGACAAGGACCCGCCGGTCGGGTCGCTCTATTCGCCGTATTACGACGTCATCGGTCGGTACGTCACGGTTGGCGCGCGGTACCGCTTCTAGTTCTGGTTCTGCGCTCCGGATCGCCGGCCCCGCTCCTCCATTGGGCCGGCGATCTCCCCTTCTGCTCCTCCATTTTTCACACGGTCTGTGTCATGATTTCCCGTCTGCCGATGGCTCTCCTGCTCGCCCTGAGCGTCGCTCCTGCGGCCCTGGCCGAGGCGCCCAAGCCCGCCGCCATCGTCGCCGACGGCCTTCCCGCCGTGCCCGACGATCTGGTCGCGGCGACCCAGCCCTATCTTCAGACGCGCCGTGCGACCTTCCTGGGCTGGAACGCCGCCGATCAGTCAATGCTGATCAAGACGCGGTTCGGCGCCACGGATCAGCTTCACGTCGTGGCTGCTCCTGACGGCGCCCGAACCCAGATCAGTTTCGAGGCCGAGCCGATCCTGGCCGGCGCCCTGTCGCCCAACGGTCAGACCCTTCTTGTCCAGAAGGACAACGGGGGCGACGAATTCTATCAACTCTACACCCTGGCCGCAGGTCGGTTGAGCCTGATTACGGACGGCAAGAGCCGCAACTGGTTCGGCGCCTGGAGTCGGGACGGCAAGCGGGTCGGCTACGCCTCATCGCGTCGCAACGGCGCGGACATGGACCTTTATGTGGTCGATCCCTCCGACCCCTCGACCGACCGTCTGGTGGCCCAGGTGTCCGGCGGCGGCTGGAACATCGCCGACTTCTCCAGGGACGGGACCAAGGCCCTGGTCCTGAACCGGATGTCGATCAATAGGGCCGTTGTCTATGAGCTGGACCTCGCCTCGGGCCGGATGACGCCGCTGACCGACCCTGCCGCGCAGGTCTCCTATGTCGATCCTCAGTACGGGCCCGACGGCGCCGTCTGGGCGACCTCGAACAAGGATTCCGACTTCCTGCGTCTGGGGCGGATCGTGCGCAACGGCTTTGTTCCGGTCAGCACTGAAGCCCGCTGGGATGTCAGCGACTACGCCGTCGCTCCGGACGGCGGCTTCATCGCCTATGCGGTCAACGAGGCTGGGATATCGCGGCTGAAGGTCATGGATGTCGCCACCGGCGCCGTCCGGATCGTCACAGGTCTGCCGGAAGGCGTCATCCCCTACAGCATCGGCCCGGCCATCGACATCGCCCCCTGGGGCGCGATCGGCCTCAGCCTGTCGTCCGCGCGCGTCTCCGGCGACGCCTTCTCCGTCGATCCGACCACCCTGGCCGTCACCCAATGGACCCACAGCGAGACGGGCGGTCTGGACCCTGCCGTCAACGTCGAGCCGCAACTGGTCGAGGTGAGGAGCTTCGACGGCGAGACGGTGTCCGGCTTCCTCTACCGGCCCGACCCCGCCAAATTCCCCGGCAAGCGGCCGCTGATTGTCGATATCCACGGCGGTCCTGAAGGCCAGACGCGCCCCGATTTCCTGGGCGCGCAGAACTATCTGTTAAACGAGATGGGCGTGGCCCTTTTCTTCCCGAACGTGCGCGGCTCGTCCGGCTTCGGCACCCGGTTCGTCAATCTGGACAACGGCCCGTTCCAGCGCGAGAATTCGGTCAAGGACATCGGCGCTTTCCTGGACGCGCTCGAGGTCGATCCCACCCTTGACGCCTCGCGCTTCGCCGTCACCGGCGTCTCCTACGGCGGCTACATGTGCTACGCCGCCGCCGTGCATTACAGCGACCGGCTGAAGGGGGCGAACTGCTATGTCGCCATCTCCAACTTCGTCACCTTCCTGGAAAACACCCAGTCGTATCGCCGCGACCTGAGACGGGCGGAATACGGCGACGAACGGGATCCGGCTCAGCGCGCCCAGCTTCAAGCCATCTCCCCCCTGACCAGCGTCGACAAGATCACCATTCCGCTTCTGGTCGCCACCGGTGGAAACGATCCCCGCGTCCCGGCCTCCGAAGCCGACCAGATCGTCAGCGCAGTCCGCAGCCGCGGAGGCACGGCCTGGCACCTGCTGGCCCAGAACGAGGGCCACGGCTTCCACAAGAAGGAGAACGAGGACTACTATTTCTGGACCAGCCTTCTGTTCTGGAAACAGACCCTGCTGGGCGAGGCGGCGCGCTAGGCGACACGGTTCCAGTCACGCTCCATGTTCTTCAAACGCCTTGTCGCGGCGAGCGCGGCCCTGGTCGTGCTCGCTGCGGCGCCCGCCACGTCCCAGACCCGTCCTCCGGTTCGTACCGACCATCATGTCCATGTCCACGCCCCGCCCATTCGGGAGATTCTGACGGCCTATTGCGACAGTCCGGGGCGGATCAGCGCCTGCGATCCGGCGTTCGTCAAACCACTGACGGCCAAAGATCTTCTGGCGGATATGGACCAGACGGGCGTCCAGACGGCTTGGATCATGTCCACGGCCTATCTGGCCGAGAGCCCGATGATGGTTCCACCCCTGGCCGACGCGGCCGACCGCGTTCATGCCGCCAACGCCTTCACCGTGGCCACGGCGGCCGCGCATCCCGAGCGGCTGGTCGCCTTCATCTCGGTCAATCCGCTGGCGCCCGAGGCTCTGGCCGAAATCGAAGCGTGGAAAGGCGAGCCTTTTGCAAAGGGATTGAAGCTGCATCTGACCAACTCGGGCGTCGATCTTCGCGACCCCGGTCAGGTTCGCCGTCTTGCCGCCGTCTTCGACGTCGCCTCGGGCGCCGGCCTGACCATCATGATCCACATGCGAACCCGCGCCTCCGACTATGGCGCCCAGGATGTGCGCATCTTTGTCGAACAGGTTCTGCCCCATGCACGCGGCGTCCCGGTGGTCATCGCCCATTCGGGCGGCTGGGGCGGACTGGATGCGAACACTTGGGACGCGCTGGAGGCCTTCCGGCAGGCGCTGGCGACGGGTCCCGAGCGTTTTCCAGACCTCTATTTCGACCTGGCCCAGGTCTTCGACGCCGACACGCCGCCCGGAGATCGCGAAAGGCTGGTCGATCTGATGCGACGGATCGGCGTCGATCGTTTCGTACCAGGATCCGACTGGCCGTTCTCGGGCCCTCTGGACGCCTATCTGAACGACGCCATGGCCTTGTTGCCGCTGACTTCAGACGAGGCCGAGGCGTTACGGCTGAGGCAGGTCGAGCTAAAAACTGGGGCATAATCTCCGGGCGGCGTGCGAACCAAGTGGGCAGGGGCGCCCGCAGCCGAACTGAAAGTCCGGGGTTCAGCGGGACCAGATTCAGCGTTCCGCCGATCCGGTCCGCGCGACGTTTCATGTTGGGCAGGCCCTTGCCGCCATCCCGCAGCCTTGGCGGCAGGCCCATGCCGTCGCCCGAGACCGATATGACGACGGCCTCGGACTCGCTCTCAAGGCGGATGTCTACGCGGGACGCCTGGGCGTGTTTGACCGCGTTGGTGATCGCCTCCTGAAGAATACGGTAGATGTTGATCCTGGCCTCCGGACCGAAACCCTCGACGGGCGCGCCCGGCGCGGCGGTCCAGGTCAGTTCGATGCCCACCAGACGCAGGCGGGGCGCCATGCGCTCATGGAAAATGGCGATGGCGACCTCCAGCGAGTCATCCACGCCATCCATCGAGTCGATGATCAGCCGCAGATCGTCGATGGCGATCTGCACGCCCTGGCGCAGGGTTTCGACATCGGGCGCGCCGCCTCTCAACTGGGCCAGCAGCGAGACCAGATGGCCGCCGACTCCGTCGTGCATGTCGGCACCAGGCGCTGGCGCTCCTCATTGATGGCGATCATCCGCTCCTGCTCTCTGAGGCGCAGTTAGGTGGAGCGGATCTCGGCCTCCTTGAGCTGCACCTGTTCCGCCAGACTGTCGCGCGCCATGGTGGCGCCTCGGCCGGAGCAACCGGCCCTCACAAGGTGTTCGTGTTGGACGACGGTTGAGGGGCGCGCTGTGGAGCGCAACTCAAAGTTTACGTTCTGAGGCCACACCGCCGCCATGACAGGCAAGAACTCCGACTATTCGATAGACGCCTTGTGCCGCGCCAACCGGACCTCCGCTCCGGAGGGACGGTTTGAGACTGTGTTGAAATGGATGATGGTGATCGGTGTCGGGGCGCTGATCGTCACGATACTGGGTGGGCTTCTCGCCCTGAACGCGGCGACGATCAGAGCGTGGCTCAAGCCGGTCGTTGCCGGAGCCTTCCTGCTGGGGCTCGGTCTCGTGGGCCTAAGCTGGGTCTTCAGCTTCGGCGTCCTTGTCCGGGAACTTCATGCGAGATCACAGGGGCGGTTCCAGCGCAGCCACGATTTGGCGGCTTCCTTTGCCGGGGAGGTAGCGGATCAGTTCTCGAAGGACGAGATCACAAGTCGGCTGAAATCCGTGCGTCTCGAGTTGAAGCTCAACGCGCGCACCCCGGACAAGCTACCGATCGCCGTTGGTCTCATCGCGACGAGCGCGGCCGCCGTACGGTTCATCGTCTCTCCGGAGGGAGAGCTTGCGGTCGGAGCGGCCGCCAATCTCAAGTCCGCCGTGGAGGGGGGCGATCCGGCCGGGGCCCTCGGCGCGCTCGCCACCGGCCTCGCCCCGGAGCTGGCCATTATCGGGTTCGGCGTCCTGCTCGGCAGCTACATCGTGCGGGGGATGATCCACACGGATCACGATCGCCTCCTCAGAACGGAGAGCCTTCTGGAAAGGGCCGAGGCGATCGCCCGTTCGCCCAAGAAGCCCGTCGCCGTCCCATCAGGCCCAGCGACATGACGCGGGAGAGATGACCTGTCGTGGCGCACCAGCGACATCAAGATCGCCGTTCGCGTCGCCTTATGACCAGATGGCTAGCGTCGCTGGATCAGGCGGGGAACGTCATAGCGCTTGCCGTCAAATGAAAGGCGGATCGTGCGAGGCGCGACCGCTTGGTCGGTCGTGCTGCACTCACCGTTCTTGGCCTCCCTAGACGTGCTCTGAGTGATCCGCTCCAGCACCGAAATATCCTGCCCCTTCTGGCCCGGGACCATTCGAAGGATCCGCTCGGTCACAACAGTCTCGCCGGCGCAGGACAGATCCCATTGCCCTTGACTGCGTTCGACGATCAGGTCGTCTAAGACTAACGCGAGGGCCGCGCCCCGTGGCTCGTAGAGGGACAGCGTGGTTTCCTTGAACGGGTTAGGGCGCGAACTGCCGACCCATTCGCGTCTCACGCCAAACGCCAGTCGATCTGGCCCGAGGCTGTATGGCGCAGTGTCGAAAGAAATTCGGGAAAGCCGGACAGCGTCGTCGTCCATGGCGTGGGGAATGCGGAGCCGATGGCGCGGCGTGCCGGTTGGCTCGTCGACGACGAGCACATCAAAGATCACCCAGCGTCGAATCCACGCCAACCTCAGCAATAAGCGGGATGGCGACCAGAAGCAGTCCTGGCCTTCCCCGCCGGCGACGACAGAAGGGCGTGAGGGTTTATCGACGAGGGCGAGGGCAGGGTGAGCGTGCGATTTCCAGTTTTCATAGTGCGCTCGCCGTCCGAGACCGCATTGGGGTAGGCTTGACGAACGATCGCCCCGATGTCCCCGCATTCCTGATCCTGTGCACGCGCGAGCGTCGGCAAGCACAGCGCCAACATCAGCGTCGCCAGACTCCATCCGCCGACCGTCCGCATGGTCTCTCCCTTCACAGCTTTTGACAGCCGCTGAACTATGGTCTGTTGCCGATAGACATTGAGCATCGTTTTCGTCACGGAAGTTCCTGGTCAATGGGAAGTCGGGGCCTTGGCTTGGGGCAAGTGGATCGATCCGTAGGGGACGCCGTCCATCCTGGCAAAGGCGACCAATTCTCCTACGGATCGACGACGGAGACTCCCAATGGGAAGCCACGACGCGCTTCTTCGTCCAGGCGATAGGCCTAGTAGGCGACCGGCCGATAGATCCAGGTTTTTATGAATCCTTTAGGCGAAGGGCTGGGAGTCACATCGCGCCATTATGCGTCTTGATGGTCCTGTCCCGCTCGAACTTTGAGCGAGGAGGCCGACATGGCCGATGTGATCTTTCTGGCGATCGGGGCAGGGGCGTTCGCCGTCTTCGCCCTGCTGGCCACAGCGTTGAAGCGGGTGTGACGATGATCGCCATGCTCTGGGGGGCGGGGGCGCTGGTCGTCGCCGTTTACATGGTCGCGGCGCTGCTGCGGCCCGAGCGGTTCTGAGGAACCGGGACGGATTTCATGAACATTCAAGGATGGGGCGAGATCGCCGTGACCCTTGGGCTGGCCGTCATGCTCGGCTGGCCCATCGGCATTTATATGTCGCGCGTCTGGAACGGCGAGCGGACCTGGCTGGACCCGATGTTGAAGCCGGTCGAGGCCGTCTTTTACGGCGCGGCGGGCGTCGATCCGAAACGCAGCCAAGGCTGGCTGGCATATGCCGGCGCCCTGCTGGCCTTCAACCTGGCGGGCTTTGTGCTGCTGTACGCCATCCTGCGTCTGCAGGGCTTGCTGCCGCTGAACCCGCAGGGGTTTGCGGGCGTGTCGCCGCACCTGGCCTTCAACACCGCCGTCAGCTTTGTCACCAACACCAACTGGCAGAGCTATGGCGGGGAGGCGACGATGTCGACCTTCAGCCAAATGGTCGGGCTGACGGTACAGAACTTCGTGTCGGCTGCGACCGGGGCGACCATAGCGGCGGCCCTGGCGCGGGCCTTCGTCGCCCATCGCGGCGAGGGCGTCGGCAACTTCTGGGCCGACCTGACGCGGACCACCCTCTATGTGCTGCTGCCCGCCGCCTTCGTGCTGGCGGTCGTTCTGGGCGGACTGGGCGTTGTGCAGAGCCTGGCGGCGAACGTTCAGGCGACAGGCGTCGAGGGCGGGTCCCAGAGCCTGCCGCTGTTTCCGGCGGCCAGCCAGGTGGCGATCAAACAGTTGGGCATCAACGGCGGCGGCGTCTTCAACGTCAACGGCGCCCATCCCTTCGAGAACCCCAACGCCATCACCAATCTTCTCAGCGCCGTGGCGATCAACGTCATGGGTTGGGCGGCCTTCTTCGCCTTCGGCCGCACGGCTCTGGCGGGACGCGACGTCCGCGCTCTTGCGGCGGCGGCGCTGATCCTGCTGAGCGTCGCCAGCGCGGCCATGTATGTGATTGAGACCCAGCCGGCCCCGGCCCTGGTCGCGGCCCAGGTGGACGCCTCGGTCAATATGGAGGGCAAGGAGGTCCGCTTCGGCGCGCCCGCCTCGACCGTCTGGTCCGTGGTCACGACCGGCGCCTCGAACGGCTCGGTCAATTCGATGCACGCCAGCTATATGCCGCTGGGCGGGGCCTTGCAGATGTTCCTGATGCAGCTGGGCGAGATCCTGCCCGGCGGGATCGGATCGGGCATCGCCATCATGGTGGTCATGGCCCTGCTGTCGGTCTTCGTCGCCGGCCTGATGGTCGGACGGACGCCCGAATATCTGGGCAAGAAGATCGAGGCGCGCGAGATCCAATTCGCCATGATCGCGGTGCTGGTTCTGCCGCTGGCCATCCTGGGCTTCGCGGCGGTCAGTGCAGTGTTCCCCAACGCCTTGGCGGGGCTGCTGAACGACGGCCCGCATGGCCTTTCGGAGATCCTCTACGCCTACACCTCGGCGGCGGCGAACAACGGCTCTGCCTTTGCGGGTCTGACCGCCAACGCCCCCTGGTGGAACACGACCCTGGGTCTGGGGATGCTGTTCGGTCGGTTTGTTCCGGCCGTCGCCGTTCTGGCCATCGCCGGCAGTTTGGTCGTCAAGCCCAAGCTGGCGCCCAGCGCCGGCGCACTGCCCACCGACAACGGCCTGTTCATCGGCCTGCTGATCGGCGTGATCCTCATCCTCGGCGGCCTGCAGTTCCTACCCGCCCTCGCCCTGGGACCGATCGTCGAGCACTTCCAGGTGCTCGCGGCGGTCGCCGGCGCCTGATCCTTCGGACATCCTGACATGACACAAATCACACTCGATCCCCGCGAGGGCGGCGGTGCGTCGCCCCTCGCGGGCGGTCTCTCCGGGGCGATGATCGGGCGCGCAGTCGGCGACGCCTTCGTCAAGCTGAACCCGGTCAAACTGGTCAAGAACCCGGTTATCTTCACCACCTGGATCGTGGCGCTTCTGTCCACGATCTCGGCGGCGGCGGCCATGGCCGGCGGTCAATCGGCGGGCTTTGCGGTGCAACTGGCGCTGTGGCTGTGGGCCACGGTCCTGTTCGCCAATGTCGCCGAAAGCGTCGCCGAAGGGCGGGGCAAGGCGGCGGCCGATAGTCTGCGCGCCACCCGCGTCACAACCAAGGCCAAGCTGATCGTCGATCCCGAGACCGGCATGGTGATCCCGACCAATGCGTCGGATCTTGAGATCGGATCCGTCATCCTGGTCGAGGCCGGCGATGTCATCGCCTCGGACGGCGAGATCATCGAGGGCGTGGCCTCGGTCAACGAGGCCGCCATCACCGGCGAGAGCGCCCCGGTGATCCGCGAAAGCGGCGGCGACCGTTCGGCGGTGACCGGCGGCACCACCGTGGTGTCCGACTGGATCAAGGTGCGCATCACCGCCAAGCCGGGCTCGACCTTCCTGGACCGCATGATCGCCATGGTCGAGGGCGCGGATCGACGCAAGACGCCGAACGAACTGGCTCTGGCCGTGCTGTTGGTCGGCCTGACCCTGATCTTCCTGATCGCGGTCGTGACCCTGGTGGGCCTGGGCGCCTATTCGGGCGTCGATCTGGACCCGATGGTGCTGGGCGCCCTGTTCATCACCCTGATCCCAACCACGATCGGGGGCCTGCTGTCCGCCGTCGGCATCGCCGGCATGGACCGGTTGCTGAAGGTGAACGTGCTGGCCACCTCGGGCCGTGCGGTGGAGGCGGCAGGCGACGTCGACACCCTGCTGCTCGACAAGACCGGCACCATCACCTTCGGCAACCGCATGGCGACCGAGGTCATCCCGGTTCCCGGCGTGCGCCCCGAGGCCGCCCTGGCCGCGGCCGTCATGGCGTCCCTGGCCGACGAGACGCCTGAGGGCCGGTCCATCGTCGAGCTGGGCCGCAACGCAGGCGTCTCGGTCGAACAACCTGTCGGCGCCGTCGCCATCCCCTTCACCGCCGTCACCCGCCAGTCGGGCCTGGACGTCGGCAAGGACAGCTGGAGGAAGGGCGCGGTCGATGCGGTGTTGAAGGATCTGAACCTGTCCGACGGCGCGGCTCCCGCCGAGTTCCGTCAGGCGGTGGACCGGATCGCCCGTTCGGGCGGCACGCCCCTGGCCGTGACCCAGAACGGCGTGCTGGTCGGCGTCATCCACCTGAAGGACGTGGTCAAGCCGGGCGTGAAGGCGCGCTTCGCCGACCTGCGTCGCATGGGCCTGCGCACCGTCATGATCACCGGCGACAATCCGGTGACGGCGGCGGCCATCGCCTCGGAAGCCGGGGTGGACGACTACCTCGCCGAGGCGACGCCCGAGGACAAGATGCGCCTGATCAAGGCCGAACAGGCCAAGGGCCGTCTGGTCGCCATGTGCGGCGACGGCGCCAATGACGCGCCCGCTCTGGCCCAGGCCGATGTCGGGGTGGCCATGCAGACCGGCGCCCAGGCCGCGCGCGAGGCCGGCAATATGGTCGATCTGGACAGCGATCCGACCAAGGTCATCGAGATCGTCGAGGTCGGCAAGCAACTGCTGATCACGCGCGGCGCCCTGACCACCTTCTCGGTCGCCAACGACGTGGCCAAGTATTTCGCCATCATCCCGGCCATGTTCGTGGTCGCCCTGCCGTCGCTCGGCGCGCTGAACGTGATGCGTCTGCACAGTCCCGAAAGCGCCATACTGTCGGCGGTGATCTTCAACGCCCTGATCATCGTCGCCCTGATCCCGCTGGCGCTGAAGGGCGTCAAATACCGGGCCATCGGCGCCGGCGCCCTGCTGGGTCGCAACCTGCTGATCTACGGCGTGGGCGGTCTGATCGCGCCGTTCGTCGGCATCAAGCTGATCGATCTCGTCATTTCCGCGCTGGGCCTGGCCTGATGCGCGCTTCCAAGGATATCTCCATGCGTAATCGTCTCAACAAGGCCTCCGGCCGTAACGACGCCTGGTTCGCCGCCGCCAGTATCGCCGCAATCGCTATGCAGCGAGGCCAAGGCGCAGGATGTTTCGGCAAACGTCGCCCTGACGTCCGACTATGTCTTCCGCGGCGTCAGCCAGACGCAGGAAGATCCGGCGATCTCGGCGGGCGTCGATCTGACCCGCAATGGCTTCTACGCCGGCGGCTGGGCCTCCAATGTCGATTTCGGCGACGACACCCACGCCGAGGTCGATCTCTACGCCGGCTATCGGCCCGAGGTGGCGGGCTATGCCCTGGACTTCGGCGTCATCGGCTATCTGTACGCCGGCCAGCCGGACGGCGCGGACTATGACTATGTCGAGCTGAAAGCGGCGGCCTCGCGCGCTGTAGGTCCCGCGACCCTGGGAGCGGCGGTCTATTATTCACCCGACTTCTTCGGCGCATCGGAGGACGAGGCGTCCTATGCGGAGATCAACGGCGCCGTCAGCCCAGCCGAGAAATGGACTGTTTCTGGCGCCGTCGGGCGTCAGTGGGTGTCTTCGGACCTAGACTACACCACCTGGAACCTGGGCGCGGCCTATCAGCTGACCGACACCCTGGCCGTCGACCTGCGCTATCACGATACCGATCAACACGACTTCGGCGATCTCTACGGCGCGCGCGCCATAGCGACGCTGAAGGTGACCTTCTGAGGCGAGGACCATGGTCAACCAACTGCGTCCAGCCATCGTGATGATGGCTCTTTTCACCCTCCTGCTGGGGCTGGCTTATCCGCTGGCGGTGACGGGGATCGCCCAGATCGCCTTCCCCAGCCAGGCCAACGGCAGCCTGGTGCGCGACGCCGGCGGTCGGGTCGTTGGCTCGGCCCTGATCGGACAGCCGTTCGCGGGTTCGACCTATCTGCATCCGCGCCCCTCGGCTGCGGGCGACGGCTATGACGCCGCCGCCTCGTCGGGCTCGAACATGGGGCCGTTGAACCCGGACCTGGCGGCGCGGGTCGCCGAAAGCGCCCAGGCCATCCGCGCCGAGGACGGTCCCGGCGTCATCCCCGCCGATGCGGTGACGACCTCGGGTTCTGGCCTCGACCCGGACGTGTCCCCGGCCTACGCTCGGCTTCAGGCCGCGCGGATCGCCCGCGCCAGAGGCGTTTCCGTGCAGCAGGTCCAGACGATCATCGACGCGCAGACCGAGGGGGCCTTCCTCGGCTTCATCGGCCAGCCGCGCGTCAATGTTCTGCTGACCAACAGGGCGCTGGACGCCCGCTTCGGCGCGGAGGGCTGATTGCCCGAGACGGCGCCCGAAACGCCCGCGACTTCAGCCGTTCCGCGCCGCAAGCGCGGGCGGCTGAAGGTGCTTCTGGGCATGTCGCCCGGCGTGGGCAAGACCTATGAAATGCTGCGCGCCGCTCGTCGCCGAAAGGCTGAGGGGCTGGATGTCGTCGTGGGTCTGGTTGAGACCCACGGCCGCAAGGAGACCATGAGTCTGCTGCGCGGGCTGGAGGTCATGCCGCGCGCGCCGATCGACCATCGTGGGCGGTCGCTGATGGAGTTCGATCTCGACGGCGCCCTGGCGCGCCGCCCGGGTCTGCTGCTGGTTGATGAGTACGCCCATTCCAACGCGCCGGGTTCGCGCCATCCGAAACGCTGGCAGGACGTGGAAGAGCTGCGCGACGCCGGGATCGACATCTGGACGACGCTGAACATCCAGCATCTGGAAAGCCTCTCCGACGTTATCCTGCGCATCACCGGCGTGCGTCAGCGCGAAACGGTGCCCGACAGCCTCCTGACCGAAGCCGACGACATCGAGGTGGTGGACATCACGCCCGAGGACCTCCGCGCTCGCCTGGCCGAGGGCAAGGTCTATGTGCCCGAGACGGCGCAGGTGGCGTCCGAGAACTTCTTCAAGCTGGAGAATCTGACAGCCCTGCGCGAACTGGCCCTGCGCCGCGCGGCCCAGACGGTGGACGATCAGCTGTTGTCCCATCTGCGGGACCGCGGCGTGTCCGGGCCCTGGGCGGCGAGCGAGCGGATCATGGTCCTGGTGGGCGGCGACGCCATGAGCGCGTCTCTGGTGCGGACCGGGCGACGGATGTCGGACATGATGATGAACGCCCCTTGGTCGGTGGCCCATGTGGAACGGCCGTCGGGCTCGCGCTCTGACGCTCGCTCCATGGCGCGCCTGTCCGAGGCCTTCAAACTGGCCGAGCAACTGGGGGCGCGGCCGGTGACGCTGAGCGGCGACGACGTGGTGCGCGCCGTTCTGGATCACGCCCATCGCAACAACGTCACCCAGATCGTCATCGGCAGAACGCGGGGCGGGCGGTTCGCCGAATGGACCGGCCGGGCCCTGGCGACCGAACTGCTGCGCAAGGCCCAGGGCGTCGCGGTTCATGTGGTGACCGAAGGGGATCTGGCGGCGCCCGAACCGGCGACGCGGGCGGCACCGCGCGGCGGCGTGGATTGGCGCGCCTATAGCGCGAGCGCCGGCTCCATCGGTGCGGCGACGGGCGTCGCCCTGCTGCTGGACACGCGGTTCGAGCGGGTCGATCTGGGCGTCATCTATCTGGCGGCGGTCGTGGCGGCGGCGGTGTTGAATGGCCTGCGCCCGGCCCTGGCGGCGGCGACCCTGGCCTTTCTGACCTACAACTTCCTGTTCCTTCAGCCGCGCTACAGTTTCCTGATCGGCTCGCCGACCGACTTCCTCACTCTGGTTCTGTTCTGGGCTGTCGCCTTGGGCACAGGGGTTCTGGCGGGGCGGGTGCGCGAACAGGCCCGCGCCGCCCAAAGGCGCGCCGCCGCCGTCTCGGCCTTGCTGGCCGCCAGCCAGACCCTGTCCGCCGCCCAGGATCGCGCCGGCACGGCTCTAAGCCTGGCCGAACAGGCGTCCGCCGCTGCGGGTGCGGGAGCCGTGGTCTTGCTGCCGGACGGCGACGACATTGTCCCGGCGGCCGCCAGTCCAGAAAGGGTGGTCTTGGGTGCCGACGCCATGGCGGCCGCCCGCTGGGCCTGGATGCATGGCGAGGTCGCCGGACACGGCACCGGCACCCTGCCGCAGAGCCGATGGCGGTTCCAACCCCTGCAGGGGGTTCGGGGACGGGCAGGGGTGGCGGGCATCGACGCCTCGGCCGTGACGGCCGGTTCGGACGAGGAGCGCCTGGCCCTGGCCCTGCTCGATCAGGGCGCCGTGGCGCTGGAGCGCGCCGACCTGGCGGGACAGGCGCTGGAGACCGAGACCCTGCGCCGCGCCGACCGTTTCCGCGCCGCCCTGATGAACTCGGTCAGCCACGATCTGCGCACGCCCCTGTCCACCGTCCTGGGCTCGGCGACGACGCTGATCGACTATGGTGCGACCCTGAAGCCCGAGGTCCGCGACGACCTGCTGCTGAGCATCCGAGAAGAGGCCGAGCGCCTGTCGCGCTATGTCGGCGACCTTTTGGACATGACCCGGCTGGAGGGCGGCGGGCTGAACGTCCGCACTGACTGGACCGATGTGCGCGACATCCTGAACGCCGCCGCCGACCGGGTGTCGCGCCGCCTGGGCCAGCGCAAGGTCACACGAGACTTTCCCGCCCAGCTCAGCATGGTCGAGGCCGATCCGGGCCTCTTGGAACAGGCGGTGGTCAACATTCTGGAAAACGCCATCGCCTACAGCCCCGACGGCACGACCATCGAACTGGCGGCTTATGAGGATCGCGGCGCCGTCGTCATCTCCATCGAGGACGAGGGCAGGGGCATCCCGACTGCGGAGCTGGAAAGGGTGTTCGACAAGTTTCGGCGTATGGAGGAATCCACCGACCGTGCAAAAGGGGCCGGCCTGGGGCTCGCCATCGCCAAGGGCTTCGTCGAGGCCATGCGCGGCCGCATCGCCGCCGCCAGCCCGATCCAGGACGGACCGGACGGTGAAAAGCGCGGAACTCGAATTCTGATCAGCCTGCCCAAGTCCATCGCCACCCATCCGGATCTGCTGTGATGACCGCCGTTCGCCCCCAGATTCTGGTCATCGACGACGAACCTCAAATCCACCGGTTTCTGTCGCCTGCGCTCGACGCCGCCGGCTATGAACCCAAGCGCGCCGACAGCGGACAGGAAGGCCTGCGCGCCATCGCCCTGTGGAACCCCGACGCCGTGGTCCTGGACCTGGGCCTGCCCGATATGGACGGCAAGGACGTGCTGACGCGGGCGCGTGAGTTCTACAAGGGACCGATCATCATCCTGTCCGCACGCGACCGCGAGGCGGAAAAAATTGCGGCCTTGGACCTGGGGGCCAATGACTATGTGGAAAAGCCATTCGGCGTCGGCGAATTGCTGGCGCGCATCCGCGCAGGCTTGCGCCAAGGCATGCTGACGCCGGTCGCTGGCGGCGTGGTCACGGCGGAGGATGTCATAATCGATCTGGACCGCCGGATCGTCACCCGCGCCGGCGAGCGGGTGAAGCTGCGGCCCAAGGAGTACGACGTCCTGGCCTATCTGGCGCGCAACGCCGGCAAGGTGCTGGGCCATGTCGATCTGCTGAAGACCGTCTGGGGCGCCGGCCACCTGCACGACGTCCAGTATCTGCGTGTCGTGATCGGCCAACTCCGGCACAAGCTGGAGAAAGACCCAGCCCAGCCCGCTTTGCTCGTCACCGAACCAGGCATTGGGTATCGGCTTGCCACTTGATTCAGCCGACCGGTAGCCGAGGCGGGACGGCGGCGCCATGGCGATTATCTGAAGATGCTCTTTGGGTTAAAGACCTGACCGCCGACGGCGCTGAGAGCTGCTGTGGTCATAGAATGGCAACGCACATGGAGGCGACCTCAATGGAGGTTGGCCATGCGCCAGTCTGACCTATTCATCCAACCCAAGCGCCATGGAACACGGGCTGGTCTGATCGGCCCCGAGGCGCCGCTCAAGCCAAAGCACATCTGGGCCTTCCGCCAGCGCTCATTCGTCATCCAGCAGAAGACGGGTAGGCCTGTGCCGTTCGAAATCACAGAGGCCGCGCGTGACGCAATCGCTGCCTGGTTAAAGGTCCGGGGTCAGCGCGATGAGGACTGGCTGTTCCCCAGTCGTAGCCGGCCGGGGCAGCACATCGGCGCCCGACAGGACGCCCGGCTCGTCGATCAATGGATTCGGATGATCGACCTCGAATCGCAGGGTACGGAACTCACAGCCTCCGCCGCACTAAGGTGTCTCTCGTCTACAAGGAGACCGGTAACCTGCGGGCTTGCCAACTCCTATTGGGTCACCGGAAACTGGAGAGCACTGTCCGATACCTCGGCATCGAGGTGGACGACGCCCTGGAGATGTCAGAGCAGATCGATCTGTGACTCTCGACCGGGCCTGAAACGGGCCCGGTCATGTCTGCTAAGGGTGGGTTTGAAAAGCATGCATCGCGCCCGAAAGCGTGCCTCAGATCCACGCGCGAATGTCCTCTATCCGGCATAGTCCACATGACCGCCGTTGGCGCTCAGTTGCCAGCCAGAGTGGCCAAGCCGGACGTTCGTCTGTGGTGAGGTATGCCAGCCGCGCGGCCCTCCTCCTGTGCCTCGTCAGCCCGACTATGGGCATTGGATTCGGCGACGTGCGGCTGGCTCTGGCCGCCTACAACGCCGGACCCCCCGGGTGGCCCGGCTCGGACAGATCCCCGACATCGCCGAAACCCGCCAGTACGTCGCGAGCGTTCTGGGCTGCTACCTCCGCCCTGACGGCGGGCCGGCGGATCCTCACCGTCCAGCAATGCCAGCCTACGGGAGGCTCCCAGTGGTGACGGAGCCCGCGTTTTCGGCGGTGGAGGAGGGCGCGCTCCTGACGCGCGCCGAGACCTCCGCCTTCCTGGCGCAGCGGGGCATCCGGCTCAAGCCGGCCCCGCTGGCGCAGCTTTGGTCCACCCGGTCGGACGGACCTCCGTGTCTCCACGTCCGTTCAAAACCCTTCTATCCCCGCAATCTGCTCGAAGCCTGGGCGGCGGCCCAGATATTGGGGCTCCGCACCGGCGCCCCCGCCGCCGCCCAGAGCCGACGCCGTGTCTGATCGGACGCCCCGATCCGACGGCCCCAACCTCTTCTCCGCCCATCCGAGGGCGGTGAGGGAGCGGATCGTGACGGACGTGATCCTCGACCGCGCGGAATCGACGCCGGTTCCGCCTCCAAGAGGCCGGGCGACCCCGTTCCGGTTAAACGACGACGGCGTCCAGCCCGGCGGTCCGGATGACCGGCTTTTGCTCTGGCCCGAGGTTCAAAACCTCGTCGGCTTCAGCCGAACGACGGCCTGGCGCATGCAGCGGGCAGGACTCTTCCCTTGGCCCATACCCGTGTCCCCAGGTCGGGTCGGATGGCGGGAAAGCGAATTGAACGCCTGGAAAAGGGCGAGGCGAGGCGCCGAACCGGTTCCCGGCCTAGCGCCGGGCGGCGAGCGGCGTTTCAGCCCG
>OBMK010001952.1_pt1 | contig 16520 bp, 18 predicted proteins | sample 1539081 | NCBI WGS metagenome assembly OBMK01 (sample SAMEA3355528, study PRJEB22509) | marine metagenome | biome: marine; feature: river plume; material: water | place: USA | collected 2010-08-07 | depth 0.5 m | reverse complement strand
CTAGACAAGATGGAACACTATGGGATGATATATATGATACAGCGTTACAAGACGAAGTTGATGATAATCTAAGAGAGGTATTCAACCTTGCCTCTGAGTAAACCACAAAAAACTATATTTGATGACCCTAATCGATTCCGTTTAGCAGTATGTGGAAGACGCTTCGGTAAGACACACCTAAGTAAGTGGGAAATAGCTAGAGCAGCAAGGTTCCCTAACAAGCGTATACTATACTTGGCACCTAATTATCGTCAAGCTAAAAGTATTATATGGCAGGACTTGAAAGATGAACTGGGTGATAGAAGATGGATAAAGAAAATAAACGAATCAGAACTTAGTATAAGACTAGTTAATAATACACTAATAGAACTTCGTAGTGCTGAATCAGCCGATAGTATTCGTGGTATAAGCTGTGACTTTGTAGTGCTAGATGAGTGTGCATATATGCCTCCAGAGGTTTTTAGCCAAGTAATCAGACCAACGCTATCTGACACTGGCGGTGGTGCTCTCTTCATCACAACTCCTATATCACAAAGCAACTGGGTATATGACTTGTATATGCAGTGTGATCACTTAGAAGACTGGAGTAGCTATCAATATACAACTCTCGACGGCGGACAGGTGCCAGAATTAGAAATAGAAGCTGCTAAAAGAGATTTAGATCTAAAAACATTCCAAGCTGAGTATCTAGCTGACTTTACAAGTGGATCAAGACTAGTATACTATGCGTTTGATAAGAAGAACAATATAAAACCGTTCACAGACAGACCTAATCAGATATGGATCGGAGCTGACTTCAATATAGAACCAATGAGTGCTGTAGTAGGAACTCCAACTAAAGAAGGCTTCCATATATTTGATGAAATCATAATACAAAATAGTAACACACACGAACTGGCAGAAGAAATAACTAGACGCTATGGTGGACACAGGATAACAGTATTCCCTGATCCTGCCGGTAGTGCAAGAAAAACAGCAAGCCGTGGGCGTAGTGATCACGATATACTTAGAGAGTATGGACTAGAAGTTAAAAGTAAAAGAGCTCACCCTAAAGTAAAAGATAGAAACGCTGTAGTAAACAGTATGCTACTAAATGCACAAGGTGAAAGTAGACTATTCTTTGACCCTAAATGTAAAACAACAATTGATAGTGTAAGTAGACACAGCTATAAGATGAACACAATGATACCAGATAAAGACAGTGGAACAGACCACGCAACCGACTGTTTAGCATATGTAGTAGACTATAACTATGCTATCAGAGATACAAGAGATACCTTTAATAAGCCAAAAGTATTTGGAGCGTTTTAGGTTGACAAAATATAAAAACAGTGCTATACTTAATACAAATGTAACGATACGGAATCACATCGTTGTATTTTCTCCTGAAGAACTGTATATACGAGTGTGTATACAGGGTGATGCGAATGCAACACCAAGTTACAGTCTAAAAGCTCTATGCCGATCCCCCGGTGTAGGGCTTTTTTCTTATCGAAATCGAAAAGGATAAATAAAGTAAGTATATCACTGAACCGATCAGGTTTAATCGGGTGACAATAGTCTATGTCGTAAAAAATGGACAGACAAAACACTCTAATAGAGGAACTAATAAATGCTAACAATAGAACAAATTAATCAGGTGCACCCCGGCTATGCTGAATATCTTTACAGATGGGATTACTATATGCGATCCTATATGGGAGCTGAAGAGTATAGAGATGGTGCTTTCCTTAGAAAATACATTGGCGAAGATCAAGGACCCGGCGATCAATACAGACAACGACTCCTAGATACAGCTTTACACAACCACGCTAAAGTAGTAGTGGATACATATCGTAGTTTCATCTTTAGAAACTTACCGACTAGAACAATGGGCAACCTAGTGGATAATGAATTCGCTATGCGTTTTATCCAAGATGCTGATCTAGATGGAACTGGAATGAACCAGTTTATGCGTGAAATAAACGATATGGTTTCGATCTATGGAGGCTGTTGGGTAGGAATCGACCGACCAGCTTACGCAGTTGAAACGACAGCACAAGAAGAAGCGTTAGATATTAGAGCATATGCTATCGCTATCGACCCTACCGCTGTTACTGACTGGAGCTATGCTCGCCAACCAAATGGTGCAAAGAAACTAAACTATATCAAGATCGTAGAAGATAAACAAGCTGATCACGATACTATAGTAGCTTGGACACCAGAAACAATTACTAGATATGTAGTAAGCAAAAAAGCTATACATACAACTAACAACGAACTAACAACACATAACACACAATCGGACCAAATAGTATATGAGTATGGAAAAATACTTGAAGCTATTGAACATCCAAATCCACTAGGCTACATTCCTTTCCACAGTGTAGTTGATACTAAAAGCTTCCATAAAGGTATTGGTAATAGTGATATAGGTGATGTATGTGACATTATGCGTAGCATATACAATAAACTATCAGAGCTATACAGCAATATTCGCCTGTCAAGCCACCCTAGTATTGTAGCTGAAGCAAGTGCCGAAATAAATGGCGGCTCAGGTGCTATCATATATGTGGATGAAAATACACAAGTGCAACCATACTTATTGCAACCCACAGGTGCAAGTATAGATGGTATTATCAAGAGCATTGAACTAGATGTAGAAGCTATTGATAGTATAACACACTTAAAAGCCGTAAAAGCTAAAACAGGATCGCCAATGAGTGGTGTTGCTTTAGCTACAACCAAGCAACTTCTAAACGCTAAACTAGCCGATAGAGCAAGTATACTTGAAATTGCGGAAAGAAAACTATGGGCCGATTGGTTTAATTGGCAACAAGTAGAACAATCAGAGGACTTCCATATCCATTATGAAAAGAGCTTTGATTTAAGAGATCGACACAGCGACTTAGAATTGTATAGCAAGGCAATTCTAGCAGTTCCACACGATAGCTTCGCGCACCATATTCATAACGAGATCGCAGCAATGATGATTGACGATGAATCAGATTTGCAGCTAGTTCAAGCGCAAATTGCCGAAGACCATATGAAGAACAACATTACTACCCCAGAAGCCGAATAAGCTAAAGGGATAAATAATACTGTGTGCAGTATAGGGTAATGATACCCCCAGAACTATATTGCGTAAATTAATATCCTTGCAAAGGAGAACCGTTTAAGATGGACGAACAAGAAAGCATCGCTAATACAACTGAAAACACAGAGACTGGCTCTGTAAATGAAGTGGATAAAATGAACCAGGCTGAAAAGGCATTCTCACAAGAGGATGTGGATCGTATAATCCAAAACAGACTAAAGCAAGTTGAAAAGAAATACGAAAACATTGATATTGAAGAATACAATGGTATGAAACTTAAACAAGCTGAAGCTGAAAAGGCTAATATGATCAAGCGTGAGCAATTCGAAGAGTTGCTTCAGAAACAAAAATCAGAGTATGATACCAGACTTAACAGTCTACAAGGTGAATTGCATAAAACAAAAGTAGACGGAGCTCTTTTAGAAGCAGCAAGTCGACATAAAGCAGTAAACCCAACTCATATCTCTAACCTTATGAAAAACCAAGTTCAACTTGGAGAGAACGGAGCAGTAGAGGTATTAGACTCGGCAGGTAATGTCAGGTATAATACAGAAACAGCTGAACTAGTAAGTGTTGATGAAGCAGTAAAAGAATTTATCACACAAAATACTTACTTGCGTAGTGCGGGTCCTAGCGGAGCTGGAACTGGCGCAACAAAAGGTAAATCGGCCTCCGGAGAGGTTAAAATCGATACACTGGATATGAAAAAACCAGAAGATCGAAAAATATATGCAGAATACCGCAAGAAGGCGGGAATTGCATAATCATAAACAATATAAGAGGATAATCTAATGGCAAACTCAACAACAACAACATTGGCGTCTTTGATTTCTCCAATCGTTCAAGAAGCTTTATTCACAGCGAACGAGAGATCTGTAATGCGTGGCTTAGTTAAAAACTTCGCAGTCCCAATGAACTCAGGTAAATCTGTTCAGGTTCCTGTCTACCCAATCGTAGCAGCACAAGCCTTAACAGAAGGAACAACAATGGCAGGAACATCTGCCGACATCGCAGTAACAACTACTACTAAAACTATCACACTAGCTGAAGTAGGTGTTATGACTAACTTAACAGACCTTATGCGTGACACATCAGAAGCTGATGTAATTTCTCACTTAGGTAAATTATTTGGTGAAGCGATTGCAACTAAAATGGACGCAGACTTAATGGGTCTATTTGCAGGCTTTTCAACTGAGCAAGGACCAGGTGCAGGTGCAGAATTAACTGTAGCAGACATCTTCCAAGCAGCAGCTGAACTAAAATCAAGCAACGCTCCAGGCGACTACTTTGCAGTATTACATCCGAAGCAAGTATATGCAGTTAAATCAGCATTAACAAATACTTTCTCTGGTGTTGCAGCAACAGATGTAGGTAATGAAGCATATCGTAGAGGCCTAGTTGGCCAAATCGCTGGTATCAATATCATCGAATCATCTAATGTAGCAGTAGACGGCTCAGGTGACTCAATTGGTGGTGTATTCTCAAGCGAAGCTATGGGACTTGCAATGCAAAACGATCTTTCAATCGAAATTGAAAGAAATGCAGCTTTAAGAGCAGACACAGTAGTAGCGACAGCTAGATACGGCGTTGGTGAACTTATTGATGTATATGGTGTTAAACTAACATCGGATGCCACTATCTAATAACTCATTTAGATTAATATAGGAGAGGTAATGATGTATGCAACAAACGACGATTTAATCAATTTAATTGGTGGAGAAATCTTTGACCACGGTCGAGATGATTTTACTAGTGAGTTGACTCGTGCAGAATCAGATGTAAACCGTTATATCGAAGTCAACTGGTTTCAGAAGACTAGAGGCGGCAGCAGTAAACGAATAGTAACTGTTGGAGAAACATTTGATGCAACTAAATTGAGCGCAGCTCAATGGAAAACAAGCACAATATATCTTGCATTGTATAGATACATATTACCTCAACTATCTCCCTTTAGAGGCGAAGATAGCTTTACACATAAAATCAGCTTCTATAAAGAACGCTACTTCGAAGAAATTAAAGAAGTAATGGCGTCCGGTATAGAGTATGATTCCAATGATGACGGAACCATAACTGAAAATGAAGTGTATGAACATCGTCAAGATAGGGTGTATAGATGAGTAATAGAGAAGCAATTGCAAAGTATTTGGTTGGAAAACTCGAAGAAGTTCGATATATCAAGTCAATTACTAGAGAACCTAAAAGTGTGGAGGAGTTGGCTCGAACTTCGTTTCCACATTGTTTAATCGAAACCACTGATGAAAATCGTGAAGATTATTCTATGGGCTCAACCGATAGTGTAAGAACCGCAACAATATCGTTTCTAATTAACATTGTAGTATACGGTGATAATAGAGATAGCCAAAGAAATTTAGTTATCGAAGCTGTAGAACGCAAATTAGAAGAAGATAGAAACTTTGGAGGCTTACTGTTTAACAGTGGAGTGAGCGAAGTTCTAACAAGAGAAATTGATACGGATAGTCCTTATGCCACTGGTGCAATTGTTTACAGTGCAACATATCACTATGATAGAGCAAAACCATAATGTATACACTATTGTATACAATAACATTTAAGAGGAAACTAATATGTCGGCAAATAAAGGCCTTACAGGCGTAGTAAAACTCGGTGTCGCAGGCGCCGAAACAGCTATATTAAATGTCACAAGCTTCTCATTGGAAGAAACAACAGAGACTATTGATGTAACATCGATGGACTCAGCTGGCAATTCTCGAGAAGTCTTACCAACATTTATCAGCTTCACTGGAACAGTTGAAGGATACTGGGACAATACAGATGCAGCTCTGAAACACACGGATACAGTTGACCCTGTAGTTCGTGCAGGTGCAGAGATTGGATTTGAATTATATCCAGAATCAACAACTTCAGGTAAACTGTATTACAAAGGTAATGCAATCGTAACTAGTGTATCTAGAACTCAATCTTTTGATGGTGCAACACAATTCACTGTTAACTTTGACGGTAATGGACCACTTGATTACAAGGCAGTATAATAATGTCTAAGACGCTGCGTTCCGCTAATGCTGTATTCAATGATATGAAACAGTGGGCTGAACGCAGTGTCAACACGACAATACATACGATAAATATAATAGCGAGAGGAAATACCCCGAAACGAACTGGATTCGCTCGCGCCCAATGGAAGAGAGGACAACAGTGGAAATTTAGAGGTCGTAAAAAACTTCAAATTATACACAATGCCGCTCACTATATTGGAGTCTTAGATGGTAGTGTAGCAACTAACGGTGGCGGAATAAGTAAACACGCTCCAATCTTACAACCAGCAATAGACAAAGCAGTGGCCGATAGCCACTATATTAAACAACGATAACAAAGCGAGAATATAAAATGGCAAAACTAATAGATAAAGTAGAAACACATTTCGAAAGTGTTTTAGCAAATGGACTTCAAGGTCCAGTAGAAGTTCCAGAATGGGACGAAAAGATTTGGTGGAGACCAAGTTCAACGATGGCAGAAGAATCAAAAGTAATTGAACTATCACAGGCTGGTAAAACAACAGAAGCCCTAGTAGTAACACTGATTCAGAAAGCAATGGATAAGGATGGAAAACCTTTATTTGCAGCATCGGATAGAGTAAAACTTATGCGTGTAGCAGACCCAAAAGTTATTCTTCGTGTAATCACGGAAATGAACGATAAACAAACGGAGTTCGAAGACGCAGTAAAAAACTAAAAGAGTCCTCTAATGTATTGTTTGCATACAAGCTCGCATTAGAACTGGGTATGACAGTAGAGGACTTGCTCAATAATATGAGCACAATTGAGTTCAAAGGATGGATACATTACTTCGAATTCGTAGCCGACCAACAAAGGAAAATGAATAAAAAATAGTTGATAGTATAAACTATTAGCTAAAGATATTAAGGAGACCTTTGATGGCTACAACATATGACTTAATTGTCCAAGCAACAGATAAAGCAAGTGGACCACTTGCAAAGATTAATGGGCGACTAAAAGCAACAGAAAAACAAACCAAATCACTTGGGATCAGCTTTAGAGCGGTAGGGGCAGCAATAACTGCCGCTCTAACTGGTGGTGCATTAAAAAGCATCGTTGGTATCACAGCAAGATTTGAAGACTTAGAAGATACACTAAACGCTGTCACAGGCAGTGCAACAAAAGGCGGAGAAGCCTTTAAGTTCATACAAAAGTTCGCAACTAAAACACAGTTTGGTGTTGAAGAACTAACAGAAACATATATCAAATTAGCTGGTGCTGGCATCAAGCCCACTGAAAGGCTATTAACAACATTCACAGACACAGCAGCTATTACAACTGATCAATTGGGATCGCTACAAGCTATCACTGACTTATTCTCTCGTAGTGTAAGTGGTGGACTAGGCTTAGAAGATCTAAATAGATTGGCTGATAGAGGTGTGCCTGTATTCCGTATACTAGAAGAACAACTGGGTCTAACAAGACTAGAACTAAGTGAGTTCGGTAAAACAGCCAAGGGTGCCGCAGCAATCCGTGCCGCATTAACTAAAGGTATCAATGACGAGTTTGGCGGTGCAACTAAAGGTAAAATAGATAACTTATCAACAGCAATGAGTAACTTTAAGATCCAAGTTGGATTAAGTGCTGTTGAACTGGGTAATAAATTTAAGCCACAACTAACAGCAGTAATTGAAGAAGCAACAACATTCCTTGCAGCCAATGATAAATTAATACAAAGTTTAGGTAGTGGACTAGGAACAGCAATTGTCGCCACAGCAGATGCTTTAAGGCTAATGGCAGAGAACTTTGATGCTATTAAAACAGCAGTGTTAACACTAGTAGGACTTCGTATAGCAAGTTTTATAGGAACACTAGCATCTCGTATGAGTAGTGCTATAGCTAATGCAAAAGGACTAAGTGGTATCTTTAGTGGTCTAGCTAGATCAATCGGAACAACTGTAGGTAAAATTCCAATTCTCGGTAGAGCATTTAGCGGACTAGGAACTATGGCAATAAGATTGCTTCCACTGTTAACAAATCCATTTACAGCAGTGCTGGCTCTAATTGCAGCAGTAGTATCTGGAGGTTTATGGTTCTTCAGAGACGAAGCTCTTAAAGTGGGTGGCACAATGACCACAGTTGGTGAAACAGTAAGAGCAACCTTTAATGTAATTGGCGGATATATTCAAGACATAGTAACATACTTCAAAGAAGCATTTGGTAATGTGTGGAGTAGTATCAAGCGTTGGTTTAGCGTAACAGACTTTGGTGGAGCATTTGGCACAGTATTTAATTATGTAGTAAAATTAACTAAAAGTGTCGCCAACAAAATACTAAACTTATGGGTAGTAGCATTTGAATTCATCACAGGTATAGTATATAACTTACCAGGGTTCTTCAAAGGAGCATTTAGCGCCATCAAGGCATTGGGTGCAGAATTAATAACTACTCTTATCAGTGGATTCGGTAGCTTAGGTCCAGCAATTAAACAAGCATTAACAGGTGATCTTAGTGGAGCAGCGGCAAGTGTAGCAACTGCCTTCCAAGCAGACTTTGGTGCAGCTATGAAGCGAGGATTTGAAGAAGCTGGTGGCACAAGCCTTATGCCAGAAGTGGATATTCCAGGTATAATGGCAACAGATAGAGTTGGACAAATTGGAGATGTATTTAAGAAAGCAACAGGTCCGTTGATGATTGAAATCCGTAAGTTTGGCGGTAAAGTATTCTCACCCATAACTGGTGCTTTAGATAATGTAATATCAGATGTTGAAGCAGAGATCCTTCGCTTACAAGCTGAACAAAAAGCCATAGCAGATGCAGCAACGGCAGACGGTCAAAATAAAGCATCAGATGCCAAGCTAATAGCTTTAGCTGAACAAATAAAACAACAACAACTCTTAGCAGAAGAACTTCAAGCTCAAGCAGATCTAGAAAAACAAATATCAGAAGGTCAAGTAGTGGCAGATACAACTAAACTAACAGCATTGCAATCGCTAGTTAAAGGTATCAAAGATCAACGCACAGCATTCAACAGCTTAAACATAGGTGTTGAAGAACAAAAGCGTCTAGCTGATGAACTAGGTATATCATACAAAGACTTTGCAGCAGCTTTAGAAGGTGCAAAGGGCGGTATGGACATATTCCTAACTGATGCACAGAAGTTCAACAAAGAACTAGAAGAAGGCTTCCGTAGTGCAGCTGAAAGTTTAAGTAAGAGTTTAGCTACAAGTATTGTTCAAGGTAAAGGAATGTTAAGTAGCTTTAAGAGTTTCTTTGATGGTATCTTAGAACAAATGCTACAAAAGATTATACAAACACAATTAATGGAACCACTTATGGGTGGACTGTTAGGTGGCACCGGCGGTATGGGCGGCGGAGGTGGAATCCTCGGTAGCGTATTACCAATGATAGGTGGCTTCCTAGGTATTCCTGGAATGGCACAAGGTGGTGCACCATCAACCAGGTCTCCGACCCTAATTGGAGAACAAGGTCCCGAATTATTTCTTCCTGGAACAACTGGACGAGTAATACCTAATAACGATTTAGGTGGGGGTGGAGAAACCACAGTGCAATTCAACATAAACGCAGTGGATTCAAGAAGTGGCACACAGTTCATATTAGAGCAGAAAAAACAAATTATAAATATGATAAACAGTGCCCAAAGACAACGAGGCAAGATGGGGATTATAGACTAATGAAAAAAATATTTACATATCCAAACAACAGTAGCACACAGTATATTCACTTAGACAGTGATGCAAGCGCAACTTCCAACCAGACAAGTGCCTTTTTCTTAGAAGAGGTATGGAGTGGAGCATACAAGACTAACGAGTTTCAAGCAACTCCTGGCACACTAAACAATGTAAAAAAAGAATGGGGTAAGTTCTATAAGTATGTTGATCAGAAGAAACACGGTAGTAATTTACAAAGATACGATTTATGGAAAACTCCAATTATAAAAGCTACTATTGAAGGAAGCTTTTTTAACGGTATTAAAATTATAAATCCTAGTAGCGACTGGTCTAGTGTAGATCCAATGATATTAGCAAAAGCTGATGGGTCAGCACACAAGCTACGCAACGGCGCTATAATGTATGCATTTCCTGCCGATAGTAATGATAATGCTAACACCACTTTTAGCACAGCAACAGGATTGGGCGGGAGTCAAGCTAATCAATATTGTAGAGTATTAGACGAGTATCAATTTCAAGTATTCGGGAAGGCATATTATGATGATGATGGCGTGCTTGATACTTCACAGGGCAACCACGCTGGTTTCGATGAACCTATTACTAGTCCAAGCGTTTACTCTTATACTAATATAGGTGATGGAGCTAGTCATACATTTGGAAATAGTGGCTATAATATATGGGACACTTACCCACAGCTAATTCAACATCCAGCACGAGACTCTGTTTTTAAACACTATCAGAACATTCACTTAGATGCCAATTCTGGTAATAATATAGACAAAGATTGGTATAACAGTGCAAGTGGATCAAGTTGGTTTGCACCAATTAGAGCTAGAGCTCGGAATGTAGCCGGCTCAGCTAATTTAACAGAATTCTTCTTATATGAATTTGATAGCGAATGGACTGGTATGTATGATACGCCTTGGGTAAATGTATCAGAGAATCTTAATGGAACTGGCTATCAACAACAAATGCCAGGTATAAGTAACCAGATAAGTGCATTGAGCTATAGTCCAAGTTGGGGCTATACAGCATCAGATGATAACGGTAGACTACTACTAACAATAAACACCGGAACTATTCCAAGTGCATATAAAAATGGACATCCAGTAAACTTAACTAGAGCTGATAGCTTCCAAGCTACAGTAGGCGATAGATATGCACCTAGACGAGGCTGTGGTATTCCTTGGTTTATGCATAAAAAAGATGATACTAGTTTCTGGCTAACAGCAAAACCATACAGAACAAAAACAGAACACTCATATGCAAAATATGTAAGTGAACCTAATTTTACAAACAGATGGCATAGAGATACACAAAGTGCTAGTGTGAGTGCTAATGCAGCTGATATAAGATTCGCTAGTATAATGGACGAAGACTTCGCTATACAAGTCTATGCGAATATCTTTCAGATTAATATAACTAATAATGTTGCTGAAACTTACACATATGACTTCTTAGAATCTGTGTCTAACTATACACCAACTTATGGACAGGGTCCAATGATAGACTATTATAGAGTTATGGGAAATAACTTTAGAGATCCACTTCCATTTAAAGTAGCAACTGTTGAACTAGTATGGCCAGGTAATGCACAATATCAACCTAATGTAGAGGCTGGAACGCTTGATACAACTTCGCATTATGTAGAAGGTCGAGCTATTCCAGTAGTATTGGGTAGAGGCTTTGGAGATCACACTCAACCAACTGGGTATTGGGCAGATGGCACCTGTGTAGCACCAGTTATTGAGTATTCAACAGATAGCAATGGTCGACTAGCCAGTGTAAATCTAGTAAGTGGTGGTCACTTATCATACGACTATAATGGAGTTGATACAACGGGTAGTAACGCTGATCCTTTGGGTAATGTCCAGGATGTTTCTGGCGGTAATGCACCAGGTGGAGCTTATCCAGAACAAGGCACAGAGTATGATATATTATATCAACCACCAGCTGAAATTGTAGCTGCAACAACACCAGTATATGATAGACACTTAGGTGATAAGTCATACAACAGTCAACCGTGGGATGCAGGTATGGCAACAAGTATTATATCAGCAGGCACCACTAGCTATATGCAATACAACGAAGGACTAAATCAATATCAGACTATGGATGCCAGCATTTATTGGCCAGATCATATTGCTCCTCGTAGTGCTAATATAACAGTAAATCAACCAAGTAGTGTAAACAACAGTGCTAATGGAATTAAGTATGTGAGAAACAGTGGCTATGTAAGATATAGCTTAGACTTAGAGTATCCTCCAATGAAAGAGGAAGACTTCGCAAGATTCTTAGGATTCGTAAATGGAATGCGTGGACAAACAGTGCCATTTAGATTTCCATTACAATTTATAAACAGATTCTCTAATGGAATGGATGGTATATTATTTAACACACCTAATAGTCCAGATCATCCAGGATCAAGTCCAAGACTATATAAAGAAATAACACCAGGTGAAAAACGCATATTCTTAGAAGGATTTGAAAGTGATCAACCTGTTGCAATACTGGCTGGACAACACTTACAACTTGCTGATAGTAATAGAAATGGTGGATTACACACAAGTCTATTACAACAGAACGCAAATGAGTTTGGTCAAGTAATTGCAAATGTGGCATATCCATTTCAGATAAGTAGTAATATAGCTAAAGGCACAGAAGTAAATGATAATCCAAAATATGTAACTGTAACTATGAACTCGGACGAGTTTATATACAAAACAGATTACAGTGGACTATACAACTTTAGTGTTGAACTAGTATTTGATGAGAGAAAAGATTAATGAGCAAATTTAACGAAAGTTTACAGCCTAATTTCGCTACAGCATTAACTAAAAAAACGCTGCAAGCATATGAACTTCTAGAGGTAATTCTACACCCTACAGATGCTGATGATAAATTCTATCTAACTAATGCAATGAACAATATCACATTTAATGGTAATACTTATATTGCTGTAGGTGGTATACTTGGATTTAGTGATGTAGAAGAAAGCCAGTTATTTGGCATAACAGAAATAACAGTAACAATGAGTGGATTACCATTCCACGATTTAGCTGATGTAGATAACCCTAATGAAAAGCTAAACTTTACAAGTGAGTTCTTAAGTAAGCAATACACAGATAAACCATTGCGTATATATAGAGCATATTTAGATAATGATAAACTAATTGCAGATAGCAACACACCAGCTGTAATACAATTGTTTGATGGTCGTATCGATAGTCCAGCAGTAAGTGATAGCGAAGAAGGTGATACAGTAATAGCCTTAAAAGCAACATCACACTGGGTAGACTTTGAAAGACGAGGCGGTAGACGAACAAACGATAATGAACAGCGTAATACACTTCACTATAATGGAACAGATAACTTTAATGGTGATAGATTGTTTGAGTATTCATACGATAGTATTAAAGATATAAAGTGGAAAGAATGATATGTTGAACAAGAAATATATATCATACTGTAGCTGGCTTGCACAAAAACACGGTAGTCCTTGGCGTTTAGGAACTAATGACTGTATGACACTTTTGTTTGAATGCACAGATCTAGTGTATGGAACAGACAGACATAAAACTGTAATGAACAAATATAATGATGTGCGTAGTGCAATTAAGTTCTGGCGTAATATGAAAACAACAACAGGTCAACAAATGCACATAATGGGCTTTAAGAGTGTTGACGAACCTAAAGAAATGGATATTGGTATAAGCTGTGGAGTGTATCCTAATGCAGTATTCTACCACAATAACAAGTGGCACGGTATCCAAGAAGGCGGAGTATTTGGAGCCTTTACAATGGGTTTAAGCGAGCCAATAGATATATGGAGATATAAAAATGGGTAAGGTATTTAAGGCTATAGCATTTATTGGACTAGCATTATTTCTAGGTCCAGGTGCATTTGGTCTAACAGGACTGGGCATACTAACTGGAGCTCAAGCTCTAATGTTTGGTATAAGTGCTGTAGGATCTTTCTTAATGAAAGACAAAATGGATCAAGCTGGTGCCAAGCGTGCCGACCCTGGCTTTATGGTCAACAAACAATCAACACAACAACCACTGTATGTAGTATATGGTGAAAGACGAATTGGACCACACAGAGTATATATTGAAACATCAGATGATGCAGGATCACTAGACGGAACACAATACTTACATATGGCAATGGCTATTGGTGAAGGTGAAATTGAAGATATTAAGTGTATGCGATTTAATGATAAACTAATATGGATAAACTCTAACAGTGATATACAAGCCGAGTATTCAACAGAAATAAGTGACAAATCAATCAGCACAAACGCTAAAGGTATGGTAACAGCTAATGATGAAGAAACAAGTCAAGACTTTAGCACAGTGATAAAAATGGCATACTGGAAAGGATCAGATGATCAATACTTTGAGTCTCCAGACTTTAACACAGAGAGCGATATGAGTTGGGCAACTGATGAATTCTATAAAGGTGGAACTAATGGCGATAGTGATAGACGAGGCCGTGGTGTAGTATGGATGTATATTAGATTTAAGTATGACAGAGAACTAGTTCCTAATGTCCCAACAATTATCACAGAAGTTCGTGGACGCCCTGTAGCTAATGTAGCCGACTCTAGCGAAAGCTGGAGTGGATTAACATATGCACAAAAAACAGCTCGTATGACAAACCCTGCTAACTGTATTGCAGACTATATTGAAAACACACGCTATGGTAAAGGACTAACAGCTAACACACTAGATAAAGGTAGTGCAACAACCAGCTTCGGTAAGTATAGACAGTGGTGTATAGATAATGATGTAACCTTTAATGGTGCAGTAAACACAGACAATACACTGTTTAGCAATATGCAAGGTATGTTAAGTAGTGGTAACTGTTATCTAACATTTACAAATGGTGTATATAAAATTAGACCTAATCGTAGTGAAACATTCGACAGTAATACACACATCTTTACTAAAGATAATATCATAAGTGATGTGCATATTGAAATGGGTAGTAAACAGTCTAAAAGCAATATAATGAAAGGCACATACTTTGATAGAGATAAATTTAATCAATCTAATACAAGTATTCAGCCACCAATTACAACAACTAACACATATCTAGCCGAAGACAATGATACACTAAATGAAAGTAGTTTCCAAATTGATTTCTGTGACAACGAAACTCTAGCTGACAAGCTAACTAAATTCCAATTAGATCTTAGTCGCTATGCAACAGTAATGCAGTTTAAGACAACTTGGGGTGCAAGTAATTTAGAGGTAGGTGACCCTGTATATGTCACATATGATAGATATGGATTTACAAATAAGAAATTTAGACTAGTAGGACAAACAATGAATGCGGACGGCACGATTGATGTAAGCCTGTTGGAGTATCCAACAGATGAAAGTATATTCCTGGAGGTAGCGTAATGAGTGTAATCAGCGTAAAAGATGGTGCAGTAAGTTTATCAGCACAAGACGAAATCGGTGCAATAACTGGCGGTAATACTAATACTGTAACAGTAACAGTAGCTAATATAAGTGATACACAAATACTATCACCGGCTGACAATGACTTCCTTGCATATGATGCCGCTAGTAGTAAATGGACAAACCAAAATCTAGCAGAGATAACTGGTTTAGCCACAGTAGCCAGTAGTGGGGACTACGCTGATCTACTAAACAAACCAACTCTATTTGATGGAGCATACAGTAGTTTAAGCGGACTGCCAACTCTATTCGACGGAGCATACAGTAGCTTGTCAGGAGCGCCAACACTAAATAGAACTGTAGGACACGCTTCAGGTAGCTTACCAACAGGCACCACAGGTGACTTAATACACATAACAGATGATTCCAACAAACCCGCATACTATAATGGTAGTGTGTGGAAATATATTTCAGATAATACAGATGTATAATATAAGAGGATCATATGCAAACAATAATTCCCAACCCCAAGGGTATCTTTAAGTTCAGAACTTATAGCAACTATAACGATATAAAATCGGTATACTTTACAAATAAAATCATAGACAAAAATGCTGTGCCCGGCACAATAGCTTGTCTTACATTTCCGCCAGGTGGTGGTGTAGTAGTAGCCACTGATGCAACTTTAGATGAACTTCAAGCTGATGTAAATCTATGGAACAGTATATGCTTTGCATTATCAATGAGTGATAAACTTAATATAGAGTATAACATAGAACACTGTATAAGAGTAAGTGGAAACTCGCAAGTATGGCGTAACTATGAAAAAACCGGTGTAAAGGGCAAAGGACTAAAAGATGAAATACTAAAAAATCTAATAGAGGACTATTTCATACTAGGAATCAGCGGTGCTGCTTTAGCCAACAAATACAATATAAACATAGCAGCAGTATACAAATATCTCAGAGATTATAAGAAAGAAGTGCTAGAAACAACTGGTGTAATGCTAGAAAGAAGCTAAAATAAATTAAAATAAATTATAACCCATTGAAATATATGGGTTTTTTTATGACTGAAAAGGTTGACAAGTAAGAGCTCTTACTGTATACTATAAGTATAGACAATAAGAAAACGGAGATATAAAATGACTAAGATAGAACACTTTAAGCTAGTAGCAAAAATACACAAGCAATATGCAGCAGGCAGTGAAGACCGTGCTGTAGTGAGCTTGGCTATACGCACATTCCAAGACCAATATGCAAACAACAGAAATATGCTAAAATTAAAATTACAATCACTATTGGAGACAGTATAATGAAAATATCACAACAAGAGTTTGAAAAACTTCCAAAAAATATACAAGACTTT
>OBMK010001950.1_pt1 | contig 16520 bp, 17 predicted proteins | sample 1539081 | NCBI WGS metagenome assembly OBMK01 (sample SAMEA3355528, study PRJEB22509) | marine metagenome | biome: marine; feature: river plume; material: water | place: USA | collected 2010-08-07 | depth 0.5 m | reverse complement strand
ATGATTGACACTGGAATACTTGTCAATATCTCAGAATCAAATATGAAGGACTTGACTACACATCTCAAGGCAAAAGACTTCAAGTCTATTCGTTCTTGGGTTGCAAACAACTTAGACAATGACCCTTCACAGTTGTATCGTAAGATTTATGATACATTGTATGATAGTGTACAACCAAGTACAATACCTCACATGGTAATGGCAGTTGCAGACTATCAATACAAATCAGCATTTGTTGCAGATCAAGAGATAAACATGCAAGCGTTTATGATTGAGATTATGTCACAGGTGCAGTTCAAATGAGTTATGAATTAAAGCACTATCTTAACTCAATAAATCACACTAAGGAAAATCTGATGAACTCAGATGATCCTATGTGGGAAAAGAAGTATCCATCATATGTTGTAAACAGATGTTTGGGTGCATTCAATGACACCATTATGTTCGTTAATGAAATGAATATGCGTCACCACCTTGACGCAAAGCTTCAATACGATTTTTTACTAAATACTATTAGATCTAAGAAACGCTTCGCCCCTTGGGTAAAAGCTGAAAAGTTAGATGACTTAGAGTATGTTAAAGAGTATTACGGCTACGGTAATGAAAAAGCGAAGGTTGCTCTTTCGGTACTTAATAATGAACAGATAAAGGCTATCAAAGATAGTTTGAATAAAGGTGGAAGAAATGGAAGAAATTGAATGGCAACCCGAAAGGATGCTAGAAGTAAAACTAAAGGAACCTGATGACTTCTTAAAGGTTCGTGAGACACTATCAAGAATTGGTGTCGCTTCTCGTAAAGAGAGGAAACTGTACCAATCATGTCATATCCTACATAAACAAGGTAGGTATTACATTGTACATTTCAAAGAGTTGTTTGCCCTTGATGGTAAGGAAACAAACATCAATGAGAATGATATATCTCGTAGGAACTCAATCGCAGTTCTTTTGAGTGATTGGGGTTTAGTTGAAATAATCGGTGATACTGAACCGAAAGCACCATTGTCCCAAATCAAAGTAATTTCCTTTAAGGAAAAAAGTGAGTGGGATTTAGAAACAAAATATAATATTGGAAAAAAGCGAGAACTATAAAATGAGTACAGATATTCTGAAAGCAGTAAAACAACATGCTGAAGCTAAGATTGCAATGCATCAAGTTAACGTGATGGTTTACCTAAAGAATCCTGCTGGTATTGGGGAACACTCAGATATCACAGAAACAGTGGAAAAAGAACTAAAGCAAATGGCTCACTATCAAGATGTCATAGACATGGTTGATAAATATTTCCCAGAATCTCCAGAGGATCAAATGCCACTTTTCTCTTGACATTCGCCCTTAAATCTTGTATAATGTACCTAATTGATAAGGAAAAATGTTTTGAATTTCTATACACACGTTGCTCAATGGGGCAACCAACTACTTGTTCGTGCCGTAAGGAATGGGGAACGTACTAACTTTAAAGTAAAGTACGAACCCACTCTTTTTGTACCTGTTCAGAAAGAAACTGGTTGGAAAACCTTGGATGACAAAAATGTCAATCCTATGAAGTTTCTTTCTATCAAGGAAGCAAAGTCGTTTATTGAACAGTATCAGTCTCAGCCACATCTTGTGTATGGAATGAATCAATTCCCATATTCATACCTATCCGAAACGTATCCAAAACAAATTGAGTTTGATTCTAAAAAACTCAAGATTGTTACTATTGATATTGAGGTTGAGTGTGAGAATGGTTTTCCTAATGCAGACCAAGCAGCAGAACCAATGCTGTCTATCACTGTCAAAGACCACAACAAAGGCACGTTCCTTGTTTGGGGTATGCAACCCTATGAAACAAGTCGAGATGATGTAGAGTATATACATTGTCCAACAGAACGTGAACTACTTGCTCGGTTCCTAAACTGGTGGGAATCTGACCACCCAGATATTATTACTGGTTGGAACACTGAGTTCTTTGATTTACCTTACATCTGTAACCGTATCAATTCCCAAATGGGTGAAGACGCAATGAAACGTCTATCGCCTTGGGGTGTGGTAAGCGCTCGTATGGTGAACAGTGGGTTTGGACGTAAAGATCAAGTATATGAAATCTTGGGTGTAAACAATCTTGACTACTTACAATTGTATCGTAAATTTACATACTCAAACCAAGAGTCATACCGTCTCGACCATATCGCTTTTGTTGAACTAGGACAACGTAAAGATGAGAATCCTTACGAGACATTTCGTGATTGGTATACTAAAGACTATCAGTCTTTTATTGACTATAACATCATGGACGTTGAACTAGTTGATAGACTAGATGACAAGATGAAACTGATTGACTTGCTTCTTACTATGACGTATGAGGCTAAAGTTAATATGTCTGATGCATTCACATCTGTGAAGTATTGGGATGTGTTGATTTACAATCACCTTCTCAAACGCAAGGTTGTTATTCCTCAAAAGAAAAGTAATGAATCTAAGGGTGAGAAGTATATTGGTGCATATGTTAAAGACCCACAAGTCGGTGAACACAAATGGGTTATGTCTTTTGACTTGAACTCTCTATATCCCCACTTGATTATGCAATACAATATTTCACCAGAGATGTTGTTACCAAAGTCTATGCCCTACAATGACAATACTGTTGATGATATGTTGTCAAAACAAATAGACTTGTCTATGTTACCAGCTGCACAAGTTGCTCGTACACCAAATGGTGCATTGTTCAGAACTAAGAAACAAGGGTTCTTGCCTGAGATGATGCAAGAGATGTACAATGACCGTACCATCTACAAGAAGAAGATGTTGACTGCTAAACAGCAGTTCGAAGACACTAAAGACCCAAAGTATCTAAACGATGTGTCTCGTTTCAACAACATTCAAATGGCACGAAAGATTTCTTTGAACTCTGCTTATGGTGCGATTGGTAACGAATGGTTTAGATACTATGACTTAAAGATTGCAGAAGGAATTACTACTTCTGGACAATTATCTATTCGGTGGATTGAAAAGGCACTGAATGGTTATTTAAACAAATTACTAAAAACGGACGGAGTTGACTATGTTATTGCATCGGATACGGATTCAGTATATATTAGGTTTGACGAACTTATTAATAAAGTGCTACCGAAGAGAACAGATGAGTCGGAAGGTTCACATCGTGGCAGGGCCGTGGATTTCCTTAATAGAATTGCTGAAGAGAAAATCGAACCTTTTATTAATACGAGTTATCAAGATCTTGCTTCTTATGTAAATGCATTCGAACAGAAGATGGAGATGGGTCGTGAGGCGATTGCTGACAAGGGTATCTGGACTGCAAAGAAAAGATATATCCTAAATGTGTGGGATATGGAAGGTGTTCGTTATCAAGAACCACAACTGAAGATTATGGGTATTGAGGCTGTCAAGTCTTCTACTCCTGCCCCATGTCGTGATAAGATTAAAGAATGTCTAAAGATTATCATGTCTGGTACAGAGAAGGATGTAAACAACTTTATCCAAGAATTTCGTGAAGAGTTTATGAAGTTGCCTCCAGAAGAGATTGCATTCCCTCGTTCTGTTAATGGACTAAAGAAGTGGAGTAGTAGTTCCAGTATCTTCTTAAAGGGTGTACCTATGCACTGTCGTGGTGCCTTATTATATAATCACTTCTGCAAACAGAAAAAACTTACAAACAAGTATCCTCTTATCCAAGAGGGTGAGAAGATTAAGTTTATTCATATGCGTACACCAAATACAATGTCATCTAACGTGATTTCTTTTATAACTAAATTACCAAAAGAACTTGACATTCATCGCTATATCGACTATGATCTACAGTATGAGAAAGCATTTGTAGAACCATTGACATTTATTATGAATCAGATTGGATGGGATATTGACCGTTCTTATGGTACGCAAACAACACTTGAGGACTTTTTTGGATGATACTAGAACGAGATGATGCTATATGGGCTGCAACAAAGTTGATGACTTACTTCAAAGACTTTGGGCGTATTGATGACTATTTTCGTGCTCGTAAAATTGAACGTGTAAAGAATATTCCTACTGCACTGCCAGGATTTGGATTGGAAGATGATATGTTCCAAGACTACGGTATGCATCCAGAGGATATGAACTTTGCTATTGTACAAGTTCCATCTAAAACTTTCGACACTATGTTAGAGAAGGTTGCATCGTTCTCGCCTGATAATGCGCCTGGCAAAGAGATGAAACTAGTTGTTAAGGAAACAACTACAAATACTGTGGTGGGATTTATTAAACTAGGTTCTCCACTAATCAACTCTAAACCTCGTAACGATTACTTGGGTGGTGTTCCAGATTTACCTATCTTCAACAAACGTGCTATCATGGGTTTTAATATTGTGCCTGTACAACCATTTGGATATAATTATCTTGGTGGTAAACTGATGGCTGCAATCTGCAACTCTCATGCAGTTCGTAGAATGTTAAATGAAAAGTATGATACAGAGTTTTGTTTGTTTGAGACAACATCACTCTACGGTAATATAAAAGGTTCGTCTATGTATGATGGTATGCGTCCATTCTTACGTTACAAGGGCGACACCCAATCTAAGTTTCTATTAACACTTGGAGAAGAAATCTACTTTGAGATGCGTGATTGGTTTACAGAAAAGAATGGTGGTGAAGACTTGATACATAAAGGTGCATCATCTCGTAAACTAAAAATGCAAACTAAGATGGTAGGTGTTATCAAAGCAAGTCTAAAGGAACATGATACAAAAGCGTATGAGTTGTTCTCTAAAGAGATTGCAAAGGCTGGTGATGTTACCACACAGAAAAGATTCTACATGGGCGAGTATGGATACTCTAATGCAAAAGATGTTTTATTAGGTAGAACTAATGTCTTGACAAAAGCAGAAAACTATGATAGATTTGAACTTGAAGGTGTAATTGCATGGTGGAGAAAACTTGCTATCAAGCGTTACAATAAGATGATTGCAGAGAATAAGGTTCGTACAGAACTAGAAGTCTGGAATCAAGATACTATGGATAAGATTGATATTATACGATGATTGGATTTACTTGCGGCGCTTTTGACTTACTACATGCTGGACATGTTGTTATGCTTAAGGAAGCTAGAAAGAACTGTGATAAGTTAGTTGTAGGATTACAGACTGACCCTTCTATTGACAGACAAGACAAGAATAAACCAGCACAATCAGTATATGAAAGATACGTTCAATTGTCGGGCGTAAAGTATGTGGATGAGATTATTCCATATGACACAGAACAAAGTCTAGTAGACTTATTACAATCGCAAGAGATTGATATTAGGTTTATTGGAGAGGACTACAGGGACAAAGGATTCACTGGTGATGACTTGCCCCTACAAGTATTTTATACTAATCGACAACACTCATTTTCAACTTCAACATTGAGAAGAGTAATAATGCGAGAAAATAGTTAGTATAAATAGAACCGTAATATGATAATATATTACATATAACCGTATCTGAATAGATACAAGGAGAAAATAATGATTATTAAATCATCTAAAAAATCAGAGGTAGCAGCTGTTCTTGCTACATTAGAAATCGGCAAAACATACAGTATACAAGAAATTGTTGATACAATCAAACAAGTATGTAATCACAAAACCGATACCACAAAATCCTTTGAAATGGTTTCTGGAAACTATGTAGGTGCAACATTCCCATTAAATGAACTTTACGTTGATATGTCTTATCAACGCAGAATACGTCTTACAAAGATTATCAACAAACTAAAAGCAGTAGGTGGATTTGATAAGGATGTTGCCGGTGCAGTTGATATTGCTTATCGTCCATGTTCAGGCAAAAACTATGTTTGGGATGGATTGCGTAGATGTATCATGGTAGGAATGTGTGGTGGAGATAGAATTACTGCTTCCCTATACACCCACCCAGCAAATCTTTATGACGATGAATGTAGAAAATCAGAAGCTAGATTTTTCAAAATTAGAAATGCAGATTCGGAAACAATGTCGTTTGAGGAAATCTTCAAATCAAGAGTTTCCTATGAAGAGTCTATTGCAATCGCACAACTTAAATTGTTGAAGGAATGTGGATTGGATGTTGAAGGATTGAATCCACAAGGTACACAATTGGGTGGGCTTCGTGCATTTGACGAAATCTACAACAAAATTCCTAGTGAAACAATTATTAATGCATCTAAAATTTACACATATGCATTTAATAACCAACCACAAGTTCTTGGATATGGTCTTGCTGGACTTGCTACATTATTAAATACAGAAGGTTTTGAAGACCACTATGATTATGATGATGTTCGTGATGCTCTAAGAGAGTATGCAAAAACTAACAAACCCAATACAATTACAAATCCTAGAATTAACTCTGCAGCTTTCAAATCTATTGCATATAATATTGCAACAAAGGTATTGAAAGACCAGAATGGTTTGAAATCAGCTCTGTTAGATAGTGAACAAATGGAAGTTATGGAGTCTTTTTAATGAATCTCTTTGAGATAGGTGAAAAACAAAAACTTCAAAAGACTGTTAGGGTACTCTGGTATCCTAACATTACTTTCCAGAAGGACTTGGAGAAAGATAGTTATATCCAAGTTGTCAAGAATCAGATTAAACTTCTGAATGAAATTCGTGATGACTTGTGGCATTATATGATTCTTCCTTGTCCAGTTCCCTCGTTGCAGTTTGATAATGTAACGCAGTGGTACATGGACTTCGAAACGTACCCTCAGACCATGCGCTCTAATTTTCGTGTAGATGTAGTACGAAAGATGCTTAATAATAGTCTAGATTTTGATATTGTTATGTCACACTTACCAGAACATACACACCAACTTACTAATACACTCTATAATGTAACACACCATATGCCTCCAGTGATGGGATATTCTCATTGGTTCGACCTAAAAGATGTTGTTGCATGGCCTAAAGATAGTTTCCTACAAAACATGACTGGGCTATTAGAGTATGATAGATGCTATATCAATACACAGGCACAAAAGGACTTGGTGATTGAACAAGCATCAGAAACATTCAACACTAAAACTATTATCAAATTAGATGATATATTGACTGTTCAACACTTAGGTGTTAAGGAAGAGGATATTGTTGATAGTATCAATGAGAACCCAGAAAAGATTATTGTATTTAATCACAGGCCTGATACATACAAACACTTCAAAGAATTTATCGCCTTGACTGATGAGTTGTGGGAAATACGACAGGACTTCAAAGTTTGGATACCTCTCTTAGATAAACCTAATCGTGATTATGTTGTAACAACAAAGTTTGATAAACAGGGATACTATAAAGAACTCAGGAAGTGCTATATGGGATTCTCTCCAAAACAAAAGTACGGTGGTTGGAGTGTCAGCACAACAGATGGTATGATGAACGGTGTTCCTTATATCATGTATGATGCAGACTATTACCATGAACTGCATGATAAGGCATCTTTCTTTAGTGATGATAATGATGCACTAATGATGATGAATACATATCTAGATGACCTTCCATTTAGAAATGAAGAGGCAGAATATGCCTTGGAACACATTCGTGATAATCTTATATACAAAGATAAGATGGTAGATATGAACGAATATATGAACGACTTGTTATCGAAACAGAAGGTTATGGGAGATAGTGAGAAGTTTAAAGAAATTGTCGAATTTATAAAAACTAACAAGCAAGTTGGTAAAAAAGATTTGATGGATTGGCTGTGTTGGGGTAGAGGAATTAAGTGGACACCGTATCGGCGTGCTCTTATGAATCACCCAAACATATTTGATGTGAACGGTTCTTTTCCAACATACTGTTGGAAAGATTAATTAAAATAGGAAAATAAAATGAAACAGAATGATATTGTAACACTTGTACTAACAAACGGTGCAGAAGTAATTGGTAAATACATCGTAGATGATATGATGTCCTATACTATTGAACGCCCACGTTTGGTGCAAGTGAATGAAAAGGGCGTAGCTCTTGTTGATGGTGTCTGTATGACAGGTGAAAAGGTTGATGGAACTTTGCAGTTCAATAAGACTTGTGTTGCTTTCGTGATACCGACTATGAAAGAAATTGCTGCCGGATGGCAAACACAGACTAGTGGAATTCAAGTGCCACAAAAGGGTGTAATTCTATAAATCTCTTGACAAACCCCCTATAATTTGTTATTATATACAAGATGAAAATTTATGAAGGAGATACGATATGATTGATGAAGCTTTACTTTTGGACTACCAAAGATTTGTTGATGCAGTGACTAGCGATGAGTCTAAAGACCCTGATGCATTTGGGGATGCTCTAGATATTATTGATGATTTTGGGGTTCCCCCAGAACGTCTTATTACTGCTGCAATGGGACTTAGTGCCGAAAGCGGTGAGTTCACTGAGATTGTGAAGAAATGTTTATTCCAAGGTAAACCTATGGATGAACATACGGTATGGCACGCCAAACGAGAGTTAGGTGATATTATGTGGTATCTTGTTCAGGCTTGTATTGCTCTAGATACTAATATAGAGGAAGTCATATATATGAACACAGACAAACTTGAATCAAGATATCCCGATGGGTTTGATTCGTTTCGTTCTGAAAACAGAGAAGAAGGAGATTTGTAATTGGATTTTTTTAAAGATATTGCCAAGACAGCGGGCAATGAATACGCTGCACTCGTAAGTGATGGAGTTGAGGCTGGTGATGTAGATTCGTTTATTGATACTGGTTCTTATATCTTCAATGCTCTTTTGTCTGGTAGTATCTACGGTGGACTTGCATCCAATAAGATTACTGCTATTGCAGGCGAAAGTGCAACTGGTAAGACGTTCTTTATTATGGGCATGGTTAAGTCATTCCTTGATGCAAACCCAGAAGCTGGTGTGTTGTATTTTGAGTCTGAATCTGCTATTACTAAACAGATGGTTATCGACAGGGGTATTGACCCTTCTCGTATGGTTATCTTGCCTGTGACTACAGTACAAGAATTTAGAACACAATCACTGAAAGTTCTAGACAAGTATTTGGAAACACCAGAAGGACAACGTGCTCCTATGATGTTGTGTCTTGATTCACTTGGTATGTTATCTACAACGAAAGAAGTAGAAGATACTGCTGAAGGTAAAGAGACTAAAGATATGACAAGGGCTCAGATTGTTAAGGCAACATTTCGTGTGTTAACACTGAAACTAGGTAAAGCAAAAGTACCTATGATTGTTACTAATCACACATATGATGTAGTTGGTTCTATGTTCCCTACCAAAGAAATGGGTGGTGGTTCTGGATTGAAGTATGCGGCATCCTCTATTGTATATCTTTCTAAGAAGAAAGAGAAAGATGGAACTGCTGTTGTCGGTAATATTATTCACTGTAAGAATGCTAAGTCACGATTAACTATTGAACATAAGATGGTTGATGTAAGATTGATGTATGAACGTGGATTAGATAAGTATTATGGACTATTAGAACTTGCAGTAAAGTATGGTATATTCAAGTCAGTATCAACTCGTATTGAATTGCCAGATGGTACAAAAACATTTGGTAAAACTATCAATAACAACCCAGAGAAATTCTTTACTGAAGAAGTGATGCAACAACTAGATGCTGCCGCTGCTAAAGAGTTCAAGTATGGAACAAAACTGGCAGATGTTGAAGAAGCAGTTGAAGGATTACCAGAAGATGAAGAACTTAATACAGACGTATGAGAACGTAATCTCTGAGTCGTTATCAAAACAACTCATTGCCATGTTTGAAAAGTATCCTCAACACCATGAGGATATTGTTCTTGATGGACACCGTTCTTTTAAACAAGTAACTATGCAACTTCACGAACAGTGGAAGCCTTTTGAAGATACTCTTCAAGAGGTTTTCTTCAATTACATTGATAAGTATATGAAGGACTCAAATGTTACTGAACGAATGTTTCCACAGAAGTTTGCATTTGAAAACTTTAGATTAAAGAGATACATGCCAAATGACATTGATGAGTTTGATAATCATGTTGATGTCGGTAGTATTGATAGCGCTCCAAGGTTCTTGGTGTTCTTCTTATATCTAGATGATAATGAAGGTGGACACACAGAGTTTCCACAGTTCAACATCTCTGTTCAACCACAAACAGGAAGAATGTTAATGTTCCCACCAATGTGGACACACCTACATGCTGGACGCAAACCAATTGATAAACCAAAATACATTATAGGGAGTTATTTACATTATGTCTGATATGGGAGACTACTACACCTATGTAGAAAACAAGGATAAGTCTTGGACAGGTATCGGACTTACAGAAAAAGCAGGAATGTGGCAGGGTGTTGTTTATGAGTATGGTAAGGTTTCTATAATAGAAGATGAAAAAAATGACTCCGCCTCTTTACAATTCGAGTGGAATCTGTTAGACTCTAATGGACTAGGTAAAGAATGTTTCGATGATGATTTCTTCAATCTCATTGGAGACATTCTACAAGATTTGATTAATGATAATATAAATGAGGGCAGTTTTACAGATGCAGACGATGACGATAGAAAAGACGATATTCAGTAATTTAATCTATAATGAAAATTATGCCCGTAGGGTATTACCTTTCATTAAGAGTGAATACTTTCAAGACAAAACTGACCGTATACTCTTTGAAGAGATATACAATTTTATGGATAAGTATCAAGCAATGGCTACAAAGGAAACTTTGTCTATCGAACTTGATAATAGAAAAGACTTAAACGGAACTGAATTTCAAAAAGTTGTAGAGGTTATTGAATCTCTTAAAGATGCTGAAGTTGATATGCAATGGTTGGTTACTACTACTGAAAAGTTCTGTAAGGACAAAGCAGTATACAATGCTATTCTATCTGGTATTCAAATTATTGAGGGTAAAGATAGGGAACATACTCAAGAAGCAATTCCATCTATTCTATCTGAAGCACTTGCAGTAGGTTTTGACCAACATATTGGACACGACTATATTGAGAATGCAGATGAACGATTTGAGTTCTATCATAAGAAAGAAGAGAAACTAGAGTTTGACTTAGATTATTTCAACAGGATTACTAAAGGTGGCCTTCCAAACAAAACTTTGAATGTTGCCCTTGCTGGTACTGGTGTTGGTAAATCATTGTTCATGTGTCACATGGCGTCTTCTACATTAATGCAAGGTAAGAATGTTCTTTACATTACTATGGAAATGGCAGAAGAACGTATCGCTGAACGTATTGATGCTAACTTGATGAATGTGTCAATGGAAGATTTGCACAATCTACCTAAAGCGATGTTTGAATCTAAGGTTGAAAAGATTAATTCTAAGACTAATGGTAAACTTGTTATTAAAGAATACCCAACTGCATCTGCTCACTCTGGACACTTCCGTAGTCTAATCAAAGAACTTGCTCTAAAGAAATCATTTTCTCCAGACATTATCTTTATTGACTATTTGAACATTTGTAGTTCATCACGATTCAAAGGTAACGCAAGTGTGGGTTCATACTTCTACATCAAGGCGATTGCAGAAGAACTTCGTGGACTTGCTGTTGAAACAAATCTACCAATTATGACTGCAACCCAAACGACTCGTGGTGGTTTTGCAAACTCTGATGTTGGACTAGAAGATACTTCAGAATCATTTGGTTTGCCTGCAACTGCTGACTTAATGTTTGCACTAATCTCTACTGAAGAGTTAGAAGGACTGAACCAGTTAATGGTTAAACAATTGAAGAATCGCTACAATGACTTGGGTACAAACAAGAGATTTGTAGTAGGTATTGATAGAAGTAAGATGAAACTGTATGATTGTGAACAAGAAGCACAATCTGATATAGTTGATAGTGGACAGGATGACACACCAGCTTTCGATAGAGGACAGAATTCTAAGTACGACAAGTTCACAGATATGAAGTTCTAGCATAGTTTCGTTATAAATAGAATAGTAATAACTTTTGTATGAATGGAAACTGTGCCACATGTTAAACTTTTCGGGGTATCTCACTGAAGATAAAGGTGGGAAGAACCTACACCTAGAACATATCGAAGACGAAATCTTGAATTTCGGAGTGCCAGGAGGCAGAGCAGCAATTAACTTTGTTCGTTCTCTTAGAGATATGTTGGCTGGTGCATCACGTTCATCTGTAAACATGACTGTTAAATGGGACGGTGCGCCTGCAATCTTTGCTGGTATCGACCCTGCTGATGGTAAGTTCTTTGTTGCAAAGAAGTCAGTATTCAACGCAACACCAAAACTTTATAAGACTGCCGCAGAGATTGATGCAGATGGATTATCTGGTTCACTGAACAGTAAGTTTAAAGTTGCCCTTTCAGAGTTTTCTAAGTTGGGTATTAAAGACGTTCTACAGGGCGACTTGATGTATACATCTGATGATGTTGACACAACAACTATAGATGGTACTAAGTACTACACTTTCCAACCTAATACAATCGTATATGCAGTAGATGTAAATTCAGATTTAGGTAAGAAAATTAAGTCTTCGAAGATTGGTGTCGTATGGCACACAACATATGCTGGATCAGATTTGCAAGGAATGAAAGCGTCATTCGGTGCAAATATTAAAGGGCTTACCAAACCTTCATCAGTTTGGATGGACGATGCAACTTACAAGGACGTATCTGGTAAGGCTACAATGACTGCATCTGAAACTGAAAAGGTTACAAAATCTTTATCTCTTGCTGGTTCTACATTCAAGAGAATCAATGCACCACTACTAAACAAGTTCCTAAAACTACAGGATGTATTTACTGGAACACTTGCTGGTGCTCAATTAAAAACATACAATAATAGTAAAGTTCGTGAAGGGCAGAAGATTACTGACCCTAGAGGACATGCAAAAGGATACGAGAAGTGGGTATTCGATGCAATTCAAAAACAAATAGATAAAGTTAAGAGTGACAAAGGTAAAGAAAAATATACCAATCTCCAAACTGAGTATCTTCGTGAAGTAAAAAAACATACAAAGAATTTAGAAAACATTATCGCATTTCAAGGACACTTGGTTGATGCAAAGATGGGCGTTGTAAGTAAACTAAATAGTGTTAAGGGATTAACAGATACATTCATTAAAACTGCAAATGGGTTTAAAGTAACTAACCCAGAGGGTTACGTTGCAATTGACAGAGTATCAGGCGATGCAGTCAAACTTGTAGATAGAATGGAATTTAGTTTTAACAACTTTACCGCAATAAAGGCATGGGATAAATGATAAGAGGATCGGGTACAGAAGAATGAAAAGTTTTAAGGATATCAGAGAAGCTCGTGGTGATACTTGTGTATTCACTTTTGGTAGATTCAATCCACCAACTACTGGGCATGAAAAATTATTAGATGCAGTTGCGAAACAAGCAAAGAAAAATGCTGGCGCACCTTACTATGTCTTTGCATCACATTCAGAAAACCCAAAGAAAGACCCTCTTCCATATGCAAAGAAAGTTGCATATATGAAGAAGATGTTCCCAAAACATTCTAGAAGTATCTTTGTAGATAAAGCAAGACAAGTATTTGAGATTGCAGTAACACTACACAATAAAGGACACAAATCAATTGTAATGGTTGTTGGTTCTGATCGTGTAACAGAGTTTGATACATTGTTGAACAAGTATAATGGTGTTGAAGGTAGACACGGTTATTATGGATTCGACAATATTGAAGTTGTATCTGCTGGCGAAAGAGACCCAGATGCAGAAGGAGTGACAGGGATGTCTGCTTCTAAGATGCGTGCTGCAGCTTCTGGTGATGACTATGATTCATTCAAGAATGGACTTCCAAAAACTTTTAGTCAAGGAATGTCTCTATTCAAAGATGTTCGTAAACACATGGGTATTCGTGAGTCATTCATCACACACCAAGTAGAACAGACAGAAGAAGACGTTATTCGTGACCTGTATGTAGAAGGCAAACTTTATGCAATTGGTGATATAGTAGAAGATAATTATACTGGAGTATCTGGTAAGGTTATTCGTAGAGGAACTAACTATCTTGTATTCGCAGAATCAGATGGTACTACACACAAGAAGTGGTTGTACGAAGTAAAACAAGATAAAGATATTAAAGACAGAAAAGGTTCAGAACCAGCAAAGTATTATGCAAAAGATGCTGATGGTGATGAGATGTCTGTTGCAACTAAGAAGAAACGTGCGGCACACTTTGCAAAAGCAAAAGATGGGCCTGCGCCTGGCGATAAGGGTGCAGATACTAAACCATCAAAGCACACTAAGAAATTTAAAGATATGTTTGGTGAGGAAGACCCATGTTGGGACACTCATAAACAAGTTGGCGTTAAGATGAAGAACGGTAAGGAAGTTCCTAACTGTGTTCCTAAAGAGGGGTACGATTACCCGCCTGAAGTTGAAATCATTTTATTGGATGAGAAGATTGAAGGACTTGTTACGAAAGCAGATAAGTCTGGTATCTCATACGGCATCTTAAAGAAAGTATACGACAGAGGTATGGCGGCGTGGAAGACAGGACACCGCCCTGGCACAACACCACAACAGTGGGCGTTTGCTAGAGTCAACTCTTTTATCACAGGTGGTAAAACTAGAACTACTGGTGATGCAGACTTGTGGAAACAAGCCAAAGGACAGAAAGAAGAAGCAGAAGATTCTCGTGAAATCGGAACTGATGCACAAAGAAAAGAAAGACAGAAAATGACTCCTTTCCAACCAGTACTATCGTTCAAAGAACATTCGCATTGTGGCACAGAAGATTGTTGTCAAGAATGTAAGACTGCTAGTCTAATAGAATCAAACGTATATCGTGTAGGTTCTGAGAAGTACTACGAATATTTTCAAGAGAAAAGAGTTGAGTATAGGGCTGGTGAGTTTAATCCTACAGGGTTCAACAAAGACTTGATGGAAGGTGACATTGGTAAGTATGCAATTTATGAGGGAGAGAATGTACCTTTAGATTGTCCTATGATGGAATCTGAGTATCAAGGTAAAGACGTTGACTTAAATAAACCTAAGTCTGGTGGTTCTAAGAAGTACTATGTGTATGTAAAAGACCCATCATCTGGTAATATTAAGAAGGTTTCTTGGGGAGACACAAGTGGACTTAAAGTTAAGTTGAATGACCCAGAGGCAAGAAAATCGTTTGCTGCAAGACATGATTGTGCAAACAAGAAAGACAAAACCAAGGCAGGATATTGGGCATGTAATTTGCCAAGATATGCAAAACAACTTGGATTGAGTGGTGGGGGTAATTTCTTTTGGTAGATCCTTATGAGGACATACTAGAGAAAGGATACAAACTTAGAACCTTTTCTGAACATGTAGATGAAGAGGAACTAGTCTGGCATCGTGATAAGAATGATAGGGAGATTAAAATCCTAGAGGGTGTCGGTTGGCAACTTCAAATGGACAATGAACTTCCAGTGGAGTTGGTTAAGGGCGAACTCTACAATATTAACGCAATGGAGTATCATCGAATTATTAAAGGTGATGACTCTTTACAAATACAAATTTGGGAAAAGTAAAATGACAAGATATGGAAAAACAATGATGGAAGCTCTTTCCGAAGTTCGTGAAGGGTATTCTCCAAAAGAAATCAAGATGGCAATCGGTGTTGCATCAGATAAAAGATATGCTGGTGGTAACATGTCAGGTGCTGTTGCTGCTATTGAAAAGATTAAAAAGGGTTTGTCTAATCATAAACAAGTCGCCGCAGTTCTTAAAAGACAGAACGAAGATGTTGAGTGTGGATGTGATTGTGGTGAATCACCATGTGTATCTTGCAATGAAGAACATTGTCAAGAATCAATCGAAGAAGCAATTAATTTTGATGCTGCATCTAAATCCTTAGAAGACTACGCTAAGAAAAGTGGTGGTATTGATAAGACTGACTTTCAGAAGGTTGCCGCATATGTTCGTGTTATTGGTAAGAACTCATCAAAATCAGTACAAGACAAAGCATTCATGTTAATGAAGAAGTTTGTTTCAGATATGGATACTGACCCTCGTGATGGAGTGATACAGATTCTAAAGAAGCATGGTATGTACAAGAATGGACGTATGATGCAAGAAGCAAAATCATCTACAGGTTACGACTTGTACCACAAAACATTCTCTGGCGCAATGCAACATTCATATGCATTTGCTAAAAAGAAGTTTGGTATGGAAATCGACCCAGAAGAGATTGATGATAAGGTTGCAACAGGCCCAGCAAAACCAAAGACAGGCAAAACAAACACTTACAGACTAAAAGCAAAAGGAAGTAAGAAGGGTATCCAAGTACAAGTATACAACACTGGTAAATCATATGAACTTAATATGTACAAAGAAGAAGTTGAACTAGATGAAAACAAAAACCTCATCAAAGATTATGAAAAGTATATGTCGCAAAGTGGTAAGAAATCCCACAATGCATTTGATTACTTAATGTCTATGCCAAAGTATAAGCGTATGTCAAAAGACCAGATGGCAAAAATCATCGGTGATCACAAACGCAAAGGCATCTTCAAGAATGAATATCAAGTTGAAGAAGAAGTTGAACTTGATGAGGGTATGAAGATGAATGACCCTAAACTACTAAAAGTCTTTGACAAATTAAAGAAGGGTT
>OBMK010001942.1_pt1 | contig 16541 bp, 17 predicted proteins | sample 1539081 | NCBI WGS metagenome assembly OBMK01 (sample SAMEA3355528, study PRJEB22509) | marine metagenome | biome: marine; feature: river plume; material: water | place: USA | collected 2010-08-07 | depth 0.5 m | reverse complement strand
GCGCAATGAAGGTGTAAGTATTTGGGTCGTGGAAGCGCGTCACATCGCAGCCTCGTCACCCTCAGAGAAAGGCCCGCTTTACGAGCCTTCTGAGAGCAAAGTCTACCGTCACCCGACGTTCTTCGATATCCCTGACGAAGTGGGCGCAATGTAATGTCTGCTTATTTTGAGTTCCTGCTGCGTATGGGCGACAACACGTTGATCCTTGGACATCGTGTCTCTGAGTGGTGCGGTCATGCGCCGGTGATCGAGGAAGATATCGCGCTGGCGAACACAGCGCTGGATCTGATCGGGCAGACGCAGATGTGGCTTGGCCTTGCGGCGGAGGTTGAGGGTAAAGGGCGCACAGCCGATGATCTAGCGATGCTGCGCGACGCTTGGGACTTTCGCAATGTGCTGATGGTCGAGAAACCCAACGGCGATTTCGGTCAAACTTTGATGCGCCAGTTTCTGTTTGATGCGTTTCATTTGGAAATGCTCAAAGGCTTGACTACTTCGTCTGAACCGCGCGTTGCGGAGATTGCCGCGAAGGCCGTTAAAGAGGTGCAGTATCACGTGGAACGCTCTGGCGACACTGTGATTGGGCTGGGCGATGGCACGGCGGAAAGCCACGCGCGCATGCAGGATGCGCTTAATTTTATGTGGCCCTATGTCGGTGAAATGTTCGCGTCTGATGATGTTGATGCAGAGATGCTGAGCACAGGGATTGCACCCGACTTAACCCAGCTTCGGATCGCATTTGACGCACATGTCGGCGCTGTTATGGCGGACGCGACGCTGACTATTCCCGACAGCACTTTCGCGCATAAAGGCGGAAAAAGCGGCTTTCAGCACACAGAACATTTGGGCCATATCCTGACGCAAATGCAGTGGCTGCAACGCGCCTATCCCGGGGCAAGTTGGTAGCATGAAACCAGAGATCACGCAGATTTGGGACTGGTTAGACCAAGTGCCGGACCCTGAGATCCCTGTGATATCTGTGGTTGATCTCGGGATTGTGCGCGGCGTTGCGTGGGACGGCGACACGCTTGAGGTTGCCCTGACGCCAACCTATTCAGGTTGCCCTGCGACCTCGGTGATCTCAATGGATATCGAAACAGCGATGATCGATCGTGGGATTGAAAAGACACGGATCAAGACGCAAATCTCGCCGCCTTGGACCACAGATTGGCTGTCTGACAAAGGTCGCGCCAAGCTGGAAGACTACGGCATAGCACCGCCCCGCACTGCTGGTGGACCTGCGCACTGCCCGCGTTGCAAATCCGAAAATCTGGACCGAATTTCACAGTTCGGCTCCACCCCGTGCAAGGCGCAATGGCGCTGTTTGGACTGCCTTGAGCCGTTCGATTATTTCAAATGTATCTGAAGGGAGCCTAAGAATGGCGCGCTTTCATCCGCTTAAAGTCACCGAGGTTCGCAAGACCATTCGCGACGCCGTTGTTGTCTCGCTCGAACCTGCGAATGATACTGATTTCAACTTCACACAAGGCCAATATCTGACGTTCAAGCAAGAGATCGAGGGCACAGAAATTCGCCGTTCCTATTCGATCTGTGCGGGTAAAGACGATGGCATCTTACAGGTCGGGATCAAGAAGGTGGATGGCGGTGCCTTCTCTACATGGGCCAACGAAAATCTCGCCCCCGGCATGGTGCTGGATGCGATGCCGCCGATGGGAAAATTTTACGCAGATATAGACCCTAATCAGGCCAAAAACTATCTGGGTTTCGCGGGTGGTTCTGGTATTACGCCAGTTCTGTCGATCGTCAAAACCACCCTCGCCCGCGAACCCGACAGCCGCTTTACGCTGGTTTATGCCAATCGCGGCGTTAACACGATTATGTTTCGCGAAGAACTCGAAGACCTCAAAAACAACTATATGGGTCGTTTGAATGTAATCCATATTTTGGAAAGCGATGCGCAGGATATCGAGCTGTTCAAAGGCCGCGTGGACGAAGCAAAGTGTGGGGCACTTTTCGCCAATTGGATCGATATCAAAAGCGTTGATACCGCGTTCATCTGCGGACCAGAACCGATGATGTTGGGGATCGCTGCCGCTTTGAAAGATCACGGTTTGAGCGAGGAGCAAATCAAGTTTGAGCTGTTCGCCTCCTCTCAGCCAGGCCGCCTCCCCCAGCGCGAAACGCAAGCCGTAGAGACCACAAAACCTGCAGAGGCGGTCGTGATCATAGATGGCACGGGGCGCACAGTGGACATTGCTAAAGATCAAACCTTGCTGGAAGCGGCGCTCGCCGGTGGATTGGACGCGCCATTTGCGTGCAAAGCGGGCGTGTGTTCCACCTGTAAATGCAAGGTGATCGAGGGCGAAGTCGAGATGGTCTCGAACCATGCGTTAGAGGACTATGAGGTGGAGCAAGGGTTCGTGCTGTCGTGCCAATCGTTTGCGCTCACACAAAAGGTTATTGTGGATTACGATCAGCATTGATTTCTAAATCTTCCCATGCCCTTAAATCCCTAAGGTCACAGGTATGAACTAAAGGGATCTCTCATGAAAACACGAACGCGGGTCGTTGTTATCGGAGGCGGCATCGCCGGCTGCTCTACGCTTTATCACTTGACCCAAGAGGGTTGGAGCGACGTTGTTCTTATTGAGCGAGATGAACTGACTTCTGGCACTACATGGCATTCCGCGGCGCAGGTCACGAATTTTGGCATGAACCAGACGATGGTTGGCCGGTCTTAGGAGCAGGCGCGGTTTGTGGCGGCGTTGGCATTTGCCCTCAATACGTTCCTGAAGCATCTGCATGGTTCCCAAATGGTAACTAATCAGTAAAGTTTTTATTTTGTCGCAGGAGCCAAGAAGAATGACTTGTGCGCGGCTCAGAAAACGTGATCCTGTCGCGTCAACGAGAGGAATACAGTCATGCACATCTTGGTTGCCGGCGCAGGGATCGTCGGGGTCTCCACCGCGATCTGGTTACAACGCGCAGGGCACAGCGTTACGCTTGTGGATCGTACAGGACCCGCAAGCGGAACCAGCCACGGCAATGCAGGTGTGCTTGCAGCGGGTGCCGTTGTTCCCGTCACCACGCCCAGCCTGTTCAAAGCTGCGCCAGGCATGTTGATGCGGCGCGATTCACCCTTGTTCCTGCGTTGGAGCTATTTGCCGAAACTACTGCCCTTCCTTGCCAAGTATATGCGCCACGCAAACGACGCGCATGTAGATGTTTACACCAACGCTATGTCCGCACTTTTGCACGATACCTATGATCAACACATGGCCCTGGCCAAAGGCACATCAGCAGAGCAGTTCATAGGCGCCGAAGACTATTGCTTTGGCTATCAAACCCATGCTGACTATCTCGCTGACAGCTATGGTTGGGGCAAGCGCGATGCAGCAGGTGTCACCTATGAGGTCGTCTCTGGCAAGGACTACACCAAAGAAGACCCCACTTTTGGCGAGGCTTTTGAAACCGTTGTGCGCTGCAAGAACCATGGACGTATTTCGGACCCCGGTGCCTATGTGACAGCGCTCGCGGATCACTTTGTGACGGAAGGTGGTACGCTTCAAATCGCGACGATCAATGATCTAGAGATGGCGGGCGACACGATCGCCGCTTTGCACTCCTCTGACGGGCGCCTGACTGCGGATCGTATTGTTTTCGCACTTGGTCCTTGGTCGAAAGAGATCGCTCATAAACTGGGTGTCAAAGTCCCGTTTGAAAGCGAACGCGGCTATCACATTGAACTTATCAACCCCTCACAAATGCCCAAAAACCCAATGATGGTCGCCAGTGGTAAATTCGTGCTGACCCCGATGGAGGGACGCCTGCGCGCCGCTGGCGTGATTGAGTTTGGCGGGCTTGAAGCTGGTCCAAGTAAAGGCCCTCTTAATCTCCTAAAACGTCAGATCGACATGCTGTTGCCGGACGTAACCTACGACAGCATTGTGGAATGGATGGGTCACCGCCCTGCCCCGGCCGATAGCCTGCCATTGATCGGTGCCAACGATAGGCACGGCAAAAGCTATTCGGCCTTTGGACATCAACACGTTGGCTTGACAGGTGGTGCAAAAACAGGTCGGATCATCGCTGATCTCATTGATGGTAAAAAGCCAAATATTGATTTGGCGCCATTTGATCCGCGGAAATACGCAAAGATCTAAAAACGTCTGGGAGGACATTATGACTTTAGCAAAATTCACAGTCACGGCGCTTGTCGGCGCAGTGGCAGCAAGCACAGCATTTGCTGACGGCCACGCGCAAAAGTGGGATATGCCGATGGCCTATGCCGCGACGAACTTCCACTCCGAGCATGGTGTAGTCTTCGCTGACAAAGTGCGCGAGCACACAGGCGGCGCCATCGACATTACGGTTCACGCGGGCGGTTCGCTCTTTGGTGGCGGCGATATCAAACGCGCGATCCAAACCGGCCAAGTGCCGATCGGCGAGCGTTTCATGTCCGCACACGCGAACGAAGCCCCTCTGCTCGGCTGGGACAATGTTCCGTTCATCGCAACAACGTATGAAGACAACGCCAAGCTTTGGGCAGCTGCGAAAGACGCAGTGAACGCACAGCTTGCGGATCAAAACCTTGTGGCGCTTTATACATGCCCATGGCCGGGTCAGGGTTTCTACTTCAACAAAGAAGTTAAGACATCTGCCGACACGCAAGGCATCAAGTTCCGCTCATATAACTCCGCAACAGCGACCTTCGCAGAAGAGTTGGGCATGATCCCAGTACAGATCGAAGCGGCTGAACTCAGCCAAGCGCTGGCAACAGGCGTTGCGTCTGCATTCATTTCATCTGGATCCACAGGCTACGACCGCAAAGTGTGGGAGCACCTGTCCCACTACTACAAGGTCAACGCATGGCTGCCGCGCAACTATGTAATGGTGAACACACAAGCTTGGGACGCGCTCGACGCAGAGGTACAAGCGGGTGTTCAGAAAGCCGCTGACGAAACCGCAGCAAGCTGTGCCGCGAAATCCGCAGAGCTGTCGAACTTCTACTTTGACGAGCTGGCCAAAAACGGCATGAGCGTTGAAGACGCAGGCCCAGAGTTCCTTGCAGAACTTGAAGCGATTGGCGCGAAAATGACAGCCGAATGGCTCGAAACAACAGGCGACGCGGGTCAAGCGATCCTCGACGCATACAACGCAAACTAAGCGTATCGGCAAGCCTTTGCATCGCGCTTAGGCTTGCCCTCTTTTCCTCAACACCGAGACATTCACAATGCGCGACTGGTCGCCCGTCATGGGCCTACCCCTCTGGGTTTGGCTTTTCGTTCTTCCCAGCTTGATCGCTGTTCTTTGCTTTATTGCAGGTCCGCGGATTGAACGGCTGTTACGCCCAATCTGGCGCATCCTGGATGGCGTTTACTTTGCCAGTGGCGTGATCGCCGCATGTTTCATGGTGACAATCCTTTTGCTTATCGTGGCGCAAATGGTGGCGCGTTGGACAGGCGTCGCCCTGCCCGGCACTACAGAATTTGCAGGCTACGCGATGGCCGCGACATCATTCTTTGCGCTGTGTCATGCGATGATGCGCGGCGCACATATCCGCGTCTCAATCATCTTGAACTCAACAGCTTTTTTGAAAAAATGGCTCGATATCTTCGCAGTGTTCGCAGCCGCCGTCATCGCCACATATTTCGCGCGTTACGCCATCAAAGCGAACGCCTTCTCCGAAATGCTAAATGATCGCACACAAGGGCAAGATCAGATCCCTGAGTGGCTTGTCAAGCTGTTCCAACTTGATATTTCGGGTGCATTGGAGGGGGCCACCACCCTCGTTTATACCCCTATTTGGATCCCGCAACTTGCGATGTCCATCGGCACAATCCTTTTGGCGATCGCCCTTTGGGACACGCTGACACGTTTGCTTGTCACTGGCAAAAATCCCATTCAATCGGAGACAGTCGAATGACCGAAGCCTATGCAACAATCGTCTTTCTCTTCGTTCTTTTCACGCTTCTCGGGTCGTCCATTTGGATCGGACTTGCCCTAATGGGCGTCGCTTGGGTGGGCATGGAAATGTTCACCGTACGCCCCGCAGGCGATGCGATGATCACTACGATCTGGACCAGCTCTAGTTCGTGGACATTGACCGCTTTACCGTTGTTCATCTGGATGGGGGAAATCCTCTTTCGTACCCGATTATCGCAGGACATGTTTCGCGGGCTAGCCCCTTGGATGCGTTGGCTTCCCGGTGGATTGTTGCACACAAATATCGCGGGCTGCACGATCTTCGCGGCTGTTTCTGGATCTTCAGCCGCAACGCTGACGACAGTTGGCAAAATGTCGATCCCAGAGCTGCGCGCGCGTGGATATCCTGAGTATATGATCATCGGCACACTCGCTGGTGCGGCCACTTTGGGTTTGATGATCCCGCCCTCACTGACCCTTATCGTTTATGGCGTGTCGATCAATGAAAGCATCATCAAACTGTTCATGGCAGGCATCATTCCGGGCCTCGTTCTTGCGAGCCTATTCATGGCCTACATCATGGCATGGCACTTCTTTCGCCCCGAGCAACGACCAAAACCGGAACCCTCAATGAGCTTTGGCAAAATGCTGGCAGAAAGCCGCTTTTTGATCCCCGTATTATTGCTTGTTTTCGCAGTCATTGGATCGATGTATTTCGGCTGGGCCACCGCGACTGAAGCGGCTGCGGTCGGTGTTCTCGGCTCCCTCACCCTCGCAGCATTCCAGCGCTCGCTCTCGCCCTCTGTCTTCCTTGAAAGCCTCATGGGCGCCACACGCACCTCTGCAATGATTGCGCTGATCTTGATGGGCGCTGCGTTCCTGTCGCTGTCCATGGGTTTCACAGGTTTGCCCCGCGCGTTGGCCGCGTGGATTGATCAAATGCAGCTCTCGCCTATTACGCTAATCGCCGCTCTCACGGTGTTCTACATCATCCTTGGCATGTTCCTTGATGGCATCTCATCCGTCGTTTTGACCATGGCCATCGTAGAACCGATGATCCGCCAAGCCGGCATCGACGTAATCTGGTTTGGTATCTTCATCGTGGTTGTGGTTGAAATGGCGCAAGTCACGCCGCCTATCGGGTTTAACCTCTTCGTGTTGCAAGGCATGACGAAACACGAGATCGGCTACATCTCCAAAACCGCGATCCCAATGGTCGGGTTAATGCTGCTAATGGTGATCATCCTTGTCGCCTTCCCAGAGCTTGCCACATGGCTGCCCAACAACATCCGACAATAGCGATGCCGCCCGCGGTAACGGTCCTACAGCTCGACACGGATTTCCCGCGTATTACGGGGGATGTGGGAGCGCACTCAACGTATCGCGAAGATATCGAGATCATCCGCATCAGGGCTGCAACGGTTGCGAAAGTTGTCACTGACACGCCAGTTCAGATTGATATTGCCCCATTTGAAACGGCGCTTGGATCTGCGAAAGGTGAGGTAATCGTCACCTCCTGTGGCTTTCTTTCCTACTGGCAAAACTACCTTGCGACGCAGACATGTAAGCCTTTCATTAGTTCGTCTTTAATAGCGCTTGAGACGCTCTCACAAAGCTATTCGCCTGAGGAAATTCTTATTCTCACGTTTGATGCGGATTGCTTAAACGTATCCCATCTTGGTCAACACAAAGCCTATGCAAGCAGCATTCTTGGCTTGCCTATTAACTGTCATTTGCGCGAGGTGATTTCCAACAATCTCACCCATCTTGACGCTGATCTTGCTGGCGCTGAAATCGTCGCGCATGTCAGCAAACATCTTACGCAAAAGCATCGTCATATCTTATTGGAATGCACCAACCTGCCCCCCTACAAAGCTGCGCTGACTCAGCAAACTGGTCTTCCTGTTACCGACATTCTTACCTTGATCGAATTCGAGCGCGCGGGCACGATCCATTCAGATTTTCTATGAAAGCAGCACTATGACGTCTCAAGACTTCGCCGCCGCCAGAACCATCAGCGAAATCCCTGTCATCGACGTTTCAAGCGCAATGGATGGCACAGACCTTGCCAAAGTTGCGCGCGACATCCACAGCGCAGCGACGGGGTCTGGGTTCTTCTACATCAAGAACCACGGGATCGACCCCACATTAATGACGCAAGCGTTTCAAGTCACGAAAGACTTCTTCGACAGCCCACACGACATTAAAGAGACCATCGCCGTCAACACAGACCAACGAGGCTGGATGAAAACCGGGATGTCACGGCTTGCAGGTTCCAAGACCCACGATCTGAAAGAGGTGTTCTTTTGGGGGGCTGAAACCGCACCTGATGACCCTGATCTGTGCAAACCGCTGGTCGCTGTAAATCAATGGCCCAGCGATGCCTTTCCGCGCCTTCAGAAAGAAATCACCCCCTACTATGAGGCCGTGTGTCAGGTGGGTCGCACGCTGATGTCTGCACTTGCGCTAAGCCTTGGACAGCCAGAGGACTTCTTCAACGTGGCCTATGCTAAACCGCTCGCACGGGGGCAGTTGGTTTACTATCCCCCCTCTTCCGAGGCGGATGAAGCCGAAGAACGCTTTGGCGTCGCGCCACACACCGATTTCGGCGTTCTCACGCTTTTGCTGCAAGATCAAAGCGGCGGTTTACAGGTATGTGCCAAGTCGGGCGACTGGGTCGAAGCGCCACCCCTAGAGGGCACGATCGTGTGCAACATAGGGGACCTGCTGGCGCGTTGGAGCAATGATCGTTTCGCATCCACGTTACACCGCGTTATCAACCGCACACAGAATGCGCGCTACTCAATCCCCGTGTTCTTTGATCCTGCGAGCGACACGATGGTTGATCCGCGCGATCTGGGTGTTGCCGCTGACGCTTGCAAATATGACCCTGTGAAAGCGGGTAGCCATATTGCGGCGCGTAACTCAAAGAGTTTTGCACAATTCAGAGCCTCTAAATAGGGTCGAGCAGTGAATACGACCGGCTGATAAATTTTTAAGCCTTTGTTTTATATGACTTAATAAAGTTGTCAGCTGACAATTACGCATAGGCTGACCCATCATTGAGCATGTTTTCAATATATAACTGCCCTGCCCGTGCCATTTGTGTCAGCCGTCTTAGATAACCTCCAGGGTTAACGATCGTTCCAAGCTTTTCAAGTATACAAAGGATCACCGTCGAAGCGCGTTTTACACCCATTACTCGCATGGCTTCTTCAAAGACCGGACGTTCAATGCCAATCATTGGTGTCAGTCGATCTGCAATATTTACCAGCTCGTGCCAATTGCTTGGTGTGCTTGGAAAGTAGTTCTTATATTCTTTGCATTTATCTACAATTGATATCAGCTTCTCGTCATCGTTTTTGTTCAATATCATCTGTGAACGTTCAACAGAGACAGAGATATATTTATCTTCTATTTGTATGTGCCGCTCATTTTGGTTGACAGGGCTGCTCATTTTTTTTGTTTCAAGCACTCCTTTGATTTGCTCACAAAGCTCTTCAAGATCATGGGTCACTGGTTTGCGCCGTAGCGTACGAAAGGCGGTTTCAATTAGCTCATGATTTTCATGTTGTACGATCAAACACTGCCGTAGCTGAGCAAGCTCTGCACGCAACATAGCGTGCTTTTCAGCAAGGTGGCGCGCGGCCAAAGCGTGACGATCAAGGGCCTCGGCCTCCCGTGCGAGGGGGGATAGATCAAAACCGAACGCAACCTGTCCCACATGACGCGTAACACGGGCAAAACGTTTACGATTTGCGCTGTCATGCCGGCTGACAAGACCAGCTTTGATCAACTGGCTGATGTGACGGCGGATTGTGCTTTCCGGCATGCCATTCAAGCGCGTGGACAGGGTTTTGTTCGAGGGAAATACAATAGCGCTGTGAGGCGCGGGGGTGATCATCCGTTCTGGTAAGAACGTCAACAGTGCGCGCAACACACTCAGAGTGCGATGGGATAATTCATAGGCTTCAGCGGCATCACTGAGTAAGGAAAGAAGCTTCCATTTATCGTGCATGTGATCATGTGGGGCAGGGGAGGGCGGACATAATTCAATCATCCGCCCAAATTGAGTTTGGGACGCGTGTTTCATTTTGATATTCACGAAAGACAACAGTTTCCCCACACCATGCCGAAGCACGGAGTTGACAGGACTAGGAAAGCGGGGTTATCTCAAAGGTGCGAGAATTGAGAATGGCTCTCTAGGATGATGTCCTGGGGGGCTTTTCTTTTTGGTGCTGTCCTTGGGTCGTGCCTCCTGTCTGGTTTCGTTTTACTGTTTTTCTGCATGCGCATCTGTCCAGCGCGCATGTAGCTCTGCCATTAGCGTTTCCGCGTTGGCGTTTATCCATTGATCAAACCCATCCGCCGTGCGCGCAGGGATCGTGAGCGTTGTGCCGCGTGACGTCGTGCGAATATCTGCAATCGCTTGTCCCTTGGCGGTGCGCAGTGCGCGGGGCTTGTCAGGCGTCTTGGCGTTTGCCTTTCGCGTCGTACCCGCCTTTTGTGCGCGCTTGAATGCGGCCTCAAAACGGTCATCAGAACCGCCCAAGGCAAAATCAGGCGTGCGTGTGAGGTTCAGAACGCTTGTGTAGGCTGTCTTGTTCTCAAACAGCTTGGCAAGTGCCATCCAGCGATCGCGGCCAATTCCAGGTGCAGAGCCGATAAGTTTGAGAAACTCCAGATCAAAGGATTTCCCGACCTTCAACATGCGCGACACCATCGGCAGATCGATCGAGAGCGCATCCGCAATTGTCTGCCGTTCATATTTTAACGCATTAAGTTGCGCTGCGAAGGAGGCTTTTTCGATAAAGCTAAGATCCTGACGGGCAGTGTTCTCTTGGCCCTGTGCAAGCACCAGCGCGTGATCGTCAAGCTGCCGGATCATCGCTCTCACAGGCAGCCCCAAACTGCGCAAAGCGGCGAGACGACGACGTCCATAGACGATCTCAAACCGTTGTGGCGTTTTGGGATGCGGACGCAATAGCACTGGCACTTGTTGGCCATAGGTTTTGATGCTGTCGATCAGCTGACGCTGCGCCGCTGGATCAAGTCCAAGCCGATCCTCAAGTCCTGCATCATCGATCAAGCTTACGTCAATGTCTTGCACCGCGTTCTCTTGCAGCTTGCTAAGGGAACTCTGCAAAGCGCCAACAGCACCACGTTGAGGTGTAGGTACGCTCGAGGGGGCAGGGGGCTTGTTCGTCTTCGCCTTGGGTGTGTCGGTGGTCAAAATGCCTTTACGTGCCATGCTTTAGCGTCCCCATGCCTGTTGAAGCAGTGAATCCACTTCGAAATTCACAAGATTGAGTGAATCGACCGCGCGGTCGTAAGTGTTGCGGTGGAACTGACTGCGTTCGACCTCGTAAATGGTTTGCTGGGTCAGGCCCGCGTCGGAAATCGCGGTAGACTTCAGCATCGGTGCGACCATGACCTCGTCGCCGAACAATTGGCGCAGAAAGGCAACGACTTGCTGTTGGGGGCCATCGTTGGGTTCGTAGCGATTGATTAGGAACCGCATGAAATCAAACTGCATGTTGGCACCAGCGTGCCCGACCACATCCAGTAAGTCAGCGCTCATGTGCAGGAATTGCGACATGGAGGCCACATCAAGCATGTTGGGCACAATCGTGATGAACACACCCGTCGAGGCGCAGAGCGCGGACATGGTCAGATAGCCAAGTTGCGGCGGACAATCGAAGATGATGATGTCGTAATTCGCCTCGACCTCCTGAAGCGCGGTTGCCAGCCGTGCATAAAACGGCGGCTGCACATTGGTGCGTAGGGCTTGCGGGGTTTCGTGTTCGAATTCTTGCAACAACAAGCCACCGGGGGCAAGGTCGAGACCCGTGAAATAAGTTTTCTGGATGATCTGGGAAAAGGGCAGGGGGTCGTCATAGCGGATCGCATCGTAAATGGTGCCACTTTCTAGGAAATCGATTTCGGGGCGGTAGCCAAAAAGCGTGGTCAGGGAGGCTTGTGGATCAATATCCACCGCCAATACACGATATCCTTTCAGCGCAAGCCGCTGCGCAGTGTGGATTGCGCTGGTGGTCTTGCCAGAGCCGCCCTTGAAGTTCAGGAACGAGAGAACCTGCACCTTGTCATCTGGCCCGCGTCTGCCACGTTTGTAGGTGCCTTTGATCTTGGCCGATTTCTCAAGCACTTCGCGAATATCTTGGATGTTGTCGCCGGTATAGTGTCTGCGCCCGCCTGCGCTAGCTTCGACCTCAGGGATCTTTTCATCGAAATGAAGCTTGCGCAGAAAGCTTGTGGAAATCCCTAACATTTCCGCCGTTTCGCTGGCGCTAAACGCTCTGAGCTCTTTACGCGCGTTGGGCGCAAAGACCTTGAGCATATGGCTCTGCAAAGCATCGCTTAGGTTCTCTGCGTTCTCACGCATACGGGTATTGATCTGGAAAAATCCAGGTGTCATAGCCATTTCGATAGCCTTCTGCTCAGACTTGGTAACGCTATTTAACGTCAGCGCACTCTTTAGCGTTTTTATAGCTGCGAAAGAGTCGAGTTGGCAACTGATTCCTCTCTAAGTCTACAAAATGTGGCAAAACCAACAAGATATAGACCAAACAGGCGCAAAATATCCCAGATCATGGGATAGGCTTTTGAGGAACTTGGGAGACAGAAGAGAATCATGTCTCCCAGTGTCTGGGACTGAAAACGTCATATTAGACACTAAAATGATAGCGAATACTTTTCGTTTTTGAACAGTCTGGGGCAGGTGGGTGTTAGTCAAAGGACTAATTTTTGGTACTTAAGGAATAGCCTATAATCAAGATTATGTAATTTGTTACGTGGTTATTCCAGGAGCGCACGCGTGATGTTACTCTCTGGTAAGCACAGCCCGTCAAGCACCGTGAAATGATTGTGCTGTGCGTCAACAGTGCTTTGAGTTTTGACGTCTAAGCCCGCCCAGATTTGCGCGATGAGTTGGGTTTGGCGGATGAATTCGGGGCGCTCGCCACCGCCCACCCAAGACTTATAAGGAACCGTGCGCGCGGGACGGTGTAGGACAGGACTTTCAGAGCAGGATTCTGCATCATCAAGGCGCAATGTTTCGTTTAGCTTTGTGTGCAGCAATGGGCGCAAGTCATGCACACCGCTGATCGACAGCACAGAGATCACACGCGCCAAAGTTGCCTCGCTCAGAGGGCTATCATCACACATTATACGCGTTGCGAGGTGGCCGCCGGCAGAATGGCCCGTGATGCGAATTGGACCCTCCACATGCGTTGCAGCCAGAGTGACCGCACGGCCAATTTGCGCAGTGATCTCATGAATACGAGCTTCTGGCGCGAGGGTGTAACTGGGCATGCATATGGCCCATCCTTTGGCGCGCGCACCTTCTGCAAGATGGCTCCAGTAGGTTTTATCAAGGCGCATCCAGTAGCCGCCATGCACAAAGATAACCAACCCTTTCGGCGTCTCGTCAGGCCAGATTAGATCGAACCGTTCTCTCGGGTGATCGCCATAGGGAATGTCTTGCTCAATCTTAACACCGCTTGTGCGATAGGCAGCGGCGTTATCCGTCCATATCTGTGGCAGGCTTTCGGAGTCTGGGATATAGGCCATGTTTGCGAAGGCATCATCCCAATCGTGAATCGGCTTTAGCATGTCACTCTCCTGCATTTGAACTCTGCTATAGCCCCTATCGTAAACGGGTTGTTGGGATTTGCCATTAGACTTTTTTACAAAACGTTACTAATTTTGTAAAAAATTATAATTTTTGTAACTTATACTTGCGCGACTCTACCGAATACCGATATCGTAGTGGTCAGGATTAGGGAGATCGTTTTCATGGAAGCCTTTATTTGCGATGGCGTGCGCACACCGATTGGGCGGTATGGCGGTGCTCTGTCGTCAATTCGCACCGATGATCTTGCCGCTTTGCCAATTGCGGCTTTGATGACGCGCAACTCGGGTGTTGATTGGTCAAAGGTGGATGAGGTCATTTATGGCTCTGCCAATCAGGCGGGCGAAGATAATCGCAATGTCGCGCGTATGGCGGCGCTGCTTGCGGGTTTGCCGATTGATGTGCCGGGTACGACGATCAACCGGCTCTGCGCGTCTGGAATGGATGCTGTCGGTTTTGCTGCGCGGGGGATCAAGGCCGGTGACTACGATTTGACCATAGCCGGCGGTGTTGAGAGCATGAGCCGCGCACCCTTTGTGATGCCCAAAGCAACAGCTGCGTTTACACGCGCAAATGAGGTGTTTGATACGACAATTGGCTGGCGCTTTATCAATCGCAAAATGAAAGAGGTGTATGGCGTTGAGTCCATGCCCGAAACCGCTGACAATGTTGCGGCGGACTATGGGATCAATCGTGCTGATCAAGACGCGTTTGCGCAGCGCTCTCAAGAAAAATTTGTTGCAGCACACGAAGCGAATCTATTCGCGGACGAGATTGTTCCCGTGCATGTCCCCCAGCGCAAAGGCGATCCGATTGTCTTTGATACAGACGAACATCCCCGTGCTGGTACAACGGCTGAAAAGCTAGCGAAGCTGCGCGGGATCAATGGCTCTGACATGACGGTCACTGCTGGTAACGCGAGCGGTGTGAATGATGGGGCGGCGGCGCTTCTCATAGGCTCTGATAAAGCGCTTTACAAGAATTCACTGACGCCGATGGCGCGGATTGTCGGCATGTCGTCTGCAGGTGTTGCGCCGCGCATCATGGGCATTGGTCCGATTCCGGCCACTCAGAAAGTGCTCGCACGGGCAGGGCTAAGCATGGATCAAATGGATGTGATCGAATTAAACGAAGCCTTCGCCAGCCAAGGTCTTGCGACGCTGCGTTCGCTTGGCGTTGCAGATGACGATCCGCGTGTGAACCCGCAAGGCGGCGCGATTGCACTCGGGCATCCGCTGGGCATGTCTGGCGCGCGTTTGGTTCTGACGGCGGCGCATCAATTGAAACGCACAGGCGGTCGGTATGCGCTGTGCACGATGTGTGTTGGCGTTGGTCAAGGCGCGGCGATAATTCTGGAAAGGGTATAATAAAATGTACGCACAGATGATTAAATCCGAAGCGACGCAGGACGATCCTGAACAGCTCGCCGCCTTTCAGGCGCGCATTGATGCGGGTGAAAAGATCGAGCCGAAAGATTGGATGCCAGAGGGCTACCGCAAGACGCTGATCCGCCAGATCGGTCAGCACGCGCATTCTGAAATTGTTGGCCAATTGCCCGAAGGCAACTGGATCACACGTGCACCTACGCTGGAACGCAAAGCCATTCTGCTCGCGAAAGTGCAGGACGAGGCGGGCCATGGGCTCTACCTTTATTGCGCTGCTGAAACGCTGGGCGTGACCCGCGATGAGTTGACGGAAATGTTGCTCGATGGTCGGATGAAATATTCCTCCATTTTCAATTATCCTACCCTGACATGGGCGGATATGGGCGCTGTTGGCTGGCTTGTGGATGGTGCTGCAATCATGAATCAGGTGCCTTTGCAACGTACCTCGTACGGTCCTTATTCGCGCTCGATGGTTCGCATTTGTAAGGAAGAGAGCTTTCATCAGCGTCAGGGTTACGACATCATGATGAAGATGGCCAAGGGCACGGATGCGCAGAAACGCATGGCGCAGGACGCGCTGAACCGTATGTGGTTCCCGTCTTTGATGATGTTTGGCCCATCAGATGCTGAAAGCGTGCATTCCGAACAAAGCATGTCGTGGAAAATCAAGATGAACGGCAATGATGAGCTGCGTCAGAAGTTTGTAGATCAGACTGTGCCGCAAGCGGAATACCTTGGTCTGACCGTGCCTGATCCTGACTTGAAATGGAACGAGGAGAAGGGCGGTTATGATTTCACCGGCCCCAACTGGGACGAATTTTTCGATGTGTTGCGCGGCAACGGCCCGTGCAACAAAGAACGACTCGCAGCGCGTAACAAAGCGTGGAACGATGGGGCTTGGGTACGTGACGGCTTGATGGCCCATGCTGAGAAAAAGCGCGCTGCGAGAATGGCTGCTGAATAGATGCGGTTGGCTGAATTCAATGGAGGATACGCGCTGTACCCGCTAGATAATCCGCGCATGGCGGGTTTCATGGATAGTCCTGATAAAACCAACGCGCTTGCGGAACGCTCGCACGGTTACGTGTGGCGGATGAGATCTGACAGCGGCAATGCGACGAATCTGGATGTGCCGGATGATGAGCAGATGATCGCGAACATGTCAGTTTGGGAGGTTGTCACGTCCCTTGGGAATTACGTGTTCAACACGATCCATGCCAAGTTCTACGAAAAGTTACCTGCGTGGTTTGAGAACATGACGCAGCACCATTTCGTGATGTGGTGGGTTGAAGATGATCACACTCCGACACTGGACGAGGCCATGGAGCGCCTTGCGCATTTACAAGAACACGACTCATCCGATCACGCCTTTGGTTGGAATGTGGTCGATCAATCTGCGTGGCGCAGATGTGAAATAGCACCGGAGTAATGTAATGAAAAACGAATGGCCCCTTTGGGAAGTGTTTATCCGTGGACAACACGGGATGAGCCATCGACACGTTGGTAGCCTCCATGCCGCTGACGAAGAAAGTGCGATCAAGAACGCGCGTGACGTCTATACGCGGCGCAATGAAGGTGTAAGTATTTGGGTCGTGGAAGCGCGTCACATCGCAGCCTCG
>OBMK010001931.1_pt1 | contig 16602 bp, 16 predicted proteins | sample 1539081 | NCBI WGS metagenome assembly OBMK01 (sample SAMEA3355528, study PRJEB22509) | marine metagenome | biome: marine; feature: river plume; material: water | place: USA | collected 2010-08-07 | depth 0.5 m | reverse complement strand
ATGAATACTTTTCTCTTGAATTAATGAGTGGGAATTTTTCCCCAAATTATATTAATATTGATAAATAATGGAGATAAGTGGTAAACAATTAGAATCTTATATAATTAAAATCTCCTTGTATCATGGGATGAAAAAACCATAGACAGAACAATAATATCTTAGCAAAGAGTATGATGGTTATATTCAAAATATGCTTAAAACCGGAAGTGAAAATGTTTAAATCTAAATCGATACCTGAGTTCGAGCCTTTGTCGTAATTGAAAACCTGCATATCGACAACATTCTTCTTGACGCTAATACGGATAATTATAATTCATGATTAACCTGAATGCCTGGTCTAAGTAAGCAACATTATTACAAAATCGATACTGGCTCGACCATACATTAAGGTGGACTCGATAAAGTACGATGACTATACCTTAGAGGTTTATTAATTCGATAGTGTTTTTTTGAAAATTATTTCTGGTTTAAACTTCAAACAGTTAGGCTTTATAATACCCTTTCATACCTAACCAGCGCATACTGATTACCCCTTTCATCGCTTCAGATACGATATTGGAATTCATCTTAGAATGACCGAGCTCTCTATCTTTGAAAGTAATCGGCACTTCTACTAGCTTAAACCCATTCTTCCAAGCCGAATATTTCATTTCGATCTGGAACGCGTAGCCTATAAATCTAATTTTATTTAGATCAAAGGTAGACAACACCTTATTAGTATAACAGACAAAACCTGCAGTCGGATCCTTGATCATCATCCATGTGATGGAACGAACATATATAGATGCACCGTAGGACAATAACTTACGATCTAGAGGCCAGTTTTCTAGCCCTCCGCCTTTGACATAGCGCGAACCTATTGAGATATCTGCACCATCTTGACAAGCCTTAAATAATCTTAGCAGATCTTTAGGATTATGCGAGAAATCTGCATCCATTTCGAATATGTATTCATACCCTTTGTCCAATGCAAATTTGAATCCAGCGATGTATGCAGTACCAAGACCAAGTTTGCCTTTCCTCTGCAACATGTGAACCTTATTAGGATATTTCAACTGCCAATTCTTTACTTCATCAGCAGTACCATCTGGGCTATCATCATCTACGATCAATACGTGAAAATCTACCTCTAGCTCTAGGACAGCTGGGATGATGAGATTGATGTTTTCAATCTCATTGTAAGTAGGAATGATTACTAATTTCTCGTTCACGGAGGATTCACAAATTGTTAACTTTGTAAATGTAATATTTTACTTCAATGATATATTATTGACTACAAAAATTTGTTGTTAAAAACCTTACAAATACATATCTGGTAGGGACTCTTTCATCATAGCGTATACTTTCTCATACACATCTATCGCATGTGGTTTAGTAAAGTAATCACCGTCTGATCCAAATGGAGTACGGTGTTCCTTTGCTGATAGTGTCTGAGGCTTGGAGTCCAAGTACTGGTAACCGCCTTGCTCCTCTAAAACTTGTTGCATCATGTAAGCTGTAGCTCCTCCAGGAATGTCTTCATCTACAAACAGAATACGATTAGTCTTCTGTAACGAATTTACGATCATACCCTCTAAATCAAATGGCAACAATGTCTGTGCATCTATAAGCTCTACTGAGATATCTGCATCTTCAAGCATATCTACAGCTTTCTGCGCTTCTCGAAGTGTTGATCCATATGATACTAAAGTGATATCCGTTCCATCTGTCATAATCTCAGGTACACCTAAAGGCACTGTGAACTCTAACAGATTATCAGGCAGTACTTCTTTAAGCCTATAACCATTGAGGCATTCTATAACTATCGCTGGATCATCTGACTGAAGTAATGTATTATACATACCAGCAGCCTGTACCATATTACGAGGAGCACATACATACATTCCTCTTAGTGCATTGACCATTAGTCCTAATGGAGATCCTGCATGCCAAATTCCCTCGAGTCTATGTCCTCTAGTCCGAATAATCGCTGGCGACTGCTGTATCCCTCCAGATCTATACCTCAGTGTACATAAATCATCCATCAGTGGGGATAAGCCATAAATAAGGTAATCCAAATACTGAATCTCAGCTATAGGTCGAAGTCCCCTCTGAGCAGTACCAATGGCTTGACCCATGATCGTCCACTCACGAATACCTGCATCGAAAACTCTCTCGTTACCGTACTTACTCTGTAAGCCTGCAAAACCTTGATTGACATCACCGATCTGCCCTACATCTTCACCAAAGGCAATAACCTCAGGTCTAGTTTCAAGAGTCATATCAAAAAATGTATTGAGTATTTCATACCCATTCATCTTCTTACTCTCTTCAGAGTATTCCGCATGTACGACAGGTATCTCAAGTGCTGCTTTCTCACTATGACTATATAGATGTGTATGATATCTATCATGCGCTGTATCGTATGATTGATCTATAAACCTAGTTATCTCTGACGGCACTTCCAATCCTGATAAAATCAATGCTCTTCGCATATGACGTGCACTATCTGTCAAATTATGAAAAAGAGGTCCTAAGTATGATTCTAGTCCTTTAATTACTTTATCTACTTCTAGGCTTGATCCTCTTATACTTTCATATATCTCAAATAGACTAGTCTTTAAATCATTTACCGGATTGATAAAGTTATCCCAAGCTGATTGCTTTTCTTCTTGAGCGAACTTCTTGGCATCAAATTTCATTTCGACAAGTTTCTCTTCTGAGATGATATTGTTATCAATCATCCAAGCACCCATCAACTCTATACAATCATGCTCTTTTTCCCACTTTAGCCTATCTGCACTTTTGTATCTTTCATGGCTACCAGAGGTAGAGTGTCCTTGCGGTTGAGTAAGTTCCTGTACATGCACAAGTGCAGGGACATGATCTTCCCTCATCTTAGCAGCAGCTTTTTCGAATATCGCTACACAAGCGGCGTAATCCCATCCCTTGACTGTATACATACGTATGCCATTTCCTTCATCATCTATCAAAAAGCCTTCAAGAGCCTTGGATATACTCCCCTTTGCTGTCTGTAGCTCGGTTGGTACTGATATACCATATCCATCATCCCAAACTACCGTAAGTAGGGGTACTTGCATTACGGCGGCAGCATTAATAGTTTCCCAAAATGCGCCTTCACTTGTACTTGCATCACCTATAGTACACCAACTGATCTCGTTACCGTTTCCAGTATGAGTTAGTACAGATTTCATATCTTCCAAATTCCTCAACTTTTTGGAAGCTAGTGCGATCCCTAATGCTCTAGACATTTGTCCTGCAGTACATGATACATCAGAGGATGAATTATAGGTTTCCGTTGTATCTAACCAATTTCCTTCTTTGTCGATTGTAGGCGAAGCAAAGTGTGCATTCATTTGACGCCCTTTGGATTGTGTATCGTTATCTGAGTCAGCATAAAGTTGAGCAAAATACTCCTTTACCCCACATATCTCTGTTGCCAAAGCAAAAGTCTGATCTCTATAATAGCCTGATCTCCAGTCACCTTTTTGAAATGCTCTCGCCATTGCAACTTGCGGCACTTCCTTTCCATCCCCTAATATTCCAAATTTAGCTTTACCGGTAAGCACTTCTTTTCGACCTAATAAACTAGCCTCTCTACTAACTAATGATATCCATAAATCATGGATAATATTCTGCTCAAAATCCGTATCTGCATTTAATATATTAGGATCAAGTGTACTGATATCTGCCATATATGAGAATCTATTTTATGGTTAACAAAACTTTCACGAACACCTTCAACTATAACAAATTACAATCGACAGAAGTAATCTTGAAAGTTAGCGAAAAAGTTTACGCCAACAAAGAGACTAAAAAGAATGATAACTCCCTGAATTAGTGTAACATCTACAATAAGAAAGAGTTGTCAATAGGTTGTTCTAAGGTCCTACAAAGATAAGGAATCTTGATCAAAATTAATAGGACTTCTATAATATGAGATACAAGGTCTCTTTATTAAATCATAGAATTAAATGAAATGATTGTCTTAAAAAATGGAAGATCAACAAATATCTATTCCACTAATTGTAGCTATTAAATACAATTAAGTCAACTACTTCGGTATTCAGACATTGTAGCTCTTTGCAATATTATTAATTTTTCAATTGCTTAATAGACAAGTGAATGATATTTATTAAATACAGATTAACATCATATTAACGATATAAAGGGAATCTTGGAATAGTATTCGTGTTATAAATATTATTACCTTTATTCATGATTTTGGATACTTAGAGGCATGCACAACTAGCAAATTATTTAATTACAACATATTTTAAAATGAAGAAATCAATACTTTCTGCCCTTTTCATAGTTTTTGGATTAGTAGCAATGAATGCGCAGACGGAGGCAATGCCTCCAACCTTTGAAATGAAAAAAGAAGCAAGCGCAGCTGCTCCAACATCAGGGCCAATTATGACCTTTGAAGCGATGGAAGTAGATTACGGTGTAATTGAAAAAGATAGTGAGCCTCTAAGAGTCCTTAACTTCACAAATACAGGTACTGAGCCACTAGTTATCAAAAATGCAAGAGGATCATGTGGATGTACAGTACCTACATGGCCGAAAGAGCCAATCATGCCAGGTCAAACAGACAAGATCGAAGTAAGATACGCGACTAACAGAATTGGGAAATTCAGCAAAAAAATAACTTTCACGACTAACGAAGCTGGTGATCCTAAAGTAGTAAAAGTATTAGGTAAAGTTTTGAAGCCAGAAGAAAGCCAAGGTGTACCAGCTGGGGACAATAGTTTAATCAAGCCAGGAGGAGAGTAATCTTTTTATTTGACGAACAATATACGCCCTGCTAGAGTTATCTAGTAGGGCTTTTTTACGTTTCGGCTTAGAGGTCTTATCAGTAACTTCATTTCGAGATTATAAAAGACTAAAGTTATTTTTGCCCTGATTAATTAATTACCAATATACGAATACATCAAATATGATAACACTCCTCTCTCCTGCCAAATCACTAGACATCGAGAAAGATAAATATTCTGACCTTCATACTAAGCACTCCTTTCCTACTGAAACGATGCAGCTCGTGCGTATGCTCAAGAAAATGGGTTTAGAAGATCTTTGCGAATTGATGCATATCAGCGAAAAACTAGGAATAGAAAATGTAGCGAGGTACGCGCAATTTAAAAAAGACTATCCTGATGAATTTTCAGCAGCCGCTTTATATGCATTCCGAGGTGATGTATACCAGGGGTTTGACGCAGATACGGCCAATAAAAATGATGTAAAGTATGCTCAGAAGCACATTCGTATTCTAAGTGGATTATACGGCGTACTAAGGCCCATGGACAAGATGCAAGCCTACAGACTAGAGATGGGTACTAAGCTCGAAAACAATAAAGGAAAGAATCTTTATGAATTTTGGGGCAGCAAAATCTCTAATCAACTCAATAAAGATTTGGCCGAACTGAAATCTGAGACAATAATCAATCTAGCTTCAAACGAATACTTCAAAGCTGTAGATCAGAAGAAACTCAAGGCGAGAATCATAGATATAGACTTTCGAGAAGAGCGCAATGGCAAACTAAAATTTGTATCATTTAGCGCTAAGAAAGCTCGTGGATATATGGCGCGATTCATTGTCGATCATAAAATTAATACTCCCGAAGGTCTTACAAAATTCAATAAAGAAGGATACGTATATAGCAAAGGATTGGAGGAAGGTAAGATGTTGTTTGTGAGATAGACTTCATTTGGCAGTGCTCTTTAACACTCTCTTGTTTCTCTACTAACTAAAATCAACAGAATTAGCTTTTAGATCTATGTTGGGGTTGTTATTGCAGTATTAATCTACTAATCACTATGCCAAATATGACAATATCACTTATCTTATTTTTACTAAGTGTCTGTACACCTAAATTGAACTATATGGGAGATACTTCCCCTCCCAAAAATATAAAATAGATGTGCATTACGATGAGAGAGAAATAAAGAGGGACTTTAGAGTGATTGGGCAACTCACGAAGACAAAAGTAATAACACCTTTATCTGTCTTGTAGAAGTAAAGAATGGAATGATTGAAGAAGCTAAAATGAGAGGCGCAAATGGTATTTGTTTCTAATTTTGCAATTCCTTTGACAATGATCATCTTATCAAGTCTAAACTACTTCGTTACGATAATTAGATAAGATTGAAGTTTAACAAAAACAAATGCAAATGCTCGATATTAGATTTCGATATTTTTCATTTTAGAAATAACTAAAGTGTTTCAAAAAGCTTAGATAATTAAAAACAGCCACTTCAAAGCCGAAAAACTACTTACTGAATAGTGATGACTGAAAACTCCTAGTATCTTTAAGCTTACAACACATTCAACATACTAAATGAAGTTTTTCGAAAATTTTGACCTCCGACAACTCAACAATCTTGATCTTCTTGCCAAGCAAGTGGTGGAAGGGTTTATCATAGGTTTACATAAGAGCCCGTTTCATGGATTTTCTGTAGAGTTTGCCGAGCATAGAATTTACAATCCTGGACAATCTACCAAGAATGTTGATTGGAGAGTATTTGGTCGCACAGACAAAATGTATGTCAAAAGATACGAAGAGGAAACGAACCTAAGATGTCAGATTGTGATCGATACTTCATCATCTATGTACTTCCCTAAAGGAGGTGATGGTATAAATAAGTTGCAGTTCTCAGCAGTAGCAGGAGCCTCTCTTATGAATCTGCTCCGTAAACAAAGAGATGCATTTAGTCTTAGCCTTTTTGAAGACAATTTACATACACACACTAGAGCGAAATCATCTACAAAGCATTACAATACGATGCTAACTCACTTAGACAAGTTAATTAATGATACTACGACTGAGAAGACTACGTCTACCGCTTCTGCATTTCATGAAATAGCAGACAGTATACACAAGAGGTCTATGGTAATAATCTTTAGTGATATGTTTGGAAATGGAGAAAATGAAGAAGATTTGTTCTCAGCCTTACAGCACCTTAAGTCTGCTAAGCACGAAGTGATACTCTTTCATGTAGTAGATAAGAAACACGAGATAGATTTTGAATATGAAAACAGACCCTACCTATTCGTGGATATGGAATCTAGTGAAGAAATAAGATTACAGTCTAATCAAGTGAAAGAACTGTACCAGGAGAAAGTAAAAGCTTTTGCTGCCGACCTCAAGATGAAATGTCTTCAATTCAATATTGACTTCGTAGAAGCAGATATTAATGAAGGGTTCCACCCTGTGCTACAGTCTTACTTGGTAAAGAGGAGCAAGATGAAATAGTATAGTGTTTCCATAGAAAATACATCTATTCAAAAAGTGGGCTGTGCAGCAAACACATTTGACTGTTTAATTTTATAATACGAAGTAAAAAAATGATGGGCAAAATCAACCTAGCAGATATAAGCACTAAACCGCCAAAAAAATAACAGAAAAGATATTACCTAATAGATTTGGTGATAAGAAATCGACAATATCCCGCCGAGATTTTGTGATGAATAGGCACACTAAGAAATCGTTCCAATTAACATCCATTTTCTTGTTGATCGTTCCCATTAGATCTGTAGTAATGTAGTGGCATACACGATGTAAATTATTCCAACGCAATTCAATGAAATCTTAATATTCAACAGAAGGATTGGGTTGTACCAGCATGTTGATCTCTATGATTAATTTCTTACGCAAAGGAGATTTGATACCAAAGAATTGAAATTGATCACGCATGTATTTGGACATTGATATAGCTTGAGTAAGATTAGCATTATCTCATAGGGTCAATATGATTTCTTTCAAGTTAGCCTTATAATCTAATTTCATATTTCTAAGATTATATATCATTCATATAAATGAAAGACATAAATTCAACTGCAGAATCTACTATTGCTTCTTGATTTCAATTCGTTAATTTTGTTCTTCAAAAAATAGCTTAACTATGTCAACGCCACTTGCAGAACGTATGCGTCCAAAGAACCTCGATGAATTCGTAGGACAAAAGCAACTGGTGGCACAAGGTGCAGTACTTCGTAATGTAATAGAGTCAGGGCAGATACCATCATTCATACTTTGGGGACCACCAGGAGTGGGTAAGACTACCCTGGCTTCCATTATAGCGAATACGCTGAAGCGACCATACTATGCATTATCTGCAATCAATAGTGGAGTCAAGGATGTACGCGAGACTATTGCCAAAGCAGAAAGTAATCGGTTTTTCAATAGTCCTAATCCAATCTTATTTATAGATGAAATCCATAGATTTAGTAAGTCGCAACAAGACTCGCTATTAGGTGCTGTAGAGAAGGGCACAGTTACTCTTATAGGTGCTACTACAGAGAATCCATCTTTTGAAGTAATTTCTGCCCTACTAAGTAGATGTCAAGTGTATGTACTCAAGCCATTAAACAAAGAAGACCTAATAAGATTAATCGATAGAGCGATAATCGAAGACTCAAAGCTAAGAACTAAGAATATCACAATCAACGAATACGATGCACTGCTGCAATATTCTGGTGGTGATGCGAGACGCTTACTTAATTCACTAGAGATCGTTGCCAATCATTTCCTGGAAGAGGATGTGGTAATCGATAATAAGAAAGTCGGCGAAATCATACAAGCCAATATGGCGCTCTACGATAAGGCAGGAGAGCAGCATTATGATATTGCATCAGCATTTATCAAGTCTATCCGAGGAAGTGATCCCAATGCTGCTGTATACTACTTAGCACGCATGATTGAAGGAGGAGAGGATGCAAAGTTTATATGTAGACGCATGCTCATCTCAGCCTCAGAAGATATTGGTATGGCCAACCCAAATGCGCTACTTATATGCAATGCCGTCATGGACGCTGTTAGAAATATAGGAATGCCTGAAGGTCGAATACCTATGGCACAAGCAGCTGTTTATCTAGCATCTTCGCCAAAGAGTAATGCGTCTTATATGGCGATCAATTTGGCTCAAGCTGCAGTAAGAAAAACAGGGAATCTATCGATACCGTTGCCACTTCGCAACGCGCCTACCACACTGATGAAAAATCTGAATTACGGCAAGAACTATGAATATGCTCATAACCACGCTAACAATTTTATTAATATAGAATATATGCCTGACAATCTATCTGGCAGTATATTCTACGAACCAGGAAGCAATGGAGCAGAGGATAAGATCAGAGCTAGTCTGAGAGATAAGTGGAAGAAGAAGTATGGGTATTAGGGATTGCTGTGTAATACCTTCAAGTCTAAAGAATCCAAGAAGATTTTTCGACGTATGACATACTGTAATTGTGACACTAAGTCACTGAAACAATCTTCACAAACAATCGTTAGTATATCATGCAATGAATAACTGAAATAGTGATTACTTTGCATTCCAAATTTGTTATAAAATAACTGTGTAAATATTCTTTTAACTATGATGACATCCGAACAAATAGAAAATCTAGAGATGATCGCTGAAAGCGCAAAACAATTCGCTGAAGCAAATATCAGACCTCAAATGATGGAATGGGATGAATCGCAACATTTTCCAAAAGATGTAATGCATAAATTAGGTGAGCAAGGTTTCTTAGGAGTCTTAGTACCTGAGGAGTATGGAGGAGCTGGATTGGGTTACCAAGAGTATATCACAATAATAGAAGAAATCACTAAGGTATGTAGTTCTATAGGACTATCTGTTGCAGCACATAATTCACTTTGTACGGGTCATATCTTACAATTTGGCAATGATGAGCAGAAGAAAAAATGGTTACCTAAACTCGCCGCTGGTGAGTGGATTGGAGCTTGGGGTTTAACAGAGGCAAATACAGGTTCGGATGCAATGCGTATGCAATGTGTAGCTAAGCGAGATGGCGATGACTTTATACTTACTGGAGCTAAGAATTGGATCACACATGGAATCTCAGGAGATATAGCTGTAGTACTTGCACGTACTGGTGAACTTTTGGATAGTAATGGGATCACGGCATTTGTAGTGGAGCGTGGCACACCAGGATTTAGTGGAGGAAAGAAAGAAAATAAGCTAGGAATGAGAGCCTCAGAGACTGCGGAAATGATTTTTGATGACTGTAGAGTGCCGGCAACTAATGTATTAGGCAAAGAAGGAGAAGGATTTAAACAAGCGATGAAAATACTTGATGGTGGACGTATCTCTATAGCCGCATTATCTCTAGGTATTGCTAAAGGATCATACGAAGCTTCAGTAAAGTACTCACAAGAAAGAGAGCAATTCGGTCAACCGATATCAAGATTTCAAGCGATTAGCTTCAAACTAGCCAATATGGCCGTGCGAATCCAAGCTGCAGAACTTCTTACTCGTAAGGCTGCAGATCTCAAAAATAAAGGCATGAAGATGACCACCATCGCTGCCAAAGCAAAATACATGGCATCAGAAGTATGTGTAGAAGCGGCAACAGATGCGATACAGATACACGGTGGGTACGGTTATACTAAAGATTTCCCTGTTGAGAAGTTTTTCAGAGATAGCAAGTTATGTACTATTGGAGAAGGAACTAGTGAAATTCAAAAACTAGTAATTAGCAGAAATATACTCAGAGGAATAGATCAGTAATTTTCTAATTTCTTGCGGTAAATTATAAAAATAGTGTCTTCCCTTAAGTACATTTATTAAGTATTTAATGATACTATAATAAGTAATTGAGGCAAACATATGGATTCGATTCATCCATTAGGACTCCCTTTAGTTCTAATGGCATATTTTTGCAATCATGCCAGATACTCTCATTTCTTCACCTCTACAAGGATTTACGGATTATAGATTTCGTAATGCTTTTCATAAGTATTTTGGAGGTATAGATACTTACTACGCACCCTATATCCGGCTCAATGGTAAGATGGAGATCAAGCCAGTCTACCAAAGAGATCTGATGCATAAGCATAATATAGGCTTAGTAGTAATTCCTCAAGTGATGACCTGTGATGCTGACGAATTTCTATTTGTTATCGACTATGTGCAGTCGCTGGGATACACAGAACTCAATTGGAATCTTGGCTGTCCATATCCTATGGTGACTAATCGAGGTATGGGTTCAGGACTGATCGCTAATCCGGAAAAGATAAATCATATTCTCGATCGTGCACATAGCGAAACAAATATCACAATATCAATGAAGATGCGTATGGGTTATTATGATCCGACTGAAATATTGGATGCCTTTCCTGTGCTCAACAAGTATCCGCTAAAAAATATTGGTATTCATGCTCGTATCGGCAAACAACTGTACGTGGGCGGTGTGGATTGGGATAGTTTTGAGCGATGTATGGAGCATACTGATCATAAGTTATATTACAATGGTGATATAACGTCTGTCAAAGCATTTAGAAAAGTATCAGATCGATTTCCAACTATAGATCATTGGATGATTGGTAGAGGTTTGATTGCAGATCCTTGGCTCCCTATTATGATCAAAGAGAATGACACAGAATATCCAATAGATCGTATAGATGTATTCAGTGATTTTCATGCAATGCTGTTCCGACAATTTGAAGAAAAGCTGACTGGTGATAAGGCTATCATACGGAAAATGGTTAGCTACTGGGAATATTTCGAAGAAGTACTACCTCAGGCTAAGAGAGAAATAAAAAAACTTAAGAAAACAAAAACTATTGAAGCTTATGATGAAGCGTTGGAGAAAGTGTATTCTGTATTTGAATAGATTAATATCTTTGATTCTTATGAATAATCGAAAAGAGTCTAATACAATAATCGGTAGTTGTGGATTTCAGAACTGGGTGAAAGATCACAATAGAAGTTAAATTGGATATGAGATATTCCCTAGATATCATAATCAAGGCTTTATAAAAGAGTTTTTGAAAAAAATAAAATTTAACTCAATCGAATAAAAGCATTAATAAGTCCTGATAATTTAGTGTCAATTAAAATCATTAAACAATGGATTTGTTCAAGAAGGTGAATTGCGAGCTCATTATAAAACATGTGATGACTATTAAGATTTTTTGATGTATTCTTTGCTAAAATCTGACATCAAAAGTTTTAGGTGCTATGCCCCAAGTTTCAGTGTTATAGCTGTCTAGGCTAATCCTTAATTTTCTTAAGTGAAATTCTATTCCTATAAAAATCTTTCTTTTCTCTCAATTCTAAAGTATTTGTGCCAGAACAGTATCTTGCAGTCGAATACTTGTGTTATACTTATCACACACATACCATACATGACTAACAACGATATATTACGTAGAATACGATACGCTTTTGATTTCAATGATAAGAAGATGATGAAAATCTTTGCATTAGCGGATTACGATGCGAGCAGAGAGGAGATCAGTAACTGGCTCAAAAAGGAAGATGATGAAGCTCATGTTGGGATCTATGATAAGTATTTAGCCATATTTCTCAATGGACTTATTAATCTTAATCGAGGTAAACGAGAAGGAGAACAACCTAAACCTGAGAAAACGCTTAACAACAATCTAATACTACGTAAACTTAAGATCGCTTTGACCCTGACAGATGAAGATATAGTAGAATATCTCAAGTTAGTCGACCTTAGAGTCAGTAAGCATGAGATCAATGCTTTTTTTAGAAAGCCCGGGCAAAGACAGTATAGACAATGCAAAGATCAAATTCTACGTAATTTCCTACATGGCCTACAGGTCAAACACAGAGATACTCAGTCTACACCAGACGAAGAAGAATAAGAGTGGATTCACATCGTCATTTTATCATATTTAAGCCTTGGGGCTATCATAGCCAATTTATATTAGCTGGAAATAAAAAGAAACTTCTATTAGGATCACTTCATGACTTTCCGGATGGTACTATGTCTATAGGAAGACTTGACAAACCATCGGAAGGCTTGCTATTACTTACGACAGATGGTAAAATGAGCCAAGCTGTCCGTAGCAAGAAAGTAGTGAAAGAATACTATGTACAAGTAGATGGTAAGATCACAGAAAAAGCACTCACTCAACTTAGAAATGGAGTAGAGATCATGGTTGAAAAAGAGCTATATAAGACTCGCCCTTGCAAAGCACATGTCTTAGACCCAACACCTATACTACCGTTAAGGGCCAAGCCTATCCGAGATGACAGACACGGCCCATCCACTTGGATATCCATCTCCATATTCGAAGGAAAGAATCGTCAAATCAGAAAAATGACGGCAAAAGTAGGTTTCCCAACTCTTAGATTAGTGAGGTTTCGTATAGGTGAAATAACTATAGAAGATATGTGCGCTGGTGAAGTTAGAGAAGTAGAATTAATGAAATATTTTTAAATCAACTTTAGAATTTCGGCTTTAAATAAATACAATCAATTAATTATCCACCAACCAAATTCAATATTAATTCGTCTACATGTTAGTATTGCTTCCTCAAAATATAATCCTAATACAGAGTTAACATTATCAAAAACATCATCCCTTGAGTGTTGTAGGTGGTTCTTTTATACTTTGTTTACATTGTTTTACATTGTTTTACATTTAAAAAATTACTTTTTGAAACTGATTGATATAATTTAGCTTTTGAACTCATAAAGAAAGTAATATGAACACACTCACTATTCTTAGTACAAAAATATTAAGCTTATGCGGCATCGTCATTATAAGTTATGCTACCCTTTCTGCCCAAGAAGACAAAACATCTGATTTTAGTTATCAAATCAATAGAGTACAAAAGTATATATCTATATCACCAGCACAATTGGATGATGCTACTACGCTATCCGATCTCAATCAATATTACAAATCTGATTGGGTAAAAGAATATAAGTCTGTAAAAATAACTGCAATATCTAAGAGCCAAAAGAAAACAGTAACTAGTAGTAATGATGAACTGACAAAAAAGCAAAAGCAATTGATTGAATCAGCTGACTTAGGAAGTAATATTAAAGTAATAGTGCAGTATTTACCGGATAACAACCTTTCGAAGAGTGAGATACAAGAAATGGATTTTGCATTTAAAGTGGATCCTACACATGAGGCTAAATGTGCTGGTGGAGAAGATCACTTAAATCAGTATATTGAAGAGTCTATTATGAAAAAAGTATCCCGTAAGGATGTTCCTCAATATCAAGTAGCAGCTGTAAAATTTACTATAAATGAAAATGGTAATGTAGTAGATGCAATTATCGCTAGTGCATCGAGAAATAAAGATACAGACGCACTTCTATTAAAAACTATATGTGAAATGCCAAAGTGGGTATCTGCAGAATACTCAGATGGTACTAAGACCAAACAAGAGTTTGTATTTACTATTGGAGATCATTATAGCTGTACTATGAATATACTTGATATCAAAAGCGAAACACCGCCTAGCACTCAGTAAAATTATTAATCTAATTAGTAAAAAATTATGTCTCTGGATGTATTAATTTCCACGAGAACACGGCTAAAACAGAACCTAATATAGGTGCAACGATATACATCCAGAGGTGCTCCAGATTCATATTGACTATTGCTGGTGCAATGGATCTAATAGGATTCATCGACGCTCCAGTGATTGGACCAGCAAACAAAGCTTCTAAAAGTACAATAGCTCCTATAGCTATACTAGCAATAATTCCTTGCTCCTTGGATCCGGTCGCCACATGGATAATCACAAACATTAAGAAGAAGGTTAAGATAATCTCGAAAACAAAAGTCTGAAGCCAAGGTCCAGCGGGCAATGTCTCTCCCATCGTCAAGGTATCAGGAAAAAGAAATCTTAATACTCCACTCGCAAAAAATGCCCCTATTGCTTGGGCGGTGATGTAAGGTAAAACTTCATTCCCTTCAAATCTCTTAGACACCCAAAATCCTATGGTAACCGCGGGGTTAAAATGTGCGCCTGAGACTTCACCTACCGCGGCGATCATAGCCATCACTATCAATCCAAATGTAATAGCGATACCAACAGTTCCTAATGCCCCCCCACTTACTCCATCAATGATGATTGCTCCTGTTCCACAAAACACCAATGCAAAAGTACCTATTGCCTCCGCTATATATTTATTCATTACCTATTTTTTGAAATACATATTTCATTTCAGTTGCAATTTCTTTTGCCGTAGCATCATACACCGCAGACATCTCTTTCGTACTATCTGATCGTTTCGGATCTTCATACCTTATTGGTATACGAGTTGCATTTAAAATTACTGGGCATTTATCATCTGCATGCGCGCAAGTCATGATAGCTGCAAAGTCATTTGCATTATTATATGCATGATCATACACCTTGGAAAAACAACTCAGTGGTGGACAATCATTACTATACCTCACAAAAATCACTGGATTAGAATCTCCCCGTTGCTTTATCTCTAATCCTGTGCGCGACATAGCCGCAATGGCATTAGGGTGAAATGCAGTCACCTCCGTTCCACCAGAATAACAGATCACATTTACACCATAATGATACGACGCCACTTGTCCCATTATCTGTGATATTTGACTTCGGCGAGAGTTATGAGTACATACATAATTAAGTATGATTGTCTCTTCTTTTTCTAATTTGCTTTTTGCAAAATCTATAAGTACTTGCAGTACTTCTCTACGATCTTTGGATATGACACTAGTATCTAACGCTTCGAAATAATTTTTTATCGATTGTAAAAGCTTTCCTTTCATTTTTCTCTCTTTTTGATTAGCAGCAACCTCCTCCTGGTGAACAGCAATTAGATGTAGATGCCGCCAGATTAGATAGATCAACTTTAACTTTCTCCGGTATTCCACAAGCATCAGATGCCAGACATGCAGTCTCCATACTTGTAAGATTAAAATCCTTACCATCATAGTCAAGGCCATACTTTTGGATACTTTCAGCACCTTGGTATTCTATTTCCACTTCATGATTTCCTATCCCTAGTTTATCTTGAGATAGATTGATAATTTGAAGAAGTTTTTCGGGATGAATTCGGTGATCATAATCATCAGCAGACCAAAGTTGAAAAGAAACTTTCTTTTCAAATCGCTCTACCCCACCACAATCAATGAAGTGCTTTGTAATCTCTCCTACTTCTGTCACGTGAAAATGTGGTTCTACAAATTTCCCATTAGGCAATTTGAAATTTACCACTGACACCCTTTCTAATTGTATTTTTATTTCTTGCAATTTCATGACAATGAGATTTTATTTATTGTAACTCGAAAAATATTTATTGATTAAAACTAACAGCAACTGCCCTCTTCCTTTTTAAACAAGGAGAAAAACTTAGATAACAAACCTTGAATATCTAACCAAACTTCACTATTGATACAGTAACAAACCTTGTTGCCATCAATATTCCCTTTGATTAAGCCCACAGATTTAAGCTCTCTAAGATGCTGTGATATGGTAGGTTGAGCCAAACCTATTTCGTCAACTAGTTCTCCACATATGCAACTTTCTGTCTTGAGTATCTGCTCAAGTATAGCGATACGAGCTGGATGACCTAGTACTTTAGCTATACTAGCCAAATGATTTTGCTCTTCGGAAAATATTTCTGATTTAGTAATTCCCATATCTATTAAATGGTTTATTGCAATATTACGATAATATATTTAATATAGCAGTGTGTCTCCCAATTAAAATCATACAATTGGTTCTTTTACAAAAAAGATTATATTCTAACATAAGGCCGTAGACCAACTATAATTTCCTGTAGGAATCAAGACAATTGATAAAAAACTGTATCTTGTTTGATTGATAC
>OBMK010001920.1_pt1 | contig 16683 bp, 17 predicted proteins | sample 1539081 | NCBI WGS metagenome assembly OBMK01 (sample SAMEA3355528, study PRJEB22509) | marine metagenome | biome: marine; feature: river plume; material: water | place: USA | collected 2010-08-07 | depth 0.5 m | reverse complement strand
TGCCAATGCCTTGTAGGAATAATAAGCAATGTGTTATAGTTGTTACGGACGCCATATTCCATATCAAAATCTCTGTAATCTGGTCTGCCGTTTTGTAAACTTTGAACTATTTGTTTATCAACATACACATACGAGAACATCGGTACATTAATTTCTGCTTTATGATCTTGTCCATGCTTTTTATTAAATGCTTGTTGTTTTTGATCTAATTGTTTTTTATTTGCAATAGCATCAGGTTGTCCTTTGAAGCCAAGTTTTTTAGCAATGTTATCTACAGAAGTTAAATATTTTTCAATTGCACCTACACGATCTTTAATCATCTTACTAACTTCAGGATTTTTGTACAAATCTGGATAATCCCTTTTATTTTTGTAGTAAGTGTCAAACGCTGAATTTATAAAAGACTGCGTCCATTCTTGTAATCTTTTAGTTATTGGTGTTAGTTCAAAGTCTGAAGATGAAGTATTATTTGTTAGGTTGCCTATAATTTCCTGTAACTGATAGGCTTGGTTACTGGTCATTGCAAAATAATCCGGGCCATCGTTGTATACTGGTGTCTCGTCAGTGTCTACAAGTCCGGGATAGTTATCCAGCATATCGTCCTTGGTTTCAAATGCAGTACAATCTGCCTCCAGTGCTTCTAACGGTTTAACTAAACTTGCTAAACTATCAATATACATTTGCAGATCTATATCTTTAATACGTTCAAGTTCTTCCCAATACTTACGCATTTTAATCATCATTTTAGAATGAGCATTATCGGCATACGAATCATCACCTGACAAATTAGGATTATGTCCTTTTGCAACAGGATGATCCCATTTCTCAAATTTAGATAATTTTTCTACAAGTACTTTAAATAGTTTTAAGTTGATAGGCTTATCTGATTTAAACCATGCGCCACTGCCTTTCGGTAATGCTCCATTATATCTACCAGCAATAATAACTTGATTGAATATTTTCCATTCTCTTTTACCAGAACCACTTTTTAATACTTCCCATGCTTTCTTAACATCATCAACATCGTTCTCAGTTAAGTCTGAAAGTAAATCCCATGTCTTATCATCTAATTGTTCTTCACTCTGCAACGCATTCCATAATAGTCCAACTATTTTTTCAAGTTGTGGACCAGTCATAAATTCTGGTGGTTGGATAACAGTTTTCTTAAACAGTCTATCTACACCATTTTGTAAACCTTGTATTAATTTCTTTTCTTCAAAGTTGTTATTAGTGTTAACGTTATTCCTAACTTGTAATACTAATTTACTAAGCTCGTTAAATGTTAATTTAAAATCTTTGACTGCATTTCTAAATACTTGAATTGCTTTAGCATTAACAGGACTTCTGTTTACATTTTGATTTAAATCATAACCAGCCTGTGCTATTGCAAGTGCAAAGCTCTTTTGTGCTCTGCCTAAATATTCCGGTGCTTGTTTACTTGGCGCTGTTGTGCTTGGTTGCATCATTGCATTTACACCAGGGCCATCTTCTTCTTTAATGTCTAATTCTTTGCCTGTGTATTTCTCAAATTTAGCAACTAATTTTTTCCATTTTTTATCTGCATCTGGGTCTGACAATTTTTTATACTTATTTAAATTATTCACAGCACTTGCAAGTGTGTTCATGCTGTCGCGATAATTATGCTTACCATATAAATTTTGTAATACATCAACTAACGGTTGATTATCGCTGTCAAACCTGTCTTTTGCTGATTGTACATCAAAATCATCAACTTTATCGAGACCGTTAATTAAACGGAATAATGCTTTTGCATAATCCATTTTATATTTTGTATCGTCATATCCAGCCTGCATTGTTACTGCATATCGTAGAACTGATTTTGCGGCATTATTAAAGTTTTTATGATAATCAGAGCCGCCGCCAATCCTAAATTCGATGAGATTATAACCACTTTCTTTGTCTCGCATATCCTTAAAGTGTATACTACTAAACTTATTGTGCTGAATGCCTTTGCTTAATATATCTTCAATGCCTTGAATTGTTTTAGTGCTGTCAGGGTTTGCCTTTAGTTCAATGGCTTTTTTCTTTAAGTTATCTATTTGGTTTTTAGTATAGGAATTGTTCTCTCTACCCCATGTACTTAAAAGATATTTGTCGCCTAATAATACTGCAAGTTTTAACTCGTTTGCTTTTACGGAATTGCTACCCTGGTATCCACCCTGCTCACCGTTCCAGCTCATAGTGACATGTAAGCCTGTTGAACTGTTTGTTGAAACATTTTCTTCTTCTAACCAAGTAAATAAACTCTTCATTTCTTCGAGCATGATTCTCGGTGTTGTGTACACAGGTGATATAATCTCTGCACCTGTTCCGCCTTCATCATCAATACTGGAATCAGTTTCTACACGCCAAAAACTTTGGTTAGTGCCTGCATTGCTGTGATATTCGCCTGCTTCAACTTGATCAAATTCTGAATTAGTGTTGGCCCAATTTGATAACATATTACCAACTTCGTGTACGCCTTCTCCTGAGCCTTGTGGATCTGGATCGTATAAGTATATTCCAAATTCACTTAATGCACTACCCCACGAACCGTATTCGTAACTTGCCCAATCATCTATGTCTTTATCTTGTTGTGCTCTGTCATATGCTTGATCCATTGCCTCGCCTGTATCACGGATGCCTTCTTTTGTGAATTCTTCATATTCTTCAAACTTTGCTTCCTCCGTATACTGTCTACCCCAAGCCTGCAAATCCCAGTCTTCGAATTCTTCTTTTTCTTCATCTTCGAGGCCTGCTAAAAATTCATCTCTATAGTCTTCTATTTCTTCGTCAACTAAGTTAGCATCAATAAAATCATTTATAGTGTCTTCATCCTCTTTGACATCATCGAACATTTCTTGTACAATCTCGTATTCGAGGTCCATTGCTCTTTCGCCAATCCATTCGTTATATGCTTCTTGAATTTCGTCAACTGGTCTGCGGCCTTCTTGATCAATGATCATTGATTCTAAGTCGCTCCAATAATATCCTGATACCCAATCATCGTTCTCTTCTGGTCTATCTTCGACGCTGGTAAAAGCCGTTTCTGCTTCGAAACCACACTTGATTGGTAAGTCTAATGCTGATTGCATTATTTCTTTACTGTTAAAATTTATTTCGAATAAGTCTTCTGTGCCTTGTTCGAGTAATTTGTTGTTCCTTACAAGTCTTTTAATTTTTCTATGTAGATGCTGTTTACGTTGATTTTTTGACAGTATATTAAGTGCTTTGCTTTCTTCTACTTCATCTGTAGCATCAACATTTACAACATCATCAGGCTTCATAACACTGTATTTTTTAGTTGCAGGATGTTGTACAACAATTGCTTCTGGATTATTTCCGTCACCTACTGGCGATGAAACTACACCTACAACTTGTCCTCTATCATCTTTATATTCTGTGCCTACTTGCAGGTCTTTTGCTTTTACTTTTGTTAGTGTAGGTTTATTTGTTGCTGGTGTACTTGATTGCCCAGTTGTAGTTGGACTTACTGTTGGTTTGTTTAATGTAGGACTTACTGCTGGCTTTGTTACCGCACTGGTTGATTTTGCTACAGCACCTGTTTTTTGTTGGGTAACAGGTGTTGCAGGACCTTTGGTCATGCCGTATTCTTTAATAACAGTTTGTATAGATCGTAAGTCTTTAAACTTCATTCCAGTTACCTATTAAGCATTTTTAATCTGCGACTTGCAGGATTAAATCTTTTTGTTCTCTGTGCTTTACGCTTCATGCGTGAACCAAACTTTGCTTTGGTTTTTTTAAGTGTTAATCTTTTCTTAAGATCAATTGGTGCCGAACATTGTGACGCTGTGCTTACTACTCTGCCTTTTCGTCTACCTGAGGTGCATCTCACAGCACGGACTACTTTGTTGCCCATCTTACGCCACACCATTCTTGCTTCAAGAAGATTTTCTTCAGTGAGTTGCTCGTATCTCATACGCCCATCATCCTCATAAGCAAACCACCTACTGTGGCTAATAATGTTGTTACTGTTATTCCAACGATTGCAACAATCCAACCTTCAAGTTTGTTTAATCTTGCTTTGGTATCTTCTTTGAATTCTCTTAATTCAGTTGTGATGTTTTCAATACGCAACATATCAGCAATGATATGAGCTTCGAGATTACCATCCTCAAGATATTTTTTTTCTACTTTACTTTCTGGTTGTGCTTTTCTTGGCATAACAATTTTCTCTTATTATAATAAATCTTGTTTAGTGAATTCCATATTCACTGTATTTTTAGTATCTATAGTACCGCCATTTAATACGATACCATCTAATTCATCTTTAAGTGTATCAATTGTGTGTACGCCTTCTCTTTCGAAAGCAAATTTAAAAATCCAGCCTGCTCCTTCCATACTTGGTGCACCGTAATTTTCTAATAAGTTTTGACCTGTGCCGTTTAATGGTACTGGGTTATTCATAACTACTGGTTGAGCTCTCAAACCAATAACCTGTACAACACTTTCAAAATCTTTTTGTGTTTCATCTACAAAATCACCTGTTCTGGTGATATCCAATGATGTAAACAATGTATAATATTCAATGTTACTTGATAATACTTCACTGCTACCCATTGCGCCTGTTCTTTCTAATGCCATGTGTGTGTCTCCGCAATATTGTGTTTCTTTGTACTATTTATCAAAGAAATAAATTTTACTGCAAGAATTTTTATCCATAAAAAAGCACACCGAAGTGTGCTTTTAGATTTGTAAGTTAACTAACTTAGAATGAGGCAACTCCTGCCCATGCACAACCTGTAACACCAAATGCATTAGTGGCATCATCAGCAATTGCTGGTCCACCTTCGTATGCAATGTGTACTGCTGTTGCTACGTCTACTGTAAAACCGGAAATACCAGTTACTGAGTAATTTGCTGTTTGAATAGCGGCAATTAATGCGTCCATTTTTGCTTGAGTCATGTTAGTTGAAACTGTTGCTGTTGCAACATGTAAGTCTCTACCGAAACCGTTTAAGTCTTCTGAGAAACCATTTACTTTTACCTGTGCCATTGTAATTCTCCTGAATAATGCGGACTTTAAATAAGCCCTATGCATTTATTTATCTTATTATAGCCAAAAAAAATCCCCACATAGTGAGGATCTTTAAACATAAATGTTTGGATATTAACCGAATGTTGCGATTAATGTAGTACCTGCGATTGAAGGTGTTGCCGCCGCGCCTTGTACAGCGATGTGACTACCACTTACTAAACCTGATACTGCTACAACTACGAAGCCTTCTACTTGTGCTTCAGTACATGCCGCTTCAACTGTTACTGCTGTTACGTCATCTACTTCTAAGATGTGAGTTGTACCTACGAATCCGTTTGCCGCTCTAACTGCCGCGTTTGGGTTTGCTTGTGCCATGTTATTCTCCTAAGAAATTAATTAACGCATAAAAATTATGCTGTTACACTTATTTATCAAAAAGTTGTCTTTTAATTGTTATTTATTGTACTTAGACTTGCGGAATCTGGATATGCCTGTTGTATTATCAGCGTCTTTGTACTTTGCGGCACCGTGTGCTATGCCTTGTTTAAATCCTTGTGGTGTACCTAAAACACCTGTATTTTTAGAAGCAGGGCCGCCTTTGAATGCATTAGTGTTACCTGCTTGGGCACCTCTACTTCTTGCTGGTAGGTCAGTAGTTGGTTCCAGTTCATATGCCTTTCTTGCTTGTGGATTATTAGGTTCGGATTTTTTATCTTTATCTCTGATATTAAACCCTTGTTTTTTAAATGCCATTCTTATGGCTTTTGCTTGATTTTGTTGGGCAGTACTAAAGTAAAATGTTTGGGCATCAATGGTTGCTCGATTGGCATCTAAACCTAAGTAATCTGGGTGTCTCTGACCGCTATTTGCTATAGTAATATCGTCTTCGATTTCTTTTTGTAAATCGAGGGTTATATTCATACTTTCTGTTATAATTTCATGTATTTTCATTTCTTTGTCCTCGAGGCCCAATAATCTGCAATTCTTTTTATGCCGCCTGCACGTTTTTTATCTGGTTGTACACTTGGTGGAGAAACACGTCTTATAACATCTTTCTTTTCAGCACTGTTAGTATACTTCTTGTATTTATACATTTGATTGAACGTTATTAATAACTCGCTGGTTCTACCTGTGCTTTTACCCAGCCTGCTCATTTCTTGACCTATTTGGTGTAACAGTAATGACTTCTGAATGTCTTTTAAACGTTTCCATTCCAATGCCATTCTACGCCAACGTTTATATCTGCCGTCATTGATATCTAATTGTGCTTCTAATCTAAACAAGTATGATTGTGCTTCACTTGGATCTGCTTTGCCTATAACAATCTTTCTTAAAAATTCAATGTGCTTTCTATCCTGGAATGATAATCTATTTAAAAATGCTTTACTTGGTATTTCATTACGCATTTTTACATAGTCATTGCTTGGATTTTTTATCTGATATGCTAACATGTAAATGTCAGTTGCATGTGTTCTAAATAAGGAATATGTTGAGTACTGTGTTGTTGCTCTTGCATAGTCTCTGGCATATCCGGATTGCTTATTGTCTGAGGAAAATATAAACAGCGATATGGTGTTTAAGTATAATAAGTTTGCTATGTCTTTGCCATCAAGAGTACTAAACTTACGAGTGCCTCTAAACAAACGTGCTTCGGATAATTCTTGATCTATAAGTTGGAAATCCATATTATGCGCCAGGCTTTCCTGATCCAAAGTTTAATCTGCTAAACTCTAACCTATCAACAAGTTTTAATGCGTTGCCTACTCTGTCGACAGCAACAAAACCTTCTTCACTGGTTACTTCATATCCATCGCCAGTTTCAACAAATGTATCCATTTGACGTATTTGTTCTAACTTCTTAACAATAATGACTTTAGACTCAATTAACTTCAAGTACAAATCATACACTGCAACAATACCTGGTACATGCTCTTTGATAAATTTAACACCTTGTACAAGTTTTTCTGTCATTTCGTCTTGCTTTGCTTGAGTCTTGTAACCGTCTATTTTCTTTTGCATAAAATTTATGTACTTTTGTACAAAACCTTTTGCAAACATAGTTGGATTATCAAACGCTCCTGCTCTGATGTTATTGTTCACATGTGCTTTGAGCTGTTGTAAAAATTCTTTACCTATTAGATCGTTGCCTTTCTCTAACCAAGCAAATGTTTCAGCATCAATGCTTTTTAAATATGTAGCCGCTTCTTGTATTGAGTTTTTCATAGCAACACTTTCTTCTTTGGTCATAGTGACTGTGCCGCTTAAATCTTTTATTAGTGCATCTCTGTGCCACACACTTGGCGTTTGCCCTAACACACTGCTGTCAAAACCAAACTTTGCTGACGTATCTGCCAGTGTTGGACCACCTGCATATTCTGTGTGCCACACAATTCCCATTTCAGCACTGCTGATTTGTCCTGCTAACTCTGAGTTTGAAGGTACAGTATAAACAATGGTATTTGGTTTGAACGCAATTACTTCATCACCGTCTATGGTTGTTTTCATTAAGTCTTCTTTGGTGAACAACATATCGCCTTGTGCAACTGTGTTCCATGTTAATTTACTTAAATGTGTTAATGCACTGATTAACTTTTGCTGTAAGCCTTCTGCAGGGTGATTTTCTTTGATATCTGCTACTGTAAAATTCATTTTAGGTTTTTGTGCAAATACACCTTTAGTGCCTACAAAAAACTTGCCTGTTGCAGGATCTCTGCCTGCTATAATGGCAGGAGCACCGTCCCACTTGGTTGTCATACTTACTGGTGCTTTTGTGTTGCCTTCAAGCATTTCATGTAAACTGTACAAGTAGTCTACTGCTTCCTTGGCGCCTTTATAGCCTTTGTTAAAAATATTATCTTCGAGATGTTCGAGGTGAGTGTTTTTACCTTCTGCTTCTTGTAGTGCAGACTCTGTGAGTATGCCTGTAACAAGTGGTTTAGAAAGTTCTACAAATTTCATTACTTAATACCTGCTAACTGTTTTAGTTCTTCTAATTCTTTGCTTTGCATTAAGTTACTTTTGCCTGTGGCTAACCAAGCAACTACTAACTGTTTTACATCAAAGCCTTGGTCGCGATATTTCATTATGCTTCTTCCTGCAAGTGCATACTGATCTTTGTTTAGTTTTCCAGCCTTAATAGCCTGTTGTATTTTAGCAGTTTTATCAGCCGGTAATACGTTAGTTGCAGGAGTTTGACTTTGTTGTCTCAAACGTCCTTTAAGCATACCAATTTGCTTGTCAAGTTCTGGTTTCTGTGATTGGTCGTATTTTTTATCTGGTGTTGGTGCTACTTTATCAGCAACCCAATCCACTGCGTCTGAGCCGCCTTTCTTTAATTTATTGAGTCTATCTGCTGTACTGCTAACTGATTTCTTTATGCGATCAGTTACACTACCTTTGGGTTTGGATTTACCCACTTCTCTATCTTTACCGAGAATGGCGTTACCAATTGTTGATTTTATATCAAACGGCTCACCGTCCATACCTTTACGATCATATCCTGATTTAAAGGTATCCCAGGCTTGTCTACGTAGAGTCTTTTGTAATTTAGGTTTCTTTGTTTTGGCCATGAGTTTTCCCTTGTGATTCTTTAATCACTTTCTTTATACCTCGGGAGAACTTATTAGCATCTTTACCACGTATGCTGTTAATTAATCTATTTGTTAGATCTTTAGCAATTTTTTCATCGTAGTTGTTTTCTATCTGCTCAATAAGATTGATTGCACTGTTAATGACATGTTCGCCTCTATTCTCAACCACAAAGTCTTTATTCCTGTCTACAGAAATACTGTTGAGTTCTTCTAAAATGCTACGTGACCTACGCATATCAATTCCCTTTTTTTATAGTACTACGAGTATTTATCACTTTTTGTTCTTTAAGAAGTCCATTAACTGCAAACTATCAGACACTGTGCCTTGTGCATCATCTGTTTCTGCCTTTATACTGCTTGAACGTTTTAGTGAATCCATTAAACTGTTGGTTGTTACGGTCATTGCATCTTCGTCATCTTCACTGAGATCTTCAATACGCAACGTATCTGGGTCAAATTTTAAATCTACCTTGCTTCCTACACCACTACTTGAACGTGTTTTCATAAATTGTATTTGATATCTACCACGTTCACGCATAGCATTACTTGTAAAAATACCTACAACATTATCTGCTGTGTTGATCTTACTGATACCACCTGCAATATGACTGTGGTCAAACTCTATTTCTTCCACAGCACTTCTACCTAACTGCGAAGCAGTTACTAACAACATATTACGTTCCATTGCAAGGTTACGTAATTCTTCTGATATGTATTTGTCTTTAACAAACAAGTTTTCTGCTGATATCTTTGCACTGATAGGCATCATCAAATCTAAGTAATCAACTAACAATGCATCTACCTTTACACCTGATTGTATTTCATACTCTCGTAAAAACGCTCTTAAATCATTTGTGTTAATACCACTTGGCATTTGTTTTACTCTAAACTTACCAGCACCTTTACCTTTCATCATTACTTTCATATGCACATCATCCATGTTACGCATAATTTCTTTTGCGGCGTATCCACTGACCATACCATCTAAACGCATACTGATTAATTGTTCACTGAGCTCTAAACTAATGTATACAACATTAAGTCCTGCTAAACTCCAATTTACACCAAAGTTTTGTAAGAATAAACTTTTACCTGCGCCTGAGCCTCCTGCGAAAATTGTTATTTCGCCTCTGTTCAGTCCACCGTAAAGTTTCTGGTCTATACCTTTCCAGCCTGTGCTTACTGCTCCTGCCTGTGCTTTTATCCATTCTAATCTCTCTTTTGGATTTTCAAAGTAGTCCAAGCCCAAGTCTTTTACCAAGCCTGTCTGTACAGCGTCTTTGATCTTTTGTTCTACTGTGCCGTAATCTTTTGCTTCAAGTAAATCTGTGCTTTCAATGATTGCTTTTTCAAGTGCTTTGTGCCTACAAAAAGTTTCGAACTCATCCATGAACCAATTTTGATGATCTGGCGTTACATTTTCTATTAGTTCAAACTTAGTTGGGCTGATAGCATTAATTTGATCTAACGTAGGTACAGCATTATGATTAGTTGCATGACTAACCATTAATTCAACTGCCGCTTTATACTTTAAATTAAAGTGATCAGGGTGTACAATATTTTGACATCTTGCAAACAAATCTCCATCGCTTAATAAAAACTTAATAAAAAGTTCTTGTACATCATCTGTGTATTGTTTAATGTCTGTCATTCTACTGGTGCCTCTGCTCGTTCACTAATTAAATTTACCCAATTACGTCTCAGTATAACGTTTTTTTCGATCTCATCAGCAAATAATTGTTGTGCTTCTGCTGTATAACTTGTACCTAAATCAGTTTTAGTAATGTAGTCTAAAATCTCTACAATATGGTAACGTGTTTTAATTAACTGCTCAAAAGTTTTATTGTGGCAAGTTTCTCTGCCGACAATCTTATTTGCATCGTCGAGTCCACGCAATAACGGATCGCCTGTTAATGTAGCAGTCTTTGATGCTGACAAGAAACAAAAGTTATCTAAGTATCCTGATCTATATCTCAGTGTGTGTTCAAGCAAAATAATATTTTTTAAGAACTCTTGATATACAACACTGGGAGTATACATAGTTTTTCGTAGTTCGTCTATGTTTTTTATCTTATCAGTAATAAGTTTTTTAACATCTTTTGATAAGTCCTTAATAGACACAACCTCACCGTCTTTGCATAGTATAATACTGTTATCTGGTTGTACAAAAATTACAATGCCATACATTTCTTCATGTAACTCAATAACATGTGGATCTGGTAACTCAATTAAAAAATACCAACTTAGTCTTTCTTCGTGCTGGTACTCAGGCGAATTTACTAAGAAGTTTAAAACATCTCTGAATACTTGTTGTATACTGCACCCAGGAATACTCATATTCCTAATTCTGCCATTTTTTGTTTTGCCAATTTTAATCAATTGTGGCCAGGCATACGGACATAGTTTTCTTTTTTCGTTTGTGTGCTTATCTCTAATTGTTGCAAAGTCCTGATTGCCTGATGTGGCGCTCGAACCATGAACATAAAATTTTATTTGTGGGTCCATTATATTTTTCCTGTGTCTGTATTTATAAGTTTGGCTTTTACTTGAGCTTTTATTTTGTTTCCTGTTGCACTGTGCATGATGCTGTATACTGTGGCAAGACGACCATATTTACTAACTGCGTCAGCGGCGTCTTTACAATCTGTATGCCATTGCGGGAAACTTACTTCCCAACCGAGTGCTAATGCTTGATCAATTAATTCTATACCTGCTTTGTCTCTATCAGGGCATACTATTACCCTAAGTCCTAATTTATCTATAAGATGTGCCTGCTCTGGTGTAATAGTGTTACCCATAATGCTAACACCATCTACTAATATTGCATCAATTACACCCTCTGTGATAATCACTATATCTCTGTCTGTGTCTACAAATTTGTCTATATTAAACACATACCCTGGTTGTAATTTTTGTAGATACTTTGGAGTTTCTTTATTAGGTGGTGATACATGTCTTCCTGTCCAACCTACTAATTTACTATCATACAGGAAAGGTATCATTACTCTCTTTCTATTTGCAAAGTCTTTGAAATGCATCAATGGATATAAATCTAAAATACCTCTACTAACTGCATATTGTTTTAGCTCATTTACATCACTTAAATTTTCTATTAGTTCAGTGCCTTCTGGTAGTTCATACTCCTCAAACTTAGCAACATTGTAAACATAATTATCTAAATCTACATCTTCAAATTCGTCACTAAACTTCATTAATTCAATTTGAGTGTCGTGTATTGCTTTTCTATCTGCACCTAATTTTTCAGCAAGTTCTTTATACTTTTTACCTAAGTAAGGACTTGGACTCCAGCCTGTAGTGAAGTTGCAATTAAAACAATGGAAACTTATTTTAGAACCATTGGTGTTTAATCCACCACGTTTACGTTTATCACTACACATAGGACAATTCATGGTAATCCAACCACTTGGAGTCTTGGTAGTTTTTAACGGTAAATGGTCGAGCAATAAACTATGTACTGAGCCAACAACTGTTTCTAACATCTATATATTATACACTATCCTTTTACAAGTGTCAAGTATAATTTAGTTTCTCAGTTGTATTTTTTCTAAGGATCCTGATGTAGGTTTAGATACTAATCTTACCCAGTTGCAGTTAGTTTGGAAAGTTGCAGTGACCACATTAGCATCAGGCTTTTTAAATGTGTCTACACCTAAACCTAACTTGGTTACACTGTCACCGGAAATAGCAAAGTTCATTCCTGACAGTTGCAGTTGGTATGCTTTAGTGTTTGCTATCTCAGACTCTGTGCTTATAACACTTGCTACAACGTTTGCATTTGTGTTAGCACCGTTGTTTATCAAAGTTGCAACGTCTAATAATGTAGTTGCACCTACAAAAGATATCATCTCTGTTCTGTTGTCTTCGTCAACATTTTCATAATCAACAATGACCATAGATGTTAATCCTAACGAAGTAACTCTACCTGTACTGGTTTGTATGTTGCTGTCAGTTATAATAACATTGCCCTTTACTAAGTACTTATCGTTGATGTCTATTGTTTTAACTGTGTACCAATCAAAACTATCATCTTCTGTTGAGGGTGTAGCAGTTAAACTACTGGCTTGTAATTGAACTTGACCAGTATACTGCTGAGGATATATTGCCACTGTGTGTTGTGCATTGGTAAAGTTTCTGTCTAAGTTACCATACATAGCACTCGAAACATAAACATTTGATGCATCACCAGTAGATGTATTCTGTGTTTGGAAAAATGTTATATCTTCTTGAGTGGGCACAGGTTGTACACCAACTTGGTCAGTGATTTCAATATCAAAACGTAAAGAATTATTTTGGTCTGTGTACACAGGTCTATCTGTGAGTTCATCTACTGAACGTGTGATAAACACTTGATATAAGCCAGGATCTATTTGAGCAAGATCTCCTTCGCTAAGGACCAACTTAACCTTTCCTACTTCACTGGTATCTTCGAGAATCCTTGTGAGCAATCTCTTCTTGGTAGAAGGATTTACTAAGTATGCTCTCAGTGTTTCTGAAAATACATTTTGTAATTTTCTATCTCTATTTCTTATTTGGAAATAGATGTCATTAGTTACGCCCTTGTGGGCTTTTAAGTTTCTATTGTTCATTGGTCTGTTATCCACATATAAATCTCCTGCCATTATGACAAGATCTACTACATTTTCGTACAAATAAAGTCTATTGTCGCCGTTACTCATACATGTATTTATCAGTCGAGTGATAAATATCTTAGATGGTAGAAGCAAATGAATACTCCAACTTTGAGTTCCTAACTGGTATAACGTACGGCGGCAGAGAATATGTCGGTATAGTTGTTAATCAAGACGGTCAAATCCTCACATTTTATGATGTAGAACAGATTCCAACACCAGAAATAAAGAGAAATTTCTTAGAACTTGGCGAAATATGGTGGTGGGAAAGTAATAGGCAATTACCAATCGATGTATTCTTACATTACGAAATGAAATCATTCATGCCTTATCTGAGAACATTTGTAATGAAGGACGTAGAAATATTGTTTGGTCCTGTAACCAGTTTACAAAATCTATTAAAGAAAAGAATTAAAAGAAGAACAATTCAACTTATCAAGAAGACTTAGCAGTCTCAACAATCAAATTCAACTGTACCGCAATAGTTAATGCATAAGCAATAGCATGACTCTTCTTAAAGAAGTATGTATCATCGGTTGGTCTCAACCATACATCTGCTTCAATCTGTTCCCAACTCTTACCAACCAAATGCTTCTTACCGGGTCTAATAATTGCAAGTATCATTGCTAATTGTTCAACTGATTCCGGCTTATATTCTGCTACTAATTTTGCATAGTTATTAATATGGAATAGTTGCTCTACTATATCGTTGTGTAACAATAATTCCCACATAGGTTCTTTGCTGAGTAGTTGATTTAAGTGTGCTTCAGATTTAATATCCATATACACACTATTATTCAGTACATCAAGTTTAAACCAACCATCTTCTTCTGCTGTTTTGTGATCTATGTCACTGAAGTTTTCTATTGGTTTGAATGGAATATTTTGTAAGTAGACACCAGTGTTGTGCTTGGTAAATTTACCATCTTTAACAATACTTGCAGGTGTATGCTTGATAAACTTTAACAGTTCATCACGATTAGGCATATCAATGTCTACATCAAAATCAATCTTCATAATGGTTATTATAACACCTATTCATTTAATGTCAAGTAATCAGTAGTGGTGTATATTTCTATATTACCATCTGTTGCAGTTGTTTCGCCAAACACAACAACATCAACATAACCATCGTTGTTCATATCGTGTAGATAACCTTGTGCATTGTCCTGTACACCACTGTGACCAGGCATTGGCTCTTCAGCGTTTTCATACATTACAAACTTACTGCCGTTGTTTAAATACACCATTGGCTTACCACCAAACTGTCGCTCACCTCTACTGAACTCTGATATAACAATGTCACTTAATCCGTCACCGTTAATATCATTGCAGTCAAAGAAGTTTGCGTTGTATTGATTAACTTCATTTACAAATGCATCTTCACGTTGAACTAATTTATTATCTACAATATCAAACACTAATAAAAATCTATGGTCGTCCATATCGTCAACATCATACGTTCCGCCTTCGTACACTTCTACTGTAGGCTTCCATCCATCAAACATAGCAACTACTACTGAGTTGTCTCCTTCCCAATCTTTATCCATTACACACATCTGGCTGGCCGCAATACCCAAATACTGCTCGTCATTAACCAACATCACATCCATTGGTCCAACATCACCATTCCAATTTACCACAGTGATAATAAATTCTGCTGGAGTTAGAAAAGTATCATCCATAGACCAATCTGCATATTCAGTAAACAAACCAATACCACATGCTGGCGGAGTTTCGTTACTGGTAAACACACAGGTTGTTCCTACAATAGAATCTGTGCCTACGGTTTGAAAATCTGTTGCCCAGTGACTTGCAGGTTGATTCAATCCTACAGGGTATTCTTGTGTTGTGCTTACCCACTCATTGTTTACTAAACGATATGCTTGAAATTGATCTCCGCAATAGCCTCCAAACAATGCATCATCATACCCTTGATCATTTGGTCTCGATTGCACTGCATGTCCCCAACAAGGTTGTCCAAACACACTGATGTCATATGTGTAATTTGCATTACTCAATAACACTGTTGGTTGGGCATCATACACTGACTCATTGTTTCTGCCATCTTCCCAATTGGTTGCAAATGCATAATCATCTACACCATCATTGTTAAAATCGCCTACAGCATACTTCCTACTTGCACCACTCATGCTTGGATAACTCTCACCAAACACATCATAGTTCTCTACAGTAAATCCGCCAATGCCGTCACTTACCTGTGCAACAAGTATATTAGGTGTAGCAGTAGTCTTCTCTGAATTAGTTGCTAAGTCGCACCAATAAACAACAATAAAGTCTGTGTACTCGTCATCATTTAACTTTGTGGGTATTGCAAACTGTATGCTTGGCTCTAACGTTGTGTCAGCAGTACACACATTGCTGTAATATGTATCTGGATCATATGCTACAAGTGGTTCAGCATTGTATAATGGAGTTGGTGTTGTTGGGGGTGTTGAGGGCGGTGTAAGTGGTTGCAATCCAACTGCTGGAGATGTTCCACCGCCGCCACATGCAGTCAAGAACAATAAACTAATACCTACACTGACTTTGCTAAAATTCATGAATATCCTACCTTTCGTAAATTATTAGTGTATATTATAACAAATTGTGTGTGTTTGTCAACCTGTTTTACTAATCAACTATGCCGCCTTTACTGCTGTAAAGAGCTTCATATATGGAAATAGATAATTCATAGTGTCCACGTTTTGTAAGCAATGAAGTTGGTGTTAGTATTTTATCATAATCATTAGGATTAAAATTGCCATGCCATCTGTTAATGTTTAACCCGTTGTAATCTGTTTCGGCCATTAGCTCATCATTATCTAAAGGACATATATGTGCTGATGCAATTATAAACAATGCAGGTATGCCTGCTGATTGTAACATCTTAACACACTGAAAATGTCTATTATAAAAGGTGTCATTAAAGTACCACAAAGAATCTCTATTGTCCCAAACTGCATTTTCAAATGCTTGGTGTAATTCAGCATCTATAGAATGGTGTTGTTGGTCAGCATGTTCAGGTCTCCATTTTGTAAACACTGCCATCTTAGAATCATTAAGTATGCCAAGCTCTTCCTTAAAGTCAAAGTTTTCTTGTTCCTTAATACTTAATTCGTTGTAGTCGTTTGATCGCTCTATGCTGTAAAAATGCTTATGCCACATATTACCATATTGCACAATAACCATATCCGACTTTTCTATTTGGTGTTTTCGAACTGCGTGGGCAATGGTATCCCAAATATATTCATTTGAAGTGCCATCTGTAACTCTGTTGTCTAAATTTTTGCCCACAGAGGTTGCTAATAGCTCTGGCCAAGGTGTTTCATCTTCGTTGTGGGCACGTGAGAATTCTGACCCAAACGTAATAAGTTTATTTGGCATTAAATCTCTTTCCCTTTGAACTCTTCTGCTAATGGAAATATCTCTGCTATAACATCTG
>OBMK010001915.1_pt1 | contig 16695 bp, 26 predicted proteins | sample 1539081 | NCBI WGS metagenome assembly OBMK01 (sample SAMEA3355528, study PRJEB22509) | marine metagenome | biome: marine; feature: river plume; material: water | place: USA | collected 2010-08-07 | depth 0.5 m | reverse complement strand
TGATAATATATCAAGCCGTGTTAGCGGTTTAAGATAACAGGAGAATTAGATTATGCCACTACCTAAAATTGACATACCTATTTTTGAGATGGAATTGCCATCAACAAAAAAGAAACTAAAGTACAGACCATTTACTGTTAAAGAAGAAAAGATTCTTTTGGTTGCTCAAGAAGCAAACGACCCAGAACAAGAAATTCTAGCGGCTAGACAAGTGGTTAGTAACTGTATTATTGATGAGGACGTATCTAGTTTTGCTATGTTTGATTTGGAATATGTGCTTCTAGTTCTGAGGTCACGATCTGTTGACAACACAATCACATTTCAAATTAAAGACCCAGACACAGAAGAGTCAATACAGTTAGTGATTGATGCAGAAAACGTCAAGTTTATGGAAACAGAAACGCATACTAATAAAATAGAACTTGATAGAACATATAGCCTCTTTTTGAAATACCCAACTATAGAAGAGTTTACATCAATTATTAAAATGGATGATGACGATCCACTAGTTAATTATTTTGTTATGATATCATGTTTGGATTATATCGCATCTGAGGATGAAGTTCACTATTTTAAAGATTATGAAAATAGTGACATCGATGCATTTATGGATAACCTTGATGGTGGTGTAATTAAGAAAATTGAACACTTCTTTTCAACAATGCCAAAGCTAAGACATGAAATGAAGTACAAGAATAAAGAAGGCAAAGATAAAACATTTGTAATAGAAGGAATGCGTAGTTTTTTTATCTGATGTTGAGCCACACAAACTTGGGCAATTATTACCAAACCGTTTTTGCCATGGTTCAGCACCATAAATACTCAATAACAGACGTAGAAGGTTTGCTACCATATGAACGTGATTTATATTTTGGAATGTTGGTTGATCATATAGAAAAACAGAACGAAGCACAAAAGAACCAATAAGGATAAGATATGGCAAAGTTGTCAGAGGAAACACAAGAAATAATTAATCGCCTAAAAGCAGAGGGCGAGTTAAGCCGTAATCGTGGTACGCATTCCGTTCGTTCTGTGAAGATTCAATTACAAAAGTTTGAAAAGGTTTTTGATTCTATTAATGCAAATACAATAGAACAAACTAAGATGATGCAAATGCAAATGGGCATTGCGAAAGAAGCTATCGAATTTCAAAATAACAAAGAACAGTTCGATGAACTAAAACGAGATGCTGAATTTATTCAAGAAGACAAAATCGAAGAATCTAAAGGCAGAGATAACACTAAAATCGATGCATTTGGAGATAGATTAACCAAAGCACTTAGTATGAAAAATATTGCCATGGGTGCTGCTGGATTGTTTGTGGGGTATAACTTACTAAAAGGTTTCATAGACGAACAGACTGATGGTGGATTTTCAAGATTTATTAACTCTTTCAAAGAGGTTAATTGGGAAGGGTTCAAAGAAAAATTCAATAACATGATAAACTCTATTACCAGATTTGAAGAATGGCTAGATGGTTTGCCAATGCTTCTATTAGGTGGTGGTATGGTAGGCTATGCGGCTAAACAAGCCGCTTTTGGATTAGCATCAGGTGCGGCTGTTAGGGGAATGGGACCTAGAAGAGGTATGGGTGGATTGATGAACATAAGAGGTACAATCCTAATGGCTGTTACAGGGTTGGCAATTGCTTATGGTGACAGAGTGGAAGATTGGCTTGTTAATCAAGCAGGTGTAGACCCAGATGTTGCAAGTTTTGCAGTAGATGCAGGTCAAGCGATGCTTGGTGGAGCAACTTTAGCGGCTATGTTTGGTTTGGGTCCTACTGGTATAATTATTGGCGCGGCTGTTGGTCTTGCTTTTGTGATAGGCAAATCAATTTACGATTGGATGGAAAGAAAAAGAGCCGCCGCCGCCGCCGAAATGAGAAAACAACTTGATTTAGTAGATCAATTGTTTGGTTTGGATAGCGGAACTGGCGGTGATGTGAGTGGTATAATCGATGAGGCAGGTGCTACCGATTCATCTGCCCTAGTCCCTAGTGTAAAAACACAAGAAGCATTAGCACTCGCAATGCGAGATGGTTCAATAACAGGAGAACTACTTGAAAATGCATTAACTGATCCAGAAGCCAAAAAGAAAGTAGGGGAAGCAATTGCAAATGCTATTGATGAGAAAGTTTTACAAAATCCCCAAAGTGTTAAAAACCTGATGGGCAACATTACAGGTGAATTAGTGGCTTCACTTGGAGAAGACAAAGATGATGTTAACTTAGATCAATTACTTCAAGCTTTCCAAGCAACGTTAGGCAGTGATAACCCAGCAATAAAAATGTTGGCGGCTGAGGCTTACCAAAGCTTAGTAAAAAATGTTGGAGCAGATGGTGAAAAAGCGATGTTTGGTATGGAAAATTTTGGTTTGTTGACCCCAAAACAACAAGAGTTCTTCACGGCAATGGCTGAATATAATGGCGTATCATTTAGAAGAGGTTCTGGTGGTTTTAGAAACTTTGGAAACGGTACTCTTTCAATGCTTCATGGTAATGAGGCTGTTGTCAATGAAAACTCACCAGAAGGTCAGTTCCTAAGAATGTTCCAGACTGTTGTTAAGAACAGAAGTGTAGGTGGTATGGAAGCAACAAGTGGCGTGACCGTGATCAATGCACCAACCAATGTTAACCCAAATATTACTAACACACATGGTGGTAATAGCAAACAAGAAGTTAATGTTCTTGGTGGAATGAGTGGCGATCCATTAGTATATGGCTTACCATTCTTCGCTCAATAAAAAAGGGAGCAAACGCTCCCTTTCTCTAACCTCCGCCTTGGAACCTACCATCTTTAGGTGTGTACCAAACTTTCTGATGATGTAGGCGACCTAACAGATCTCGCATCTCATCAACTTCTTCTTGGAGCTCTGCAGCGTATTCGCTTTCAGGTTCCATTGCTATACTTAATCCACGTCTGCCGATTTTACCTTGTATAGCACGTTCGATTAATTCAATGTCTCGTACTGTAAGTTTAAATTTATCATTGGGTTTCATAGACCAAGAATTCCAAACAGGTCAAACCAACCCATTGATGTTCCGATAATAATTGGTAATCCAATCATCGTAAAGGCTATAATTGCAAATGCAAGGCCTACGCCTTTATTGTGATATGGTTCATTTGGGTTACTCATACGTTCCACTCCAATTCATCTTCTATTGCCGTTTGAACAAATTGATAATAGTCTCTGTTTTCATCGTCCATGTGAGCATAGTATACTGATGCCTTTGACATTAAATAATGAATATTACTATTTTCTTCGAGGTGAGCACGTGGATGGCTTTCCATCAATTCTTGGATCTGATCCATATATCCTTTAAGTGCTGCTTGGATTTTACTCATGCTCTCCTCCGTTTGCACGACCGCTATAGTTACCAAATACTTGTGGTGAACGCTTAGCTGTTTCAAATGTTGCCACAGTAATAAAAACTGCACCAAGTAAAATTGCGTGGAGTACCATACTAAAAATACCTGCCCACATACTACCTACAATAATACCAAATACGATACACCACATCCATGCTAATACTTGCATGACCATATGGCGAACTGCCAAATTAGTAATATTACTAAGGGGATTATGGCTGGAATCCATTACTACATTCCAGCTGCTAACTACGAAATCTTTCATATTATTTTCCTATTATACGTTGTGTTATGATTCTATTATATACCATATTTATATGTATGTCAATAGAAAATGGAGGGGCTTTCACCCTCCTGCATGTTTATCCTTTAAGGAACTCTTGCTCACCGCGATTGATTTCAATCTTTTGTGGCTTCTTTTCTTCTGGGATAACATTTTCTAAATGTACGGTTAAAATACCGGCATTCAAATCAGCTCCATGGATTTCAATAGTATCCATTAATGTAAATTCTCTTTTGAAGCTTCGTGCTGAAATACCTTTATGAAGATAGTTTTTATCATCATCGGTATCTTTATTACCAGCAATAGTCAATACACCTAACTTCCGTGAAATATCTAAATCGTCATAATCAAAACCAGCGATAGCCAACTGAAGTTCGTAGCGATCGTCGTCTAGTTTGACAACATTATAAGGTGGATATTTTGGGGATGTTGTTGGTAGCGTTGTTGATGTCATTCTATCTAACATTCGGTCAAAGCCGATAAAGAATGGATCATTAAGCATATTTGTGTTGAATGTACGTGTGTTCATTTTAGTTCTCCTTATTAAGCGAGTTTAATGTAAGGAACCCATTATGGCATTCCTATTACTATATATAATACTTTTTATTCAAATGTCAATAGTTAAATGCAATTTTATTCAATATATGGTTCAAATTCTGTACCATTTGCTACAAGACAAGCGATATTCCCTGGGAAAAGTGCCAATAAGGACCATGTCCCTGTGTCTTGGTTAGTAGTGAATACCATCTTATTAGGTACAATTTGGCCGCTTATGTGGCGCTGAACCATATCACCTTTAAATAACATTTCTTCGTTTTTCTCTCTAACAACTTGTGCAACAGTCATAAAATCAGAACATGGCTGTGATGCCATAAAAGGTTGATTAAAAGGTTGTTCTTGAGCTACTAACGGGGTGGCAAGCAGAGTTAATGGTATTAGATATTTAAACATATCATGTCCTATTCTCCAGTGCTTCCAAACCCTCCATCTCTATCGGTCTTTTGCTCTGGCGCTGTTTTGGTTTCAGTTAACTTAATATTGGTAGTTTTTTCAACGATACACTGTGCTAAACGTTCGCCGTTTGAAATAGCAGCCAACGAGTCTGTTTCATTAACTAACATTATATAGGTTTGTTCTACATAATCTGAATCAATAATTCCGACACCATTCGCTAAGGTTAAACCTCTTTTTAAAGCAACGCTTGACCTAATATACATTTTAAGTACATGCTTATCTGGTACATCAAAGATTAAACCTGTTGGCACAAGTACTCTTGTATCAGGCGGTAATTGAAATGTATCTCTATTAGTACCTACACCTTTTACAACAATGTGTAAGCGTTTATTCCAGTTATTATATGCTTCGAGTTTATCACCATGCTTAAAACATGATTTAATATCAAATGCAGCCGAACCATCTGTAGCGTATTCAGGTAACTCAGCATCTTCATTCATTCTATAAATTTTCATTATCACTTCTTTCCAATATTATATTTTGCTTCTAGCGTCCAATTTGATTTTTCTTTATGCGATATAATCTTAATTTGATTTAGTTGAGCAACAGGTTCTTTACTACCTTCTTTATTTACGATAGCAACTAATCCCCACTCTTCTAATAAGTTAACAATAGTATTTCTACGAGCTTCATCTTCTTCTGCAAACGTATCTACTTTACCGTCTAGGATAAACAATTCTTTAAAGTGTAGAATAGAGTATCTACCTTGCTTATGTAAAATATGACATGTTTGATAAAGTTTTTTCTCTTTACGAGACGAAATACCAATTCGAGTTAAAGTTTCCTTAATTTTTAGAAAACTGTCTGGAGATGGAAGAGAAATCTCGATTCCAACCCCTTTAAAAATATCTTCTGAGTTCATAACCACAGCACCTTTTTTTATTATTAATTATATGGTGTGGTCTCACACGGTGACCATCAGATATATTTATTGTTTTGAATATCTTACCTAGTAACACCACCAGTCGTCAACCTCGCTCTAATACTTTTCATATCCTCAGAAGACAAAGCTTTTAAATATAATTTTGCTATTGTCCGGTTACATTGATACACTTCTTGGATAGTATCGAGATCGTCGCTTTTGGCTGCCTTTGGCCATTTACTAAAACGTTTGCGTTTCCTAAACGCTGCGCGGTAATAATCAAACTGTGCCTTATATGGCAGGTGTGCACGCATATTCATTTCATTTGCATGTAGGATCGTATCTTCAAAGTTTACGAACCCTCGGTTAATAATATATGGCACATATAAATTTTCTGCCATTTCTGGATTTTCATGGTTACCAATAAGATCTTCCTTAGAGAAAGACGCGGCATTCATAAAATCAAAGGGTGTTATTTCTTTCGGCAATTGTTTCCTCCAAATCTTTTAACATTTCATCAAACTCTCCAGCACATTTTTTACACATCTTAAAATTAAGTGGTCCATCCTGAGTATCGACATCAACGCTATATACTTCTTTCTTATTCATTAGCGTTTGACAATGCCAACACGTGTGCATGCCTATGAGTTTGTTCATCCACTGACTCATTTGTATTCTGCTTCAATCATTACTTCTGTAAGGAAAGCAACCATGTTGACTTCAAGGTCAGCAACAAAATTAGCCTTATACATATAGTCAGCCATCGTTACTACAAATCCGGGAAGTGAACGCATTTCAACTTTATCAGCTGCCATATCATAGATCCGACGGAACATTTCATTCATATCTTGATCTGAGTTATTAGCAACCCATTTGCGCATGTTAGTAAAGTCTTTGGTTTTCAATAAACGGAATACTTCATCAAGTGACTCTTGTTTTAGATTGACAAAGATACCTTCATCAATTCTACCTGAGGCAGCGTATGATTGTAATTCAGTTAGTACTCTGCGGAAATCTGGGAAGTGTTTTTGGATTACTTTGGCTATAACAGCTTTATCGTAATCAACGTTTTCCATACCTAGAATTGTTTCAACTCTTTTCATAAACTGCATAGCTAGCTTAGGACGGTCGCTGGTTTCAATACTAAAATCAACTTCTGACAATCGAGATCGTAGAGGTTGAATGATACGGTTTTTAAAGTTACATGTGAATATAAATCCACAGTTAGAGGAATATTCTTCAATAAAGTTACGCAAGGCTGGTTGAACGTTTGCCGCGTTTAGGTAATCAGCTTCATCAAAGATAACATATTTACGACCACCACTAAGGGATACGGCCGATGCATATGTTGAAATATCATAACGAAGAGTATCAATGTTAACATTCAATGAACCATTCTTTACAATATAATCACAACCCATTTCTTCAAGCATAGCTTTTGCGATGGTTGTTTTACCTACACCGGGACCACCAGACAACAATAAGTTTGGTACACTATCATCGGTAACAAACTTTTTAAACATTGCTTTGGTTTTGGCTGGTAGGATAGTGTCGTCAATTTTCTGAGGTCGATACTTTTCAACCCAGAGTACTTCGTTTGCTTTTGCATCAATAGACATATAATCACCATTTCATAATATAAAAATAAAGTGCGGGTTTATAACGAGAGCCCGCGTCGTTTAGTATTACTGAACCTTGTCAGCTAATGGTGCGTCTTCTGGTACATTTGCCGGTGCTTCCATTGGCATATTACCTTGAGGTGCTTCACCATCTTTTGGTGCGTTTTGCTGTAGGAATGCTTCGAATTTATTGCGTAGCATACCGATGCCAGCTAATTCATTACCCGCAATACCACCACGACGGCTTACTACGTCAATCATTTGAACTACGGTTGCGATGTCTTGCAACGATAGGTTGATTTGCTCTTGTTGTTGTTCTTGTTCGCTCATTTTATGTTCCTTTATTATAAGTCGACTTAGTATCAATAGCTACATAATATGTAGCATCGGTTCCCTTAAACTCAGAGATACCCTTTGCGCAAAGAGTAACATGGTAATCCTGAGCTAAGAGTTTAAGATTATCTGTTTTGATAATAACCTTAAATTCATCAGAGGTTGTGCCAATCTCTACGCCATAATCATCAGCACCTTGGTCGGCGCTATCAATAGCTTTGAGATAAACTTTACCCTCACTACCAACGAATGCAATTTCTTTGAATTGAAGTACGCCGGCAGCTTTAATTACTGATTGCATATCATCCCAAGATACATCAACAACCACATCCTTCGTAGGAAGGTCAATCTCTTTTTCTGGTGCTGCGTGGATCATTGAAATGTCGGCGAACGCGTATTTCGTACGCTGTTTACCTTCTGCAATTGTAAAGTATTTATCGTGGAATTCTACATCAGGATCTTTATACAGACCTAGAATTGATAGAAAACGCGATAGATCATAGATACATGCCTGTGATGGAATGTTATCTGTAATCGTGGCTTTTGCCACAAGTGTTTTTTCTGGTGTAATAGTCTTTAGTACATTGCCTTCCTTCATAAGGATAGACTTGTTGATTGTGGAAAAACTCTTTAAAATAGTAAGAGTGCGTTCAGAAAATTTCATTATGTAAGTGCTCCATTGTTTCTATATTATTAATTGTATCACAACTATCGTCGTATGTCAACTATTTTTTACCTTTATATGATTTTTGATTTGAAGATTTATCCGCTGTTGCTGATAGACCCAGTGATCCAATTGCTCCCATATTACCTTTAAAGATATATGAGCCAATGTGATTGATTTGCATCCAAGGACACATCCATACCTTCATTCCAGCCTGACGCGCTTTTTGGCAGAAGAAGTAATCTTCACTCAAGTAGCGTTTAGTTTTTGGATCAATGATACAGTCAAAGTAAGCCATAATCTCGTTAGATCCATCAAACTTCTCAGTTCTTGCATGATCTGGTTTATAACTATACTCTGGGTATGCTGCTTTGTATGTTTCAAACGTTTCCCGAGGAATACACATAAAGCCTGTACCACCTTCGCCAATTTCTAATGGCTCTGATAATTGAAAGCTTGACATTCTATCCACTGGATTAAAAACATAATCGGCAGTATATTGGTCTAGGACAAACGGATTTTCTTCTGCTTTACCTAGTTCAGCTGCCTTAGCAACCTTTTCCCATGCGATTGTTTTCTTAGGGTATGGACCAGTAACAATGTTATATTTTTCTGGGTTAGATACTTGTACTGCAATCATACCAAAAACATCTCTTGGATCAAAAGCAATATCTGAATCAATAAACACTAAGTGAGTACAATCCGATCTCATAAACTCATCAGCAACATAGTTACGTGCACGTTGAATTAAACTCTCGTTAAACAAATAGTAAAACTTTACAGTAATACCATTGGCTGCGCACATCATAGCTAGATCGGTACATGATTTTGTAAACGACCCACTACAGTTTCCTCCATACATTGGCGTCCCAATAAAGATTTTATATTTTTTTAGTTCGTCAACGCTGATTTCTATTTTCATATTTCAATTTGCTCCAAATCGTTTTCTGCACGTGTAATGGCTTGAAGTCGCAGAATGTCTGCAGCCACATCGTGTTTACTATCATGTGCTTTAAAATTGTATTCCCATTTAGCAGTATCTGATACAGGAACAAATCCATTTAGTTTAGGGAAATCAAACTTAGCATCAATAAATGTACGAGTATCTCGGACAGCCCAAAACTTAAGGTAGTCATTCATAAGGGAAGTCTTATTTGCGTACTGAGCCAATCGCTCTAATATTACGGGATCAAAAGAATTAGATCTTGACCACCATCTATCAATTTTATTAGACGATCTCAAATAGTCAATTAATTTTTCCATAAACTGCGATGGTGTAAGATCGTTTGGTGTTGGCTTTAGATTAACTCTCAATGCTGGAGGTTGGTCGAGCCACCACTGTAAATCACGTTCGTTATATTTACATCCGTGATTAGTCATTTGGTCTTTAATATCAAACTTAGCTTGTTTCATGCCAAGTACCAACTCTTTAAAAGAATATGGATTTTCTGTAAATCGACTCCAATCAAAGGTCGTGTACGAGCAATCAATCGCCGGTACCTCACGTGAGTTTTGACCAATGGTTTCGAAGTCAATAATAAAGTGTGTGCTCATTATATAAATGCCTCTAGTGTATCTGCTTTAGTAATATAGTCCGCCTTCTGACTATGATTATACTGCATAATGTAGTCCGTGTCAACCATTTTTGCACTACCTTCGATATATTTTTTCACTTCTCCTGCCATGTCAGCAGCAGTTTGAACCGGAACGTTTTGGCAAATGTGGTTAGATGATTGCTTTGGATTTAATAGTTCAAAGTCTTGTGGTAATCCCATAATAGTCATGGCTTCTCTATATGTAATGAAACGATCTTCATCAGGATGCGTTAACATTTTAGGGTAGTGACCAACAAAAGCACCAATATAATCTTTTGGAATAGTTACGCCACGTTTCATAATGTTGCCACCTGATTTTAGCTTTTCGTATTTACGCATAGATTTTTCAGCTTCGTTATCATAGCCATGCTTTGTCATCCATTCAGAAACTTGTTTAAAGTTATATCCATTACGTTCAATATATGTAAATACACATAGACCTGATTTAGTAAACTTGTTTTCAACTAATTCAGAATGTTCCTTATGTGTTCTACCACCATGGATTTCATCTAATACAAACTTATAGTAAGGATTATCTGATGGAGTCTTATTGCTAATTGGTTCCATTTGGAAGTTTGATGTTACTTCACGTATCACTTCTTCAATAGGCTTATGTGGTCTATTGAAATATCCAAGTAATGGCGTTTGTGTATCTTTCCAAAAGAAGTAAAAGGATCGTTCTCTAACTTGTGGTGCGCCGTGTAATAGAGATCTTGTTCTATATACAGACATAGTGTAACCGTTTTTCTTACCGATTTCTCTTAGTTGAGCTCTAACGTTTGTACCAATTTTACCTGCAAATGCTGGTGCATTCTCACCCCAGAATACTTTTGGCTTATATTCGCCTAAGATATATTCCGCTGTTTTACCCATCCATTGGTTATTTGGATTATGATCGCCATAACCGTGAGACATCATAGACAAACCAGCACATGGACAAACAGAGGATACTACATCAGCTCTTTCATTAACTGGTGGAGCCTCTCCTTGGTCAAGTAAATAATATTTAATTCTATTATCATAATAGTTTAAAATGTGGCTGTCGTTTGCTTGGAAACCGTCATATGACATAAAGTGTAATGGTTCAGTTCCAAACGCTTGTTGTGATCCAATAGTTTCGCCACCAATTAATGGAACGATAGATGCGTGTGTAATACTCATTGTTTACCTTTCTGATATTAGAAGAATGACTCTAATCCAATTGTTGGTTTTTCTGGAATTGGAAATTCTTCTAAGTTTGGCGCAACATAATTTGGATCTATGCTGGACATAATCTTATTATTGAGGAATGTACCGTCATAATATTCTGGTTTTAAAATTGTTTTCTGTAGTAGTTCTAACAAATGGTTATATTTTGCGGGATCGTCTTTTAACATTTGAATTCGCTCAGCCAGTTGTTCTGGAGATTTAACTCTTAGAAAGTCAGGAATGGCCGTATGTTTTTGTTCGTCATAAGTTGGATGTAAAAACGGAATTACACCAGCGTGGATCATTTCAATATACTTTGATGTTACCCAACCTTTTTTAATCGGAATGATAAAAGTAAATTTAACATCCTGTAGTTTATCTTGCAGCGCGTCAATTTTAAGAGATCCTTTAAAGCGAGTATCGCCTTCCATAATTTCATCTGCCCATTTGCCATAAATGTCAACATCTTTGTTATGGTCGAGGATCCATTCTTTCAATAATTTATAACGCGATGGTTTTCCTTCGTTTAATACAATCATAAAGTCTGTATTACGATTTCTATTTATGTCCGTACCATGTTCGTAATCTAAACAAAAAGCTGTTTCCATACCTGCATACACAGACTTAACTGGTGTTGGCGTACGTGTTTGGTCTTCATATGAGTTAATTTTATTTGAAATATATTCATAATCATATTGACCGAGTGACATTTCTGGTAGATGGAAAATATCTCTTGCTTGGTTCATAACATATCGTGGATCATTTACAATCTCAATATATTTTGGTTTACAATCATTTAACCACGACGTAATACCAGTCGTGTAACCCTTTGTCATATCAAGTACTGATGATATACTGTCAGGATCGTTTACTTTAATAATTCTATCTGGTATTGTAACAGAACCAACTTGACCAACCATTAATACAGTGCAGTCAAGTTCAACATTGTTATCTTTAAGATAGTTTTTTACGTGGTCATAATAGTCTTGGTTATAATGTTCAGGACCAATAGACCTTTTGTTCCAAACGTCAACAACGTTATTATATGGAAAAATATCGTGTTGTTCTGCTTCGTTTAAATAACCGTAGTCTGTACGTCCAATAATATAAAACGTTTTATCTGGGTTAAGGTTTGCCATTGCACGCAGTGTACAGCTAGCTTCGTTATCTCCACCAATAGGCGAATACTTGTTTCGTATAAACTTTACTGATTTGCCAAGTTTTCCAAATCCAATGTTTTTCATAATCTAATCCTTCATCAATTCAATAAAAGTATAAGGAAGCATTGCTTTATCATCAATATAGTAAACGCCGTATGGTTTACCGTATTGGATTTCATCATAAGGTACTTCAAACTCGTTTAACCAAGTTGTAGTAATCTCATCTACATCCTCTATAACTTTATTTATGTCTCCACGATGAGTCAACATTCTTCGAGCAGTGCTAATAACAATTTTATAGTCACGTTTTCTGGCTGCCTTGAGCGCTTCTATCATCTCTGGGATTGGCTTTGCTAGCCCATATTTTCTATACGTATCCTTTTCATCGTGATTAGGAATACATATGGTATCGTCTAAATCAACGACTAGAGTTTTTTGCGTAGTCATTTACATAATCTTTCATTCGTTGTTGTCTGTCTGGACAATCATAGTGTAGTTTAATACATGTGGCAATCAATAAAGCGCCACCATCAATTATTTCATTATATACCGTTGGATAGTATTTGTCAACTAGTTTGCTGAATGATTTGGAAACATACTCGGGATATTTGTTTCCTGTAACCAATTCAGAATAACCATGATACAAGTCGTGCGATAGTTTACACATATCATATAAGTAATCGCCGCCACAACCAACATGGTCACCATACGAACCACGAGGATCAAGTAATGTAATACTATCGTTATATGGATTATATAGAATATTACCAAAGTGTAAATCACCATGCATTGCTGAAACTGGTTTAGCTTTATCAAGGCAGCGTTGTGCGATACCATTATAGAAATCTTCAGAACATACAAGGCGTTCTGATGTTTTACCAACCCACATCTTTTCAGCATTATCGTGGAAGTCAGCAGTAAATTCTAATGTGGCTTTACCATGGAAGTGAGTACGCATAGCCAAAATAACTTTTTCAATCAAATAATCAATAGTACTATTAGAAATCTCTTCGTGTGCAAACAAATCAGATAATAGAATTCCTGACTCATATGACATCGACAATGCGTAATCGTCTTTAAGAATTTTAGGAACAAACATACTTTGAACTGGATTGAGAGTTTCAAACCAATTCTTTTCATTCATAATTGTTCGTACTGCAAATGTATTATTATGCGATGGTATTTTAGTAATGGCGTTAATGTCTGATCTATATTCAAATGAATTGAACTCACGTGCCTTAAATGTAAGGAACTCTGCGCAAGTTTTATGGTACGATGCGATATCTCCAATATCATACCAACGTTCAGTAGTTACATTATCAAAGCTGCCATATATTTCAAGTGCATCAGATATTTCGTATCCACTAGTATTTTTAAAACATGCTGATGCTCTACTACCATCACTAAAACTATATAGACCAACAAGTGCGTTGGCGTTTGGAACAGTTTCTTTTGGCTTATTGAAATAGTTATTACCATCCCACATACACCAAGCAAAGTGATCGTCAACTTGTTTGGTTAATAGGAAATCAGATCCGAGTGGCAATTCATCCTCAAGGATAATAGCATCGCCAAGCCAAACAACAAGGGGCAATGTTTTATCATCTAGGCTTTCAATACCGACCGAGATAGCATCGCGGGGACCATTTAGAGATCCCTGCTTTACGCATTTAACTACGTCGTATTTTCTTGCCCACTCTCTTATATCATTGTGCTTACCATCAACGACAACGATCTGATTTATTTCGGTGGTGTTATTATAAATGGACTCAACGATGTATTCAATAGTTGGTTTACCATGAACGCGTACCATTGCTTTTGAACAATTTGATGTTAACGGTTTAAGTCGAGTGGCTTCACCCGCTGCCGGTATTACTATGTTTATCATAATTTAATTTCCATTCATCATATTCATCTTCTAACATTGCCCACTGGCAACGGGTGTATTTATGTTTTGCTGTCTTATCCCATATAATCCACATATAGGCAATCATACCACCAATCTGGTCTTTTTTATCAACAGGTTCTAATATTTTAGAATCAAATCTTACTCTGTCTGATAGATATATTATATCACTAGGTGGGTTAGATGTAAACAGTTTATTTCGCTTCTTACCTTCAAGAAACGTTAAACGTAAAAACATTGCAGTGTAATCATATTCATCTGTCCATTTTTCTGCAAGTTTACGTGGTAAATCTTTATGGTATGGAGGATTGGTAATTACACCTTTAACGTCTTTATCTTTTGGTAACTCTAACGCGTCATATGATGTATTTATGTTAGTGAGAGTATCAGGATACGCATTAAGGTCGTAGGATATAACATCGTGGCCATTACGTAACAGCTCTGATGAAATATGCCCACGACCAGCGCATGGCTCTATAACTTTATGTGGTACATTACCGTATTTACAGAGAATGTATGTTGCTAAGGGAGGAGTAGGATAAAAATCATTCGCCGTTCTATTAGGGTCATTCTTTTTAACGCCAACATATATGTCTGTTAAGTTATTCGCCAAGTGAAGTTACCCGTACATTTGCTTCTTTAAACATAGGTAAACTCTTTTCTTCCCATACCTTTTGCCAATCACCTTTACCACTTTTATCTGATGATATGACTACACGTTTAATACCTGCTTGGATAACAAGCTTAGTACAATCAGAACATATAGGTAATCCATATACGTATAAGGTAGAGTCTTTTAATGATACACCGGCATATAACGCATTCATAAGTGCGTTCATTTCAGCATGTACCACAAGACTATGTTTGGTAGGACGATCATTTAAACGATCTTCAGTATCCTCAATACCTTTTGGAAACCCGTTGTACCCTGTGGCCAATATTCGTCTATCGTCATTAACAGCAACGCAGCCAATTTTACTTGAAGGGTCTTTGCTCCAATCAGCGATCATAGTCGCTAATTCCATAAAACGGTGATCCCATTTAAGGCGATTTGTGTCGTCTTCTCTCATTCGTCTTCCCATATAATCGTAATAAGTTTCTCTACTCACACTCATAGTTTTACCAAATCAAAGTGGCGAGAATACACGTGCAAATTCATTACTTGCCATGTAAGGTTACCTTTGGTGATTGATTGTTCAGTGTTATCTTTAAAACTATTTTCAAAGTTATAGTCTTCAACAAATTTGTCCATTAGATATTGAGCCCAAGCCCAATCATTTTTGTAACCAAACACAACATCGTTTGAACGCATTTGCGATACCATATGTAACTTGTTATCTCTAATATAAACAGTCTGAGCATTAGTACAAATGAAATCAGATTTACCACCTTCATCAAACTCATTCCATATGGAAGGTCGGTTATAAATCATTTGTGCTCGACGACTATCAGGGTTTTCAATTAACTCGAATAACGCGTTATCGTATTGCTGACAATACTTTTCTGAAAATACTAAATGGCCATAATTAGAATTGATGTTACCATATTTGTCGGCAGCATATTGCCACGCAGCAGGCGGTACTTTATCTTCACCATGTATATCATTAATATTTGTAGAACCACTTTCATACCATGCCAACTCCGCTTCAATATATTCTTGTACAGGTTTACCAAAGATAGCAGGTTCATCAGCGATAAACGATGCACCAAGTAGCTCGATTGTTTTTGCACCAGTCTTATCTGTAGTAAATCGTTCAGCTTTTAGTTCATCGATAAAATATTCGCGAATATCATTTACGTTATTCATCATCTTCTCCTTTAAATCTATCATCAGTATCAATCGGATCAGACTCAAGTGTTGTCATACAAAGTATCATCATTTGAGTTAATGCGTGTGATACATGTGGTAAGCCTGACTCAGGGTCAATATCTTCACCAGAGATATATGCCAAAAGGTGACGCTGAATAGATGAGTAATGACGAGAGACTGGAAACTTATTTATGTCATGTCGCCAGTTGTTTTCACCATACTTTTCAGCACCAAAACCAAACACCTTTGCAGCTTCGATGATAGCTTCTGGTGGAACTAAATGGATTTTTGGTTTGTCATTATCAAATTTCATATACTCATTTCCTTAAACATTGTTATTATATATTGTGCGATCATCGCCACGTGTATTATAGAAATACTTTATACGTCGTACACCATCGTGGTCAGTTGTCCAATTATTAGAGAACTTTTCTTGACATGGTCGTAGGTTTTGGCGAATGGTATCAAAAGGTACGACAGCTCGCCACCGAACATCAAAAGTATTCTTAGATAGTTTATTATAACAGCCAAAGATGACAATGTCAACACAATTAGGGTACAATCTGCGATTTCTTGCTAATTTATTTGCCATATAGTTTGGTATGGTTAACCATTTCTTTTCCATGGTTGTTGGTAAAGTTCCAGGATCTTGAGAGTTTTTAACCTCAGCTCTCCATCCATTCCAGTCAACATCCCAATTATGAGTTTCAGGTTTAGTGTAATCAAATTCAGCAGGGTTCATAATAGCACCTTGACGAGCCAAAGCAAACTCTAATATAACGCCTGCATATGTATGTGCTAGAACGGTTGAATGACTTCTTCCACGTCGACGGTTTGGACACTCGAACATTTCTCGTGCCATAGTTTGAATGTGAAACTCCTCACCCTCG